>Ga0172382_10012977_pt1 | contig 10790 bp, 7 predicted proteins | sample Leawel138RmetaG_FD_122245 | JGI IMG/M metagenome (GOLD analysis project Ga0172382, IMG submission 122245) | Leachate microbial communities from a municipal landfill in Southern Ontario, Canada - Leachate well 138R metaG | ecosystem: Engineered > Solid waste > Landfill > Unclassified | place...
GAAGTGGGGTCTTCCATTCTGTTAATCATTCGAAGAAGCGTGGATTTTCCCGAGCCTGAAGGGCCGATGAGACCCAGTATCTCGCCCTCTGGTACGGAGAGCGAGACGTCGCGTATTACCTCAAGTTCGGTCAAAGAGTCACCTAAGAGGACCGGCTTTGCCGTGCTTACGTGGGATAGCTCAATTGCATTCACTAGTTTGCCTCCGTTTCGGACCGGCTGCGGTGGATCATCTGCCCAGCCACTTGCGGATCTGGGCTTCCGTCGGCATCCTGCCTTCCAGCTTCAATTCGCCGTCCATGATGACTGCCGGGGTCATCATTACTCCGCGGTCAGCTATTTGATCAAGATTGTAGATGTGAACGACCTCTGCATCGACGCCCAACTCTTCCACTATCGTTCGTATCATCTCTTCAGTCTTGCGACATTTTGGACAGCCAGTTCCGAGCACTTCGATCTTCATTCAAGTTGTCCTCCTTGTTCACTACAGGATATTGGAACATTCCACGGCCGCGAGGCACAGGCGTCTCTCTGTAACTGAAGGCTTTTACACTGCAAACGCGCCGAACAGAATCCCGCTGATCGTTGCCGCTGCGACCACGAGCAGGATGTAAACAAGCGTCTTCTTGGTTCCCAAGACGCTGTTTATCACCAACATGCTTGGCAGGCTGAGAGCCGGTCCGGCAAGAAGCAGTGCCAATGCAGGCCCCTGGCCCATGCCTGACCCGATCAGTGACTGCATTATTGGGACTTCTGTAAGGGTTGCAAAGTACATCAAGGCCCCTACAACCGATGCTGAAAGGTTTGCTCCGAAAGAATTCCCTCCTACTGCGCTCGAGATGAGGTTGGCTGGGATAACCCCGTTGTCTACTCCCGGCGTGCCCATGAGGAAGCCGGATATCATTACTCCGCCAAGAAGGAGAGGGAGTACCTGCTTTGCGAAGCTCCACGTTGAACTCATCCAACTGGAGAGTTCATCCTTCTCAAACCAGGCGATCAACTGGTAGGCAAGGAATGCCAGCAACGCTGCGACGAGATACCATTTCACCATGAACACATTGTGCCAGAAGCCTGATGTGTCTGACGGCTTGCCCCAGGCCGCAAAGACCAGGATCCCGATGAGGGTTGCGAAGTAGGCTGCAGTTTGCCCGGGAGTCCGTCCCATCTCGACTGTAGGGGCTTGTGCGAAGCCACGCTGACGTTCTTCCTCTTCGCCCCTGAACAGGAGGGCCATGATCAGCCCTATGACGAGCGCAAAGAGAACAGCGCCGATCGCTCGGGCAAGTCCCATGCGCCATCCGAGTACCCGTGCGGTGAGGATGATGGCAAGGACGTTGATTGCAGGGCCGGAATACAGGAAAGTGGCTGCAGGGCCAAGTCCCGCGCCCCGCTTGTATATCCCCATAAAAAGTGGAAGGATGGTGCACGAACAGACGGCGAGCACTGCGCCTGAAACTGCCGCCACAAGGTAAGCAGTCCACCTTTTTGCGCCCTTTCCCAGGTACTGCATGACAGATTGACTGGATATGAAGTTCTGCATGGCCCCAGCAATAAAGAAGGCCGGAATCAGGCAGAAGAGCACGTGCTCCCTGGCGTATTCTTGTAGCAAGCTGAATGATGCCAGAATCGCCGACTGCACCCGCACGCTGTCGAGCGGTATGAAGTAGGCAATGAGAAAGATGCCGACAATGATCGCGACGGTCTTAAGCTCGTTCATTTGCATTTCACCGCCTGAAATAAGTCTAGTTCAGGAAGATTGGTTGCCGCCGGGCAGCACGAGGCGTTGTCGATGCACCGCATGAACTGGTAGACGCATGGCGCCTTAAGGCTGTATATCACATTAAGTCCGTCCTTCCGCCACTCCACAACACCTACAGTCCTTAGAATGCTCAGGTGTTTCGAGATCGTGGATTGGTCAAACTCCAGGCGTTCTACCAGATCCGACACGCACTTTTCGCCGTCCTCTGCCAGAATCTCTACGATTCTGCAGCGTGTTGGGTGGGCAAGCGCCTTGAATATTGCCACCCGCCGCTCGATGGCGGCGTCGTTATCGGGAGTCAAGTCATTGTGCACAATCATCACCCATGGCTATATTACACTTTAGCCATATAGTCGTCAATGCTCTTATTGCTCTATGCGGCAGGAAGGAAAAACGGCCTGGGTACGGAATCTTGAACGGGTGAGCAGCATGGGGGATGCCAGCGTGCTTGCCAATGTTGCGGGGAGCCTCGATTTGCAAGTAGTGGGGTGTGAAGTGAAGATGGAGGCGATAGAGATCTCTGATATTCAACAGAGACTGATGTCACACGCACGTTCAAAGTGCGTACCCTTCTTGCTAGACACGGTTTTGGCGGGAGAGGACCTGGACTGTTTTGCCGTAGTTCTGGTTGGTTAGGTTGCCGCGGGCCAGTGCCGGAACGGTTCTGATATTGACATCGCAATCATGGGGAGCAAAGAGAACATGGATCTACTGCCTGAAGCGGCATCAAGGGCCTGAAAGCTAGTTGAGAGTATTGGACGCCAGAGCATTTAGCTGAACCTGATGCTAGAATAAATGGAGTGCATGGGGAGGAAGGAGGGCCTTCGGTGCGAGCACTTGTTTTCGACGATGGTCTTAAGGTAATGGATGCGCCGATCCCGGAGAGAGGAATCGGGCAGGCTCTAATACGGGTGACGTTTGCGGGGATCTGCAACACAGATGTGGAAGTCACTCGGGGGTATTTTGCCTACAAGGGAATCATGGGACATGAATTCGTGGGCGTGGTTGAGGATGCCGACTATACTGACCTCGTGGGCAGGCGCGTTGTTGGGGAGATAAACATAAGCTGCGGGGAGTGCGGCACATGCCGAAGCGGGAGTATCCGCCATTGCGAGCGTATCAGGGCCATGGGGATCAACGGATGGCCGGGCTGTTTCGCTGACTACGTAGTGTTGCCTGAGAGCAACCTCCATGCTGTCCCAGACTCTGTCACAGACCTCCAGGCAGTCTTCGTCGAGCCCCTGGCTGCGGCGATTGAAGTGATGGAGCAGGTTCACATGAGACCGACGGATAGAGTTGCTGTGATCGGCGATGGCAAGCTTGGCCTCCTCACAGCCCAGGCAATACATGCCCACGGACATCGAGTTACTCTTCTCGGAAAGCATCTCGAGAAGCTGGGCATCGCAAGGAAGACAGGGGTGGATGTATCATTGGTGTCGGATTTCGCCGGCACTGTAGATGTTGCAGTAGACTGCACAGGGAATCCATCTGGGATGGAAACTGCCATGTCCATAGTTCGCCCAAAGGGGACGATTGTGATGAAAAGCACGTTCCAGAAGGGCGCTCCGATGAACCTTACGCCGATCGTGCGGAATGAGATCACATGCATTGGTTCGCGGTGCGGACCTTTTCCGCCTGCCCTGCGGCTGCTTGAGCTGGGGGGGGTGGACACTCGGGGGCTGATTGAAAAGATCTATCCAGCGGATCAGATGGCAAGGGCGTTTGAGAAAGCATGCACCCGAGGGAGCATGAAGGTGTTGATTGACTTCACTCGCTAGGAAGCGCCGGAAAGCTCCGAAGCAGGCCCATGACTGCGCGTGCGGTTTATGCATTCAATGGATTCATACTAAAGGGCGACTTCGGCCTGCCTCCAAGGGATGTGTCTAAAATCTAGTCGTTTTTCGAACGCGAGTGTCTAAGTTTTGTACTGGCCCCGTCTAAGTTTTAGCCACTTGAAGCCGGGAGGCAATCCTATACAGGGATAAGAAGGAATACAATGACATATGCAGCCAGTTTCCGGGATCAAATGGCTATGCAGAAGTGCATAGCTCCACATATTGGATTGGGGTGCGGGAAACCGTCTAGTTTTTAGACCGCTAACGTCCAACTTTTGAACACTTCGCGATCGCAAATGACTAAAAACTATACAGGTCTGAAAAACTAACCTTCCGGTGTTTCGGGCAGCTCTGGGAAGCCCGCGAGCTCTTGTCTGAGTTGGGCCTCAACGTCCCCGCAGAGCCGGTACAACAGTTCCCTGGTCCTTCGGGAGGGGGCAATGGCAAGCTCTTCGGCCATGGCTTCCGCTAGGGCCCTGTACTGCTCCTGGACTGCGCGCCTGTCATCAAGAGCTCCGTATGCCTTCATCAATAGGCAACAGACCTCTTCAAAGAGCGGGTTCATTTGCAGCAGGGCCCTCGCGTGCTCCACTGCTTTCGAATACTGCTTCTCTTCAAGATAGAACCTTGCCAGACGAAGCCTGGCGTTGCTGTACATCTGCCTTAGCCTTTCCTGTTCGGGCATGACCCAGGCGTAGTCGAGGTCTATCAGGTAGTCGCCACGGTATAGATCGACCATCTCCTCGAGGCACTCAATGACTTCTCCCGACATATTACTGGCTCCGGCGACACGCAGGACAAGCTCCTCAAAGCGATCGCGATCTGTTACGTATGAATCGGGCGCCAGATGGTACCTCTTTCCGCCGTGCAATATGAATTCCCTGGGGGGCGCGTAGGAGGCGTTCGCTGATGCAGCCAGGGCTTGCCTGAGCCGGTAGAATGTGCTGTGGAGCGAGGTTGCCGCCTTGTCGCGCTCCGCATCGGGCCAGAGATCATCTAAGATGCGCGAGGCAGCCACTGGCTCGTTGATCTGTGCCAGGTAGGCAAGGAGGTCGCGGGCTTTGGTCGAACGCCATTGGCCTGCCGTGATCTCCTGGCCATAGCAGAAAACCCTGAATGGCCCCATCACAAGAAGCGTGAGAGGAGGCGTCTCCACCTTCGGCGGGCCTGCCGCAGCAATGGCCTGGGAGGCCGTTACTGCTGACGCAGCATGCCTCACCGAAGGATCAGGATCGCCCAGAAGCTCTTCCATGATCTTGAAGGCCCGGGATCCCTTGATTTCTGCAAGCGGCGTGATTGATCTCCGTCGCACTTCCGGGGCAGGATGGGCAGCTAACTCTGCAACTAGCGGAAACCAAGACTGACCGGATCTAGCCAGAATCCGCTGGACCAAACTGACTTCGATCCCGGCTTCAATTCCTTCTTTGAGCACAGGCCCGTAGAGGTGCGGCGAACTTGCCAGGAGGTTCTGGATGTAGCCCATTTGGGCTGCAAGTTCAAGATGCTTTCTGGAAAATTCGCAGGCTGACTTGGGTTCGTTTTCAGCAAACAAGACTCCTGCAAGGATCCCATAGGCGTCGCAAATCACCGGACCTGAGTGGTTACACGATTCCATGACACGTATTGCATTCTCAAGCATTGGCCGGGCTTTCTCGTATTCAGCCAGATGCGCCAGTACGGAGGCGGCGACGGTGCTGCAGTAGGCGTAGGCTAGTGACTGTTGACCGAGGCCGTCCAGGGCAGACTCGGCTTCCAGAGCGGCTTCAGATAGGCGCCCCCCGAGGGCAATGCACCTGGCCAGGCCCACACGATTCAGGGACCGAACGAAGACATCAGCGTCGTACACGAGGGCCTTCTTGAAGCATTCCTCGGCTCGCGACAGGTCGCCGCGTTCAGCCAGAACAGAGGCGAGATGGTTGTATGCGTATGGCAGGGCATCAACCAGTCCCTTTTCCGCTGCCATTTGCGCAACGCGGCTGGCGTGATCGAAAGCGCGGTCGAGCTGCCCCCAATCAGCATATATTCTGGAGAGGAACCCTTGAGCGAAACATGAATGGAGGACCTGCTCATGAAGGGCATTGGCTGATCTCTTGAAAAACTGCACCGCTTCTAGGTATTGCCCACCGAGGTAACGAAGGACCCCGAGAGCTTCAGAGACGTGTGCGACTGCCGATCTGTTTGTTCCTGCCTCACCCTGGATGAGTGCGTCGACTAGCATGGCTTCAGCGTCTTGAGGACGACCGGCCATGAAAAGGGATGCAGCGTGCTCCAATGCCAGGTCGAAGCGATATCCTACCTCATGCCTGTAAGAACTTGCCCGAACCTGATCGAGCAGGCGACAGCTTTCGAGATAGCGACCTGAGTATCTGAGCGCCCTGGCGTACACCAGCGCGTTTTCCCTGAGGCCTTCCGCATCCTCCAGGTCAATGAATCCCTTCTTCGACCGCGATATCCAAACCTTCGCATCACCAATATGGCCTTTCTCAACTTCAATGCGAGCCCTGTACAAGGAAAGCCAGGGATCCGCCTCCACGCGGCCAGCGTCCAAAGATTTGAGCCATCTTTCAAGAGTCTGCCAGCCTCCAACCTCAAGCTCCACGCGTCCTGCGTCACGGATGATCTGTGCGGCGTCATCCTGCAATCCAGCTGCAAGCAGGAAGTCCACGGCTCGTCCCTTCACGCCGGACTCCATAGCTATACTGCTGGCCCGCTTTAGCACGGGCACACGCCCGCCTTCAAGCTTGCCCAGAAGAAACTCTCTGAAGAGGTCATGATAGCGATAGCATCTACCTTCACCCGGGACTGGGACGACAAAGAGCTGATGATCTGCCAAGAACTCAAGGATGTCCCCGGAATCCGTGCGGTTCAACAATCTGTCGCAGTCTTCAGGGATGAGGGTGTCAAAGACTGATGTGGAGACAAGAAAGCCTTGGACATGGCTTGGTTGCCTGCTAAGGATCTCAGACTCCAGGTACGAATCTATCATCTGCCGCATTCTGGCGACGGTCGAATCAGCTTGCTGTTCTGCAACGGTTGCCGCGCAGTGGCTGGCCACGCACTCTTCCATGGTGGAGGCCAACACCATAGCTGCCGGCCACCCACCGGTCACTCGCTCGAATTCGCAAATGCGTTCTTCCGAAAGGCTCAGGTTTCTTTGCCCAAGCAGTGCTTGGATCTCTTCACGAGAGAAACGCAGATCCTGGGCATTCAAGAGAAGCGCCTGGCCTGCAAGGATATGGCGGGACAGCGGCAAGGGAGGGGGCGTGCGGCTTGCAATCAGCACGTGCACGTCGTAGGGAAGGAGGTTAATGAGATCCTCTGTTAGCGCATGCACAGCGGGATCCTCTATCGCCTCGTACCCATCGATCACAAGAAGCATTTCGCCATGAAGGTGAGCCGCAAGCTCACGGAGTATGGCCGCGGTCACTGAACGCACAGACGATGGCTGATCCATTGAGCCTTTCGACGGAACCTCTATGTTGAAGCCGCAAAGCACACGGCGAAACCCTGCTGCAAGATACTGAAGAAAGACTGCAGGATCGTTGTCATGCTTGTCCAACTGATACCAAACGAGCGGTTCACCACACGCCTGTGAGAGCTGAAGCAAGAGAGTGGTTTTACCATAACCCGCGGGAGCCACTAGAAAGGTTGCCTTTCCGCCATCGAACCGCCCCATTCTCCGGATCAATCTGGACCGCGTGACTGTGCCAGGGCTGATTCTAGGAGGCTCCAGTTTGGTTACGACGACGTCTGCCACTGTGTGCACCTCCTCGGCCGCGACATTGTCATCCGTCAGCACTAGTTATTCGACATCTATCTCCGGTCACCTACTGCGCGCGAAGTGGAAACGGCGTACTTTGGTCATGTTTTGGTCACTCCGTTTTCGTTAAGATTCAATGAGATTCCATTATTCTACCCACCAGGTTCCGATGCTGCTGTTTCTTGAGGCCAGAGGGCTTTTCACCGGTAATCCAGTGACCATTGCAATGAAGTTAAGCGAACCCCAACGATTTGGTGTCCAACAAACTGATTAGGAGTGAGCCTTATGTTAAGGTCCCGTTGTCTTCGTATTTCGCTGACCGCAATTGCGTTGATGGCTGCTGTGATATTCGTTGCAGCCCTGCCTGCTATGCGCGCAAGTGCAGCGGACGAGAAGACCTACATTGAGTTCATTGTTGACGCGTCTTTTAGTATGACAGCTAAGGTTGAGGGCAAGAAGTCCAGGATGGATGTGGCCAAGGAAGTCCTGACTGAGCTCGTGGAGGGGCTGACCGACGACCCAAACCTTGAGATCGCGCTGAGGGTGTACGGTTTCGAGCTGCCGGGCAAAAGCCCGTGTGAAGACTCGGGGCTGCTGCAACCATTTGGGCCGGTGGGCAAGGTCCGCTCATCGATACTGAAAATCGTGCAGTCGCTGCGGCCCAGGGGCCAGACGCCTATCGGTTACTCCTTGCGGGAAGCCGTTAAAGACTTTCCGGATTGGCGCAGCGGAAGGAATGTCATAGTTCTTATTACAGACGGCGAGGAGAGCTGCGGGGCCGATCCGTGTGCGATCTCCAGAGAATTGCAGCAACAGGGGATCATCATGAAGCCGTATGTGGTTGGATTTGGACTTGACCCAAAAGCGGAGGAGAAAGTCAAGTGCATTGGCCACTACTTCTCTGCCAAGGACAGAGATACTCTTAACCAGGCTTTGAAGTCCATCATGGTTCAGGTTGTTGCGGCACCGTCGCTTGAAGTGGAGGTCTGGGCCGATGGCGCCAACGTCACCGCCAAGACCGACATTCAGATCCTCGATTCCGCGGGTAGGCCCGTGCTAGTTGAGGTGAAGCACCCAGCCGGCCAGGTTCTCAAACTCTCTGTGGACGAGGGTGTGTACACCGTACGGGGCCGGTTCGTAGTTGATAATGACACCATCGAGACCAGCCAGACCGGGGTAAGCCTCAAGGCGGGAGAGACCACGCGGGTTCGCCTTGACTTCGGGCAATTGACCGGGAGCATCCTCCTGTACGCCGACGCAGGGGGCAGGCGGATACCGCCTTCGGCCCTCAAAGCAGTCGTATACAGCGGCGGCACATCTCGAGGCCAGCTCAAGGTCGATGGAGATGCATTGTCGATAAGGCTGTCGCCTGCAACATACCACCTGGAATGTACATACGGCACTGATCCCGAGCAGAGCCGGATAGTGGAGGGCATTGAGGTCAAGCGGGGCGAAGTCAGGAGAGTGAACGTTCAGTTCCAGCAGCCCGGGCGGCTGCAAGTCAAGGCGTTCGTCAATGATAGCCCGAGTGACCAGGTGGACGTGAAGCTCTTCCAGGGAGGCTCGCTGATCAAGCCTTTCACCAAGGTTTCCGGCGTGCGAGGGCTCTTCGAGGCCAATGTGCTTGAAGGCACCTACGACGTAGTGGCGATTCCGGCCGTCGCTGGATTTGCGGAAAAGAATGTCAGCAACATCCAGGTCAGGGAAGGGCAGACCGTGGAGACCGAAGTGAGGTTTGCTGTTACGAAGATCCGTGTGAATCTTCTCTCCGATGGCAAGCCGCACCGTGAGGGACGGGTGATGCTATACTGGCACGATCCCGACAAGCGCAGCATCGACAGCGAGGAATACGTATGCGACCTTGAGAGCGTGTCAAGAGGCGTATACGAGCAGAAAGTAAAGGAAGGCATATACGACATCCATCTTGTTAACCTCGGTGAGGGGTATGCCAATAGGGAATTGCGGAAGGTCGAGGTTGTGGCCGGGCAGACGCTTGAGAAGAACATCGAGCTAGGCGGCTCAGGCGTGCTGCGCGCAAAGCTCATTGTGAACGGCAAACCCCATGATGAAGGCTGGATAATGGTATATGCCCACGACCCAGACGAAATCGACCCTGAGTCACAGGAATACGTATCCGATCTCGATGAGGTGTCAAGAGGCGTATACGAACAGAAGCTGCGAGAGGGTACATACGACTTGTGTATCTGTGACCTGGGAGAGGCTTTTGGCTTCGACGAGAGGTGGATTCGCGGAGTTGACGTAGCTGGAGGTAGTACTACAGAGCGCATACTCGATTTCGGAAGAAAGGCAACAGTCCGGCTCAACTTGACCATCGACGGGAAGGCGGCCCCGAGCGATGATTTCCGAGTCATGGTGTACAGCGCCGAGACACAGGATTACGTTCGGGACCTGGAGCCGACTCGCCGTGGAGTTTTCGAAGGTGATCTCATTGAGGGGACATACGAGATAGAGATATCCGATGGCTGGAACAGCTACTGGCTACGGGATGTCGAGGTCACAGGCGGCTCGCTAGAGCTCAGGGTCGACCTGGATTCAGGGGACTTCGACTAAGCTCGACAAGCATGTCAGGCTACATTGAAAACCATGCATAGGAGAGGAGGGGGTTAACCCCCTCCTCGTTCATGTTGCGTCTGTCATATCACTTGTGCATCGTGCAGGAGCCTTGAAGCCGCGCGTGCGACACTTCGCGTCTTACGCCAGGTTGAGGCGTAGACTGGGTCAAGCAATCCCAACATGCTGGAACACGTGCAAAGCTCTGCAGTCTTCCGACATATTCGCCCCCCAGCGTCCTCCTCGAACTCGTCAGCCCGTCATGTCATCTCAAACATCCCCAGGCCCTATTACGCGGGCACCAACGGAGGATTTACTATATCGATATAGAAACTAAATATGATAGTGGCATATATGGGCTTTTGACCCAGGGGTGGAGGTCCGAAGTGGCCATGTACGGAGACTGAAATCAGGCAGAATACTCCAGCAAGGAGGAGATCGGCGTGGGAAGACGATATGGAGTTCTCGCGACTTGCATGCTCGTAGTGATGGCCCTGGCGTTATGGCTGGCGCCGGCATTAGCGGGCTCAGGCGAACCCCTTTACGTCGCCTTGATATGGCATAACCACCAGCCGTTTTACAAGAACACCGCAACCGGCATGTACATGATGCCTTGGGTCCGGATGCATGCTGTAAAAGACTACTATGACATGGTATCGATACTCAAGGATTACCCCAATGTCCATGCGACGTTCAACCTGGTACCATCGCTGATCCTGCAGCTCGATGAGTACGTGGACGGGGCTCAAGATATTCAGTTCATTCTTTCTCTAAAACCCGCATCGGAACTGGCCAATGATGATAAGGATTTCATGCTGAGAAGGTTCTTCGACGCCAACTGGGATAACATCATCAAGAAGTATCCC
>Ga0172382_10012980_pt1 | contig 10787 bp, 8 predicted proteins | sample Leawel138RmetaG_FD_122245 | JGI IMG/M metagenome (GOLD analysis project Ga0172382, IMG submission 122245) | Leachate microbial communities from a municipal landfill in Southern Ontario, Canada - Leachate well 138R metaG | ecosystem: Engineered > Solid waste > Landfill > Unclassified | place...
CACCGTATTGCCCATTTCTTGTATCAAGAAAAAGTTCCTCTTGTGCCACGGATGATAAGTGAGACAGTCCATAAACAAACTGGTATAGACATTCACCCGGGAGCTAGTATCGGAAGATGCTTATTTATCGATCACGGTACTGGGGTGGTTATTGGAGAAACAACAATAATTGGCAATCAGGTCAAAATATATCAAGGGGTAACCTTAGGCGCTTTAAGCTTCCCTAAAAATGAAATGGGGTCTTTAATCCGGGGCACTAAGCGACACCCGACCCTAAAAGACCGGGTTACTGTTTATGCCAATGCGACGATATTAGGCGATATTGTTATTGGGGAAAATACCATTGTCGGGTCTAACTCTTGGATTAGGCACAACGTCCCCCCCAACACACTGGTCCAAAATAAAGAACCCGAGAATATTATGCGTGAAATAACCCCGGTGCTCCCGCCCACAGAGTGTGAGCCAGCAGAAGCTCTTAACGTTCGTGAATAGAGTTAATATATTCTGTTGGAGTCATGCCGGCATAACGTTTAAAAACTTTGCTAAAATAGTTGCTATCATTGAACCCTAAGAGTTCGGCGAGTTCCCTAATTGAAGTGCGACCATCTTCAAAGTATAATTTGGCCAGTCCTACCCGTTGCTTGCTAACATAGGCTGGAATCGACATCCCTGTCTCTTTTTTAAACTTCCGAGATATATGGGAGATGTGAGTATTATGCATCTTACCGAGCTGTTCAATCCGCACATCCTCAGTTAAATGTACGGTTAAATAGGTCACAATCTTTTTGATCATTGGGCTGTAACTATTTACTGAGAATTCTAGTACCGCGGTAGCATAATCAATCGCTATCTGGGCATACAAAACATCACTTAAGTAAGCAATTGAAACTGCATTTTCAATCATGAGCGCATACTTATTGGCCAGACTATGCAGATAGAGGGGTTGGACACCTCCGAGACGTGCTGAAAATCGACATAACGCATTGAGAGCCACTAACTCATTCTTACAACACCGCAGTGCTTCCATAGCACTCTCTTTCCCACAACAAATTAAATCAGGGAATAGCTTTCGTCGCATCTCGAGAAGATCTTCCACCTTGTAGGGATTCCCCCATTTTACTGCGTGTAACATCTCCTGTTCTAATTCATACCGCCGCTCTATTTGAACCATGTTTAGCGAATCGGACACGAACCCTTCTTTATTCACGTTGTGATTAGATTCTGTTTTTAATTCCATAGTTCCTCACCTTTAGTGTAAAGGATATCCATTATCAGCTTGAAAAGCAAGGAAATTAAGGTGCCTCTCTATAGCAAAAAATATTGGTCAACCCAAATGGGTTAAATTATTGCGTTGCACCCTTCAGCATACCTTTAAAAACTGCTACTATGGTCTTATCTTACTTGAGGAGGAACATAATGAGTCAAGCCATTACAGGCAAAACAGTCGTAATAACCGGTGCAGGAGGTGTCCTGTGTAGTGAATTTGCACGCCATATTGCCCGAATTGGTGGAAAAGTGGCCCTATTAAATAGGACTTTGTCGAAAGTAGAAAAAATTGCCGAAGAAATAGTTGCTGAGGGAGGGATCGCCAAACCTTACCAAGTCGATGTGTTAGACAAAGCTGGGTTAAAATCTGTCCACGCCCGAGTCTTAGCAGATTTCGGACCATGTGACATTCTCATCAATGGAGCCGGTGGAAATCGAGACGAAGCCAATACAACATTAGAATACCACGAAAAGGAGATCGATCCAGCTCTCCGTTCTTTCTTTAATCTGAATGACGAAGCTATTCAAGGTGTTTTCAATCTTAACTTTTTAGGAACTTTCTTACCTACCCAAGAATTTACAACTGATATGGTCGGTCGGGAGGGCTGTTGCATTCTGAACGTCTCCTCTATGGCTTCATTTAACCCGCTAACCAAAGTGTTAGGATATTCAGCAGCCAAAGCAGCGGTGAATAATCTCACCGAATGGCTCGCCGTCCATTTCTCTCATGTAGGGATTCGGGTCAATGCCTTAGCACCAGGATTCTTTGCTACCGCTCAAAACAAAAATTTATTGTTCGACAAAGATGGAAATTTTACAGCCCGATCTAAAAAGATCATTGACGGGACACCAATGGGACGCTTTGGAGTACCACAAGATCTCCTTGGTACGGTGCAATATCTCATAGACAGTAATGCTTCTGGATTTGTTACCGGTGTAATCATCCCTGTTGATGGTGGGTTTAGTGCTTATGCAGGCGTTTAAACGCTACTGCATCGTCCAATAGGCAAGCCACTTTTAGGATCTAAAACAAGATAGACGGGGAGCAAAGCTCCTCGTTTTATCTCTGCTGGAGGGTCCGCTATACCAATCTTTAAGTAGTTACCAGTTAAACCAGACCACATTCCCTTCTGTTTATCCTCAATTATCACTTCCACTTTTTTCCCTATCTGGCGGTCCATATAACGCCGCAAATGAATTGCAGAGAGACTTCGTAATAATTTGGCGCGCTCGTCTCGAACCCTTTCGGGTACTCGGTCTTGAGCATGAAACAGCGCTGTCTGGGGTCGTGGCGAGAAAGGAAAAACATGTAATTGACTGAAATCCATAGCTTTAAGAAAGGTCAGTGTCTTTTCAAACTCAGCATCTGTCTCACCTGGCAATCCAGTAATGATGTCAGCTGCAATAAAAGGATCTTCTTTGACCTCTCGTAGCATAGTAATCACTTGCGCCAAACGTTCGATACTATAATGACGATTTACCCGCTGTAGCACCACTGGCGAACCCGATTGAACCGGCAAGTGAAAATGAGGTTGAAGACGAGGATCGGCGAAAACTGCTACTAATTTCTCATCTAGACGATCAGGTTCAAGAGAACTGAGTCGAATTCGGATATCACTGCCTAGTTCCTCTAATAAACGGATGAGAAGCGCCCTTAAGTCATACCCTTCGCTTCGGTAGGCACTGATATTTACCCCGGTTAGAACCACTTCACGAAAACCCTCTTGCTGCAAAGTTAACGTTCGTTCTATGACTTGTTCAACACTGAGGCTTCTAGACTCACCGCGGGCTATCGTTACCCGACAGTAGGCACAACTATTATCACATCCATCCTGAATTTTTAAAAAGGCACGGCTATGAAATGAAAAAGTAGCGGCCTCATAATCAAAAGAGGTAGTCAAATGGCCTTTTTTACTTGCCGCAAACTTCTCAATAGAATCGAGCAGATCAATTCCACCTATGTGGTGGTTGGCTAAATAAAGAGGAAGACCAAGTAACGAGGGCTTGGCATCAAGAGAGACAACAACAATTCTTTCCGCTAGGCTTTGTAACTCTTCTCGCTCCAATTGGGCATAACAACCAGTGATTAAGACAACTGGATTAGAAGATTGCCCTATAAATTTACGAATCATCCGTCGTGCCTTTTGTTCTGCTTTGGTCGTGACGGTACAGGTATTTACAATACAAAGATCGGCTTCTGCGTTCGGAGCAACTACCTCAAAACCCTCATGAACAAAAGCATCGGCAATAGCTTCACTTTCACATTGGTTCAACTTGCAACCGAGAGTATAGACAAGGACTCTCATACTCGCTCCCGAGGGACACTGTCGTGGTCTGTTAAGACTCCCAAGACGGCATCGAGGGCTTCTTTCAGCCTTTGTTGCATAGCGTGGGCATAGGGGTTATACCGTTGTAGATCATAAAATAGCTGAAGCGGGTCATTACAGGTTTGTTCCACAATAGACAAGAGTCGTTGGTAGCCCACTGTTGCTAATTGGGTTGGTTGTAATTGGAGTTCATCTAAAACTCTTCCAACAAAGTGAGTCACCCCCTGTGAATAAGCAGCTTCTCGATCATGCTGGTCACAATCCATCTCGATTACCTGTAATTGCATTGCATGAAAGAGATCTTTCCAAACCAATTCTTGTTTTATAGTAGCGCGGATCGGCGAAAAAACTAGCGGTAGACCGGTAATGCCAGCCTTGCCTGAATCGGGGCCAAACATAGGGTGCGTTGCGATAATATTGATCGATTTTGGTAACACTGTTTGCATGATACGCGCTGGATAGACTTTTACTGAACAGGTATCCATAACCAAAGTTTCAGGTTGCACCCGAGAGCTAATAGAGGTGAGAACACTTTCTAAGGCCGAAATTGCTACGCACAGAACAATAGTGTCACACTGTAGCAACTCCTCTTCAGAGACTAGTTCGACCCCTTTTGGCACCGAAATCAAAGGAGAGCGATTAAACCCTTTAACCGTAACAAATCGTGACAATTCAGTTCCCCAAAAGGATCCAAATCGACCTAATCCATATATACCGACATTCATGCCGGCATAGTAGCACATAATTGGATTCCCATACAATCGGACCACCAGGGCTATTTAATTGTCTCTCTCATTGTGATATCCTTAGTGCGATAATATATCCAATAGGAGTTATAGATGACATTTGCAGAAAACATGAAAAAAAAGGCCATAGAGCTGCAGAAAAATCTCGTTTTGCCCGAGGGGACCGAACCACGCACATTAGCTGCAGCCCGGCGTATTGTTGACGAGAAAATAGCGGCTAAAGTCACTGTGCTAGGGAGTCAAAAAGCGGTGGAAGCAACCGCTAAGGAAGTTGGTGTCTCCTTGCAGGGCATCATGGTAATTGACCCAGAAACCTCCCCCTTACGTCAAAAATATGCTGATGAATACTATGCATTACGTAAACACAAAGGAATGACTGAAGTGGAAGCTTATGCCGGAATAGGTGATCAATTACGCTATGGGGCAATGATGGTCCGAATGCAGGATGCCGATGCTATGGTTGCTGGAGCTGAAAATACCACGGGCAAAGTCCTCGTAGCATCTTTTCATATTATTAAAACTAAACCAGGGATCAAGAGTGCTTCTTCGTGTTTCGTGATGGCTACCGATAAAAAAGAGCTAGGAGTTAATGGTTCATTCATTTTTAGTGATTGTGCAACCATCCCAGAACCCACTGCCGAACAACTAGCTGAAATCGCCGAAGAATCGGCAGAATCTTGTCGGGTCTACCTTGGTGCTGAGCCTGTGGTTGCTCTACTCTCTTATTCGACCAAAGGTTCAGCCAAAGGACCCTTAGTTGACAAAGTAGCTACTGCAGTTAGATTGCTCCAGGAAAAACGTCCTGATTTACTTGTCGATGGTGAAATGCAACTCGATGCAGCCATCATTAGCTCTGTAGCCCAAAGCAAAGCCCCCTCCTCGCCTGTGGCCGGTAAAGCCAATGTCTTGGTATTTCCCGATCTTCAGGCCGGAAACATTGGCTATAAACTGGTCCAACGGCTAGCCGGAGCAGAAGCCTATGGTCCAATCCTGCAAGGGTTTGCTCGACCAGTAAGTGATCTATCGCGGGGCTGTAGTATCGAAGATATTGTTATAACCAGCGCCATCACCTTAGCCCAAACTGCCCAATAGGACCCAACACAACAGTAGGCTCTCACCACAAGCCTACTGTTTTCTCTCTACATTGAATGTATCAGACAATGTTTATCGCTATTATTGCTTGTATTTCACCACAGGCTCCCGTACAATGATGAGCAATGCGACAAAAGTGTGGGGATTAAAGGTGAACTTACATATTGATAGCGACTTAGTTGCACTATTTATTACGATTATCGTCTTAGTTAATACATTTAAACACCAGCTACTTGTAGAAACCTTTAATAATGGAATATTTAGACTGGTCTGCATTGCTGGACTGTGCACGATCGTCCTAGGGATGCTACAAAACCTCTTACTACCTTTTATTAACCTGCCTTCTTATAGTATTCGGTTAGTGATGAACTTTTTTAGTATTGCGCTGGTAGCTACGTTGTTTCTCTGGTTTATGCTCGTTTTCGAAAACATCCACACGGGCCATGTTGTCGTAGCAATTAGTAGAAAATATATAAAAATATTTTTGATCCTTTTTGCCTTAGTAGCCCTTGCCGACATACCCAAAAAAGGGCTTTTTTCCCAAGAATTTAAACTCATAACCTTGTTTATCCTCACCATTATTTGGTTAGGAGGAATCTATATTTTAGTTTTCCGTAACTATAAACGCCTTGTTTTTCTAACTAAGCAAACCCTTATATTCATACCTTTGATTTTTACTTTTTCAATATGCTCTTTTATACTCACCTTAGATAACACCCTCATCAATACCACCATCAGTATGGTGCTACTCGTTACCTATCTCACTATCTTGAACCGCCGCTTTATGATTGACCCCCATACTCAAACAATGAATCGGGATGCTTTTGCCCATAAAATAGACCAGCTTTTATCCAGCTCACAAGAGGGTTCTGTCATCGTTGCAGATATTGTTAATTTTAAGTATTTCAACCAGCAATTTGGTCAACGTAATGGGGATAAACTATTACAAAAAATAGGGAAATTCTTCGTCTCCCTCTCCTCTAACAACCCCGTCTACCGCTATGGTAAAGACCAATTTGCCCTTATCTTAAAGCAGGTTGAAGAAACGGATCTCGACGAAATTCTTAAAGTAATACAGCAACGTTTCGAGGCGGCCTGGGAAATTGGAGCAGCTAATGCTAAGACTAATGTACGCTTAGCCATTGTTCAATTCTCAAAAGAGTTACATAATGCTGAAGAGATGATCAATGCAATCGATATGACACTGGCAAAAGCTAAAACGTATGGACCGACCGAAGTTGTCTATTATACTGCACAGCTCAATGACAAATATCAACGCCAAAGAGATGTTGAAACCGCTTTACGCCGTGCAATTGAGACCCAAACGCTTAAGGTAGTCTACCAACCGATCTTTGAGACCCATTCACTGAACATCTATTCTGCAGAGGCTCTAGCCCGTATAGAGGACCCTATCCTCGGACCAATTTCACCGGTAGAATTCATCCCAATCGCTGAAAATACAGGTTTAATTATCGATCTCACCTATGAAGTGGTTCGCCAAGCTTGCCAGTTTTGGAAGTTATTAGGAGACGAAACTGGTCTTCTCAAACGCATTTCAATAAACTTGTCGGCGATTAACTTTTTGGAACCACGGATGGAAGAAAAGCTCCTTTCTAGAATCAGGTACTATGGGGTCTCTCCAGCTAACATAAAATTTGAACTCACAGAATCAACGATTGTACACTCATTTGAACGGGTCAAAAAGGCCATGGATTATATGGTGGCGCAAAAGATCAGTTTTTCATTAGATGATTACGGTAAAGGCTACTCGAATCTTGATAGCTTAATAAATTTACCTTTTTCCACCGTGAAATTAGATCGAAGCATCATCCGCGACTGCCACAAAAATTTCATCTATATTGAATCTATTATTCTCATGCTCAACAGAATGGGGAAAAAAATTGTTGCCGAAGGCGTTGAAACAGAGGAACAGTTAGCCATACTAACCAAAGCTGGTGCTAACCGCGTTCAAGGTTTTCTATTTGCGCGACCAATGGAAAAAGAAGTTTTACTAAAACATATCCAAAGGCAAAAGGTGCTCAAATGAGTCAACGCAAATCTATTAACCTTCTCGATGCTTCTCGATCACCGGCCAAGACTATTTGGATGCTGGCTTGGCCTGTTATACTCGACCAAACTTTTCGGACTATGGTCCAGTATGTTGATTCAGCGATGGTTGGTTCTTTAGGAGCTGTTGCCACAGCCGCAGTAGCAGCTAACAGTGCAACTATATGGCTCGTCAGTGGAATGATGTATGCTTTTGGCGTCGCATTTTCAGTTATCGCAGCCCGCCAAATTGGAGCAGGAGAAACCGAAAGTGTTCACCACACTGTACGCCAAGCTCTTTTAGCTGTACTGGCTTCTGCCCTTGTCGTTACCGCTATAATGCGCAGTATTGCCTTTAAGCTACCAGTTTGGATAGGAGTAGAAGAACAGGTAGTGCCAGTTGCAGGAACCTACATGAGCTATATTGCTCTAGCCTACCCCTTCACGATTCTCTTCTCTTACCTATCTAATCTTATCCGCAGTTCTGGGGATACGCGCTCCCCACTTATTTCTAACATCATTACCAATATAGCCAACATCATTGGAAACTTTATCCTCATCTTCCCTACTAGGATTATCTCTATTTTTGGGATTGAATTTACCATGTTTGGTCTTGGGTTGGGCGTCCGCGGAGCAGCCATCTCTACCGCAGGAGCTTCGGTACTGAGTGCCTTTATCCTATTTGGTGTCCTAATCTTTAAAGATTCTCCGTTGCGGACTCCGTTCAAAGGAGTTTCTTGGCGGGTTGATTGGCCTTTAATGAGGCAAGTTGCTAAACTAGGGACGCCATTAGCGTTGGAACGAGCGGTCCTTTCATCGGGCCAGATTATCCTTACCATATTAGTTACCCATATTGGGACGGTAGCACTGGCAGCTCACCATTTAGCTATAACAGCTGAATCTATCACCTACATGCCCGCTTTTGGCTTCTCAATTGCCGCCACCACCTTAGTCGCCCAATCGTTAGGGGCCCAGAAGAAAGAATTAAGTGTAGATTTTGCCAAGCGTTGCTTACGCTATGGCATAGTGATGATGAGTGTAGCCGGAATATTCATGTTTATTTTCTCAAAGCAATTGATGAGTTTCTTTACCCCCGATCAGGCTGTTATTAACTTAGGATCCCGAGTGCTCCGCATAGAAGCTTTTGCCCAACCTTTCTTTGCCCTGAGTATCGTTATTAGTGGTATCCTACGTGGCGCAGGAGACACAAAATGGCCTTTCATTAACTCATTAATTGGAATGTGGGGAGTTCGCCTGTTACCTGCAACCCTACTCATCTTGGTTTTTGGATTCGGTCTTGAAGCAGCGTGGAGTTGTATGGTTGCCGATCTGGTTGTCCGGGGATTGCTCAATTATCGTCGTTACCGTAAAGGCACTTGGATCGATACCTGGCGAGGATAACCCTATTTCCCCATCTCTTGAAAGATCTGGGATAGACGTAATAGCTGCTCAAAGTCTAATTTTTCCGCCCGTTCTGACTCGGCAATACTGGCCAAAGCGAGGGCCTCTAATACCCCCTCTTTTCCATGTCTTGCCCCAGTTTTACCTTGTAGGAGATTATTGCGAACAGTCTTACGTCTTTGGGTAAAGAGGTCGCTAACCACCTCTAAAAACACCGTTCGCTTGGAAACAGGAACCTGTGGATGTCCCCTTTTTGTTAGTCGCACAACCGCTGATTCAACTTGAGGTGCAGGAAAAAAAGCACCTCCCTTAATTGTAAAGAGTTGAGTAACTTCGTAATCCACTTGGGCTAATATAGAGAGTGTTGACCATGCTTTACTGCCGGCATGTGCTCCTAAACGGTCTGCTACCTCTTTTTGGAGAGTAAATACCATCATGGCTGGTAAGCATTGGCTTTCAAGAAAACGGGCGATACAAATTGAGCCAACATTATAGGGGAGATTCCCACAGATAATATCGGGGGTACCCTCTTTTTCGTAAACAGCGGGCCATGTTTTCAGTGCATCTCCTTCAATTAACCTAAATCGCTCTTCTTCGGGAAAGGCCTCTTCACGTAATATTGAGCAAAATCCATGATCAATCTCAAAAGCAGTTACAAAGGCGCCCCCTCGTAAAAGTTCACGAGTGAGAGCCCCCAAGCCGGGACCTATTTCCCACAATTTGGCATCTTGTAGGGGCTCCATACTAGCAGCTATTCTCTGGCGAATTGGAGCGGAGATTAAGAAATTCTGACCAAACTTCTTGGACGCAGCAAATCCCCTGCGTTCTAAAAGCTCAATTATTGCTGAGGGGGAATCGTAGGGAAAATCCCATATCATACGCTGTCTGGCTCCTTTTGCGGATTGTCTGCCTAGCATACTGGAGAATTCCGATTCCAGTCAACAGAATTCCAAGTGCCCATAAAAAGGAGTAAAGCGTTCCCAATTGATTATATTGGAGCGTGATATTACTTGCTTGTTGGCATAGCACGATAAAAAGACGACTAAACCAATCGATAATATGAGCGCCAAACAGCAAAGGGAGTAAGAGATAACACAGACCTAAGGTCAAAAGCAGGAGCGCTAGCAGAGCAATCACTGGGGAGACTAAGATCCCTATCGGGTACCAAGCTCCAAACAGTACTATGGCTAAGGGGGCCGAACACAAGGTAGCCACGAGAGTTGTACTGCACAACAAGGCCAGCTTATGGGGTAATATTATGGCAAACTGAGCCGCAACAGGTTCTGCTAAACAAATAATTGCGGTTAAACTGAGATACGAAAGTAATGATCCTATACTAATTATTGTCCAAGGAAAAAAGAGCGATTGCAAGATAAACGTAGCAGTTAACACTTGTTTAAGACCGAGATGTAGTGGTAATTTGAGGATCCCAATCATTATTAACGCCCGCACTAACGAGGGTTTGTAACCCACTAGCATCACATACGTAAAAGCAACCGGAAACGAAAACCAATGAGAACGACGCCTACCAACAACCAGTGTCATGATTTTAGTTACCAGCATGACTAAACAATGAAGATGCATTCCAGAAAGAGCCATAACATGGGCACAGCCACTTTGAATAGCCATTTGACGCAGGGCAGCTCCCTCATATTGGTTTTGCCCTAAGATAAGAGCCTTCAAAAGTAAAATAGATTCTTCGTTCAATAATGCAAATCGTTTTGTTATTATGGCTAAAACTTTAGAGCGGGCTCTTTGTAAAAGGAGAACTCCCCTTCTCTTGGGCCCACTAACACTAAGATGGTCAATAAAAAAAATAACCTCGTTATCATCCATAACACTCATTGACCCATTACAAACTAATTCAGAGCCTTCTAAGATGACCAGCGGTTCTTTATACAAACCGCGC
>Ga0172382_10012981_pt1 | contig 10787 bp, 9 predicted proteins | sample Leawel138RmetaG_FD_122245 | JGI IMG/M metagenome (GOLD analysis project Ga0172382, IMG submission 122245) | Leachate microbial communities from a municipal landfill in Southern Ontario, Canada - Leachate well 138R metaG | ecosystem: Engineered > Solid waste > Landfill > Unclassified | place...
GCGAATGGACGCCAATAATGCGCGACGGCCCTGTCTGATTTGCGTTTATTGGCGTTCATTTGCGGACTGAGCCGTTGTCATTCCAGTCGCGCCGCGGCGCCGAATTGGGGTATCCTGCGCCCCCATGACGATGTCCGAACACAAGCCGGCCCTGGCCAAACGCTTTCGCGGCTTTCTCCCGGTGGTGGTGGATGTGGAGACCGCCGGCTTCAATGCCCAGACCGACGCCCTGCTGGAAATCGCGGCGGTCACCCTGCGCATGGACGAGTCCGGTCTGATCTATCCGCACGAAACCCATCACGCCCATGTCGAACCCTTCGTCGGCGCCAACCTGGATCAGCGCGCGCTGGATTTCACCGGCATCGACCCCTATCACCCGCTGCGCCTCGCCCTGCCGGAGGATGAGGCACTGCGCAAGGTGTTCGACCCCATCCGCCGCGAGGTCAAGGAACAGGCCTGCACCCGCGCCATCCTGGTGGGCCACAATCCCTTCTTCGACCTCGGCTTTGTCAATGCCGCCGTGGCGCGCACCAAGATCAAGAAAAACCCCTTCCACGCCTTCAGCAGCTTCGATACCGCCACCCTGGCCGGCCTCGCCTACGGCCAGACCGTGCTGGCGCGCGCGGTACAGGCGGCCGGCCTGAGTTGGGACGCCAGCCAGGCCCACTCCGCCATCTATGATGCCGAGCGCACCGCCGAACTGTTCTGCGCCATCGTCAATCGCTGGCGCGCGCTGGAGTTCGGCGGCTCATCCTGAGGCCGGCGGCTATCCTGGAAACAGATCCTCCTCCACCGCCTGGCGGGCCTGTTGTTCACCCCGGATCATCTCGATAAACAGCCGCAACAGCCTGGGATCCCACTGTCCGGATTCCTGTTCGTTCTCCAAGATGGAGAGCGCCTTGTCCACCGTCATTCCCTTGCGATAGACGCGGTCACCGGTCATCGCATCCCAGCTATCGGCAATGGCCACGATACGGGCCAGCAGCGGTATCGACTCACCGGCCAGACCATCAGGATAACCGTTACCATCCCAGCGCTCGTGGTGCCAGGCGGCAATTTCCGCAAATTCCTTGAAACGCTTGAGCGGACGCATGATGGAGGCAGTGAACACCGGGTGCTCACGCATTACCTCGAACTCATCATCATCCAAGGGGGTAGGCTTGTTGAGTATGGTGTCGGAGATGCCAATCTTACCCAGGTCGTGCATCATCGCCCCCTGCTTGAGCAAGCGTAGCTGGCGCTCGTCCAGCCCCAACCGCCGCCCCAGCGCCACCGAGTATTTGGCCACTCGCGAGGAGTGACGGGCGGTATAGGCGTCCTTGGCCTCCAACGCCTTGGCCAGGGACTGCATCGCCTGCAAATAGGCCTGCTCCTGCTCGTCGAACAAGTGCTCGATGTTGTCGGCCATGCGGTTGATGGAATCGCCCAAATGACCGAACTCATCCTGGCGCAATCCGCTTATCCGCGAAGAGAGTTCGCCGTGGGCGATGCGTTCGGTCAGCGCTCCCAGCTCGCGTAGCGGTGCGATCAGCCCGCGCTTGACCACCCAGCCGATGAACAGCACCACCAGCAGCGTAGAGCCGGCGACGATCACGAGGATATCCAGCTCGTAGCTGTTATCGAACGCCTGGATAAGTGCCATGGTCTCCTCCAGGTTGATCTCCACCTCCAGCCCCGCGACCACCCGCCCCGCCTCGTGCAGCGGGATGATGATATCGACCTTGTGCACCATCTTGCCGGTCAGCGGGTCGACACCGCGTTCGATGTCGTCCCCCAGATAGGGAAGCCCGGTGCGGAACACCTCACCGGCATGGCCAGACATGTTCTTGGGTAGCGGCGAGGACGAACCAAGATAGGCGATCAGCTGGCCGTGCTCGTCGAAGGCATAGCTTTGCAGCAGGGAAAAGCCGAAGGAGGGCTCTATGATATCGGTTGAATTGGTGAGTACCCGCTGCACCAAGGCCTTATCCAACGGCGAGCCGTTCCGCTGAATCTCCTGTTTCATGCCCTTGAGGAAAATCAGGGCGTGGCGCTTGGATTGCTCCAGCATCGCCTCTTCCAATACCTCCTCCGAGCGCCATCCAATCAGCAACGAGGTAAGCATCAAACCGAACACGATCATGCCGAGAATTCGTGTCGAAAGGCTCAAATTGGTCCCCAGAGGCATCATCCATTCTCCAAATGCGTTATGCAAAACGCTAGCTACAACTGCAATACTGGCATTGTACAACCTCATGGGGGTAACAAATCGGTGGCGTGCGGCGGGCACCATGGCACTGGACCGACACCGTCGTGAACACGTGACGTCAGTGGCTCACTGGTCCCCTGATTGCCCGGTGCCGCAGGTTCTGACAGCAAACCCGGCCACGTGCAACACGACCAGCAGCATGAAATTGAAGGAGAACCCATGCGCTTCCATGACGGCGTGGGCCATGCCCCCGCGCGTCCCCGCCGCGATGGGTGGCAGCAACGTGGGGTACAAATCAGGAAAAAAAACGCCGGCGGCCAGAAGGGGCGCCGACGGTACACCGATGCCTCGGTCGTTCAGGAGGCAGTCTCGGCCTTCTCTGACGCCGCCTTGGCCATCTTCTGCAGTTCACCCTTCTGGTACAGCTCCAGGGTGATGTCACAGCCGCCAATCAGTTCGCCATCGATGTAGACCTGCGGGAAGGTCGGCCAGTTGGCGTAACGCGGCAGGTTCTCGAAGATTTCCCGGTCCATCAGCACGTTGACATAGGCGAATTCCACGCCGCTCGCCGCCAGCGCCTGGGAGGCACGGCTGGAAAAGCCGCACTGCGGCATCTGCGGGGTGCCCTTCATGTAGATGATGACGGGATTCTGCTTCACTTGCTGATCAATGCGTTCCAGGACATCCATAAAACCACCTCATAATGTAAGGGCACAGGCTGTAGCGTAGTAAGGTTAGATGGGGATGGGCAACCCAGGTTCAACCCTATTTGCGACATCTACCCCTTTGGGATTACCACCAGGCCTCGGCCTGCACACCGTAGGTCAGGCCGGAGGTATCGGCAGCAAATGGGCCGCTGCTGCCGCCGGCGAGTACCTTGGCTCCGTCCGCTGCCATCGCTGCCTCGTTCCACACCGCATAGGTGACGAACAGGCGCAGCACCGGCCGCGAATAGTAGCCGCGCCCCTTCGCCAGCTGCGGCGCCAGGGTCAGCTTGGTCAGCGTACGCTCCGCGCCGGAGTAGGGCCTGACCCGGTCATGGCCCAGCTCCAGCGCCACATTGAAGTGATCGGTAACGTGGTAGATCGGCCGGACACCGAACGACCACCAGGTCTGCCGATCCTGCTTGCGTTCGTACACCAAGGTCGCCTGGCCCGACCAGTCCGCGTGGGGCTCGACATGGATCTGCTCCACCACACGCCAGCTGCGCGCATCGCTCCCCAGAGTGTCATCGGCATCACGACTGAGCGTCGCCCCGGCACCCGCGCCGTATTGCAGCGCCAGAGTATTGGAGCCGCCCCATAACCTGCCTTGCTTGTGAACCACGTGCACCATGTAGCCGTGCTGGCCATCAAAACCACTACGGCTTTCGTCACTGCGGCGCAGATCGAGGCCCAGCGCCAGGGTACCGTTTTCATTCACCGGCAGATCATACCAGCGCAGGTCGTGGGAGGTGATGGCATGATCCTTCACCGTGGTGGGGTTACCGAATTCGTCACGGCCGTCGACCCAGTGCATGTAGGCATAGGACAACTTGCCCGCACCCGCCGTTACGTCCTCGATGCCGCCGCCGGAACCGCTGTTGTCCCAGTAGAAATAATCGGTCATATGCACATCGGTACGGCGCAGGCGCTTGCCGACCCAGAAACGCGCATCCTTGAACAAACTGCCACCGAGCAGCCCCTTGCCCTCGGCGTAAATCTCGCGCAGAGCGGTATCGTAGTCTTCCCAGTCCTGCTCCGCAGGCGTGTTATAGGCGAACTGCACTGCCACTCTGTATTGCGCACCGTCATCAGCCGGTGCGAATGTCTGTGCCACAGTCAGACTGCCATAGCCTTCGCACTCATTGCCGAGACGGTATTTGCTGGCCGCACCGGGCAGCCTGAAACAGACCTGATCGCCCCCCTCGCTATTGCTGCCGGCCCCGACGCGAAAGTAGCCGTGTAACTCGAAACCTTCCGGCGTTGCAGCCATCGCGCCTCCGGACGCGGCCACCAACAGCAAAGCCATTCCCGCTCGCTTCATCATCGCACAGAGCCTCAATAGTACAAATCGACGTTGCGCTGCAGCCACAGTTCCAGCAATGCCAGGTGCCACAGCTTGCTGCCGCGCAGCGCGGTGAAGTGCTGTTCCGGCTCGGCCAGCAGCTTGTCCACATAGGCACGGTTGAACAGGCCGCGCTGGCGGCAGGCGTTGGAATCGAGGATGTCGCGCATGAAATCGAGAAACGGTCCGCGCACGAATTTCAGCGCCGGCATCGGGAAATAGCCCTTGGGCCGATCGATGACACCGTCTGGGATCAGACCGCGGGCGATCTTTTTCAACACATGCTTGCCGCCGGAGCCGAGCTTGAGTTCGGGCGGCAGCTGCATCGCCAGCTCCACCAGCTCATGATCGAGGAAGGGCACGCGCGCCTCCAGCCCCCAGGCCATGGTCATGTTGTCCACACGCTTCACCGGGTCGTCGACGATCAGCGTGGTGGTATCCATGCGCAGCACGCGATCGATGAAGGTGTCGGCGCCGGGCTGGGTGAGCAGCTTCTCCACCAGCATGCCGGTGTGGTCCTCGCCGCGGAACGGCTCGGCCACGGTGTCAAGAAACTCACCGTGCGGACGGTCAAAATAGTGTCGGGCGAAACGCTCCAGATCGGTACCGCCCTCGGCGTCCATCAGCGGATACCAGAAGTAACCGCCGAACACCTCGTCGGCGCCCTGGCCGCTCTGCACCACCTTCACTTCCTGCGACACGCGCTCGGCCAGCAGGTAGAAGGCCACCGCGTCCTGCCCCACCATGGGCTCGGCCATCTGCTCCACCGCCTCGGGCAGACGCAGCAACACCTGGTCGTTGGGAATGGAGTATTTGTGGTGGCGCGTGTCATACATCGCCACCACCTGATCGGAGTATTCGAACTCGCTGCCCTTCTCCTCCGGCACATCCTCGAAGCCGATGGAGAAGGTGAGGATGTCCTTCACGCCCTGCTCCGCCAGCAGGCCCACCAGCAGGCTGGAATCGAGGCCGCCGGACAGCAGCACGCCCACCGGCACGTCGGCGATATCCAGGCGCCGCTTCACCGCCTTTTTCAGCGCTGTGTGGATCGCCTCGGTCCACTCCTGCTCATTGCGCGCCTCGCTCGGGCGGTGGGCGTAGAGCTGCCAGTAATTGCGCTCCTCGCGGCGGCCGCCCTTGTCGACGGCCAGGGTGTGGCCCGGTGCCAGCTTGCTGATGCCGTTGAGGATGGTGCGCGGCGCCGGGATCACGCCGTGCAGGGTGAACTGGTGATGCAGACCGAGCGGGTCGATACTGACGTCGGCGCCGCCGGCGGCGAGCAGCGCCTGCATGTTGGAGGCGAAGCGGAAGGTCTTGCCGTCGTGGCTGTAGTACAGCGGCTTGATGCCGAGACGGTCGCGCGCCAGAAACAGGCGCTGGCGCCGGATGTCCCAGATGGCAAAGGCGAACATGCCGGTGAGGTGCTCGACGCACTGCTCGCCCCAGGCGGCATAGGCCTTGAGGATCACCTCGGAATCACCGTCGGAGAAGAAACTGTAGCCGCGCTCGCGCAGCTCCCCGCGCAGGTCACGGTAGTTGTAGATGGTGCCGTTGAACACCAGCACCAGGCCGAGCTCATTGTCGATCATCGGCTGGTGGGAACGCTCCGACAGGTCGATGATCGCCAGGCGGCGATGACCCAGCGCCAGCGGGCCGTCGGAATAGCTGCCCTCGTGGTCCGGCCCGCGCCGCTCCAGCCGGTGCAGCATACGCCCCAGCACCGCCAGATCAGGCACATGGCCATCCAGTCTCAGTTCACCGCAGATTCCGCACATGGCATGGTTACCTGTTAATAGCCTCGTCCCGCCGCCATCACGTCAATTCCGTTACCACGCGATTGCGACCGCTCTTCTTGGCCAGATACAGCAGTTTGTCGCACAACACCAGCCACTCCAGCAATGACTGTCCCTCGCGCAACTGTGCCACGCCGCAACTGATGGTCTGGACGAAACCTTCGGCGAATGGCAGGGCTTCGGTCTGGACACGAATCTTCTCGGCCAGCTCCATGGCGCCGGCCACATCCGTCTCCGGACATAGCAGCAAGAATTCCTCGCCGCCCCAGCGACCGAAGATGTCGGACTTGCGGATGTTGTTCAATACCAGCTGGGCGAAGGACTGCAGCACCGTATCACCAACGTGGTGTCCATAAGTGTCATTGACCTGCTTGAAATTATCCAGATCGAAGATCACCACCGACAGGGCCCGACCGTAGCGCTGGGCGTTGGCGGCCTGTTGCGACAACACGGCATCCAGCTTGAGGCGGTTATACACCCCGGTCAGCTTGTCGGTGATCGCCAGCCGTTCCAGTTCCCGGTTGGTTTCACGCAACTGATCTTTCGCCCGCTGCAACTGCTGATTGGCCCCGTGCAGGCGCCGGTGCAGGCGGCGCACCCGCCAGGTATCCAGCATGACCAGCATAAGGACAAGGAGCAGGCCGATGAAATAGGGGGCGACGCGGCTGAAGTCGATGCGGGTTTCGTACTCAAGACGCACCCACTTGTTGTAGATGGCGTCCCGTTCCTCCTGGGTGATGGAGTCCAGGCCCTTTTGCAGGATGCCACGCAGCAGTGGCCAGTCGCTGCGCGCCCCCATCGCCAGATCGAAAGCCATGGGGAACTGGCCGGAGACCTTCAGGTTGGACAACCCTTGCTGCTTGATGAGAAAGCTCACCGAGGCGAGATTGTCGACAAAGGCATACATCTCGCCGGTAGCCACGCGCTCCAGGCCATTCACGGTGGTGTCGACCAGATGCAGATCCAGCTCGGGATGGTTGGCGGCCAACCAATCATGGGAGGCATAGCCTTTCACCACCGCCACCCGCTTACCGCGCAGTTCGGCGCCGTCGGCGATATAGTCCGCGTCGGTATTGGTCACGATCACCATGGGCGAGCGGATGTAGGGCTGGGTGAAACCGGCATAGACCGTACGTTCAGGGGTGCTGGCGGCCATGGCGAACATGTCCAGCTCGCGCTCGCGCACCATCTCCAGCACGCGCGGCCAGGGTTGGCGCGTCTCCACCTCGAAGGTGATGCCGAGACGTTGCGACAGCAGATTGAGATAATCGGCGGCGATGCCGGAGTGGCGACCCTCCGCATCGACGAAATCCAGCGGATACCACTCGCGGTCGACGCCGACACGAATCACGCGCAGCTGCTGCAGAAAGGCCTGTTCTTCTTCGGTCAGCGACATGCCGTCGCCGGGCTGACGATCGAAAAAGACGCTGTGGTCCGGCGAGAAATGTTTGTCCAGCAGACCATGACGGGCATAGATGCCGGAGATGTACTGCAGGCGCCCGCTGTCCAGGGTACCCAGCGGGACGGTAAAGCGCGCCACTGCCTGTTCGATGGCCTGGGCCTCGTACAGCAATGCCTCCAGCGGCTTGCGCTGGCTGTATTTGTCCAGAATCAGCCGCGCGATCGCCTCCTTGTGATCCAGCGCGTATTCCCAGCCACGCAACACCGCCCGACGCATGGCCCGGACCCGCGCGGGATGTTCGCGCGCCTCACGTTCCGAGGTGAACAGCATGTCGCCATACATATCGATGCCGTAATGAGCGGGGTGGATGAGATGTACGTCGAGTCCCTGCTGCCGCAACAGGAACGGCTCGTTGCTGCTGTAGCCATAGATGGCGTCGGTCTCGCCCCGGGCGAGAACACCGAAGTCCATGCTGTACGGCTGGCGGATGAAACCGCGCTCGAACACGCCCTGTTCTGCCAGCATCGCCATGATCGGAAACCCTTCGGTTTCGTTGTTGTACAAACGCACCCGCCGTCCCACCAAATCCTGCGGCGCGACGATGCCGGACGATGCCAGGGTGATAATGACATTGGGGGAATGCTGGAAGATCGGTGCAACGATGCGCAGGCCGGCACCCTGTTCCTGATATAGCAGCAGGACGGAATCGGCGATACCGTAGTCCGCCGCGCCGTTGACCACCTGCAGGATATTGTTGATCTCCACGTCGCGCTCGATCAGCTCGACATCGATACCCTCCGCCGCAAAGTAGCCCTGCTCGATGGCGGCGTAATAACCGGCAAACTGAAACTGGTGATGCCACTTGAGTTGGAGACGCACCTTGTCCAGGGCCAGCGCCGGCGCGCTGCCGGCCAGCAGCAGAAACATTACCAATAGCAAAGAGAGGATTCGATTCATTGCCGGGAAACAGGGTTCGTCGCGCCAATGCGTGCGCGCAGGTTCATCGCCACTCGGGGCGGCCATCGTCAGGGCTGGATGCGCAGGTGATCGGCGACCTGCTTGACCCCTTCAGTTTCCCGCGCCAGACGCAGTGCTCGGGCCGCGGCATCCGCATCAGGTACCGTGCCGACCAGTGTAACCACGCCGTCGCATACACTGACTTTGACGTCGCCGGCGTTCACGCTCTTGTCGCGCACCAGGGCGCGGGTCACCGCGGCGGCGAGCAAATTATCCGCACGCGCCTCTTCATAACTGCGGCCGTCCTCCGCCCGCCCGCCCTGGCCAGCGCCCATCATGGTACCGGCGGCACAGCCGCCCAGCAGCAGCACAGTCAGCAATACCGACACTACTCGTTTATTCATTTCCCTTTCCCAATAGCCAGTATCTTTCTGCCTTCTGCCTTCTGCCTTCTGCCTTCTGCCTTCTGCCTTCTGCCTTTTGCCTTTTGCCTTCTGCCTTCAAACTTCTTTCTCGCCCCAGCCGCCGCCACCCGGTGTGGCTATGATAATCCGATCACCGCTATCGACGCCGAGGCTGACCTTGCCCGGCAGCAGCATATCGTTGCGCCGGTTTTGCCCTGGTGCGCCGGGACAACCGCCGGCCAGTCCCCACGGAGCATGGCGGCGGCGCTCGGTCAGCAGGGTCACCTGGGCCGGAGCGAGGAATTGGAATTCACGCACGATACCGTCGCCGCCGCGGCGCACACCGGCACCGCCGGAACCGCGCCGCAACGCATACCGCGTCACGCGCAGCGGATAGGCCGATTCTAGTGACTCGATGGGGGTATTGAGGGTGTTGGTCATATGGGTCTGCACCGCATCCAGCCCCCCCCCATGCATGCCTGCCCCCATGCCGCCGCCGATGGTCTCATAGTAGTCCCAATCCCGCCCGCCGCCTCTGGCACCCATGGCGACATTGTTCATGCTGCCATGACTGGCCGCCGGCATGCGGTCGGGTATGGCCTGGGCCAGGGCGCCACAGATCACGTCCACCACCCGCGTGCTGGTCTCCACATTGCCTGCGGCGACCGCCGCCGGACGCTGCGCATTGAGCAGGCAGCCCACCGGTGCATCGAGGCTGATGGCGCGGAAGGCGCCGGCACAGGCCGGGGTCTCGCGCGGCATCAGGCAGCGGAACACGTAATACACCGCCGCCGCCGCCACCGATAGCGGGCAGTTGACGTTGCCCGGCACCTGCGGCGCGGTACCGCTGAAATCCACCACCACGGTCCCGGACGCCACTGTCACCCTTGCGGCGATGGTCAGGTCCTGGCTGCCGACGCCATCGTCGTCCAACACATCGGCAAAGACATACTCGCCGCCGGGGATCTCAGCCAGCGCCGTGCGCGCCAGACGTTCGGCATAGTCATTGAGGGCGTCCAGTGCGGCGCGATACGCCGCCGCTCCCAGCCCCTGAACCAGATCGCGCAGCCGCACCAGGGCGGTGAGGTTGGCGCTCACCTGGGCGGTGAAATCACCTCGCGCCTCCTCGCGCCCATCGGCCAGGCGCCCAAGCAAGATCTCGTCCACCTTGCCGGCGCGCATCAGCAGGGTGGGCGGAATGACCAGCCCCTCCTCATCCAGGGAGCGGGAAATGGGCATGGAACCGGGCGCGTGGGCACCAATATTGGCGTGGTGGGCGCGATTGGCGACGAAGCCGAGCAGTTCGCCATCCAGTAACAACGGCGCGATCACCGTGATATCGGGCAAGTGGGTGCCGCCGAGAAAGGGGTCGTTGACCACCACCATATCGCCTTCACACCAGTCCAGCTGCGACACGATGCCGCGCATGGCGTAGGCCATGCTGCCCAGATGTACCGGGATATGGGCGGCCTGAGCACACAGCTCTCCCTGCGCGGCGAACACGGCACAGGAAAAATCCAGGCGATCGCGGATATTGGGCGAGAACGCGGTACGGCGCAGCGCGGCCCCCATCTCGTCACAGATGGCTTCGATACGGCTGGCAAAGAGGGACAGTTCTATGGGGTCCATGGCGCCGGATGGTAGCCCATCCCGTATTAAATCGGCAGCAGGGTCATGAAACTCCGTTGAAATTCTAGTGTCTCACGCCATAAGTCCCTATCATATGCCCCCTTAAACGGTCTCCGACCATTCTCACCATCAACCCCAAGCTCCAAGGAGTCTGTCACGTGAACACCAAGCGCAGAATCTTTCTCAAGGGTACCCTGGCCGGCAGCGCCGTTGCCGTTGCCGTGGGCGCCGGCCTGCTCTCCCCGCGTCAGGTACTGGCCGCCTGGCCCAAGGACGCCTTCGAGGCCAAGGACATCGCCTCCAGCCTGAAGGACGTCTACAACGCCGACATGACCACCCCCAGCAACGACATCGAGATCAAGGCCCCC
>Ga0172382_10012982_pt1 | contig 10786 bp, 17 predicted proteins | sample Leawel138RmetaG_FD_122245 | JGI IMG/M metagenome (GOLD analysis project Ga0172382, IMG submission 122245) | Leachate microbial communities from a municipal landfill in Southern Ontario, Canada - Leachate well 138R metaG | ecosystem: Engineered > Solid waste > Landfill > Unclassified | place...
ATGAAGAGCATGAAACTTTTCCTGACCTGGAAGAAGGCTATACCCTACGGATTCGCTTCAGCGAACAGCAGCTAGGCAATAATAAGTTCGCGGAAACGTCCCGAATTGATTTTATAGACAGGGACGAAGGGTATGATGAATCTATTCTGGATGAGGTTCCAGACCTGGATGATGTCTTAGTTATTCCATCGTATAAAGCAGTGGAAGCGATGTTCCTGGGCGGGATGAGTCCGGAAGAGATTGATGACTCAGAAGACGAAGAAATCGACGAGGATGACGTTCCCGAACTCGAGGATGAAGATGAGGAGCAGGAAGCCGAAGAAGAGGAGCAGGAAGCCGAAGAAGAAAAGCCCAAACGCTCACGGAGATCTGTAAAAAAAGAAGAGAAGGAAGCAAAAGAGAAAGGGAAGAAAAAGGACCAACGGGCATCTTCAAAGAAGTCAAAAGGGTGCCCTCACGGACACGCGTTCGGGGAAGACTGTGATGAGCATGATGAGTGCGATGAGTGCGATAAGTGGGAAGATTGCATCGACGCGCTGGAAAATAAATAAAAGAGAGGGTGTTCAGCACTGAAACTCCGAAATCCATTCAAAACCAAACAACGAGAAAAACGGGAAGATTACAAAATGATCGGCGGCTACTTCCCAGCTGCCACTGCTGATCGCCTCCGCCTGCTCTCTATTTATCATGAAGAAACGATCCAGGGCATGCTCCAGCAGATCATAGAAAAATGGATTTCGTCCACCAATGATAAATCAGAAGATGCAATTATTGAAGAACTGGCCGTGCGTGCTGCACACGAATGGCAGAGGCGAACGCAGGGGAAAAAGACAGGCAAAAGAGGTCAAGAAAATTACCTGCGGGAAATGGAAGCGATTTTGAAGCGCCGCAAAATGATCCCGCAGCATATTGAAAAATTCATTGCGGCGCTTAAAACGCAGATGGAATCGGAGGGCGACGTTTCGTGAAACGGACGAGATCCACGAAAAAACTCAGTGCGCAGGTAGAAAAGAAGCACGCCACAGATAGGAAAAGAAAAACAGATTCTTCTGTATACGAAGGAACGGATAAAGCCATATCTACAGGTTCAACTCTTCTCGACCTGGCTATCAGTGGGGGCCGGTTTGCCGAAGGCGGGATTCCCACAGGGATCCTCGTTGAAATTTTCGGCCCTTCCGGGACTGGGAAAACCGTATTGCTTTGCCAGATTGCAGGGAACGTTCAGCAAGCTGGCGGGCGAATAATGTTCCATGATCCCGAAGCGCGCCTTAACAAACAATTCGCAAGAATGTTCGGGCTGAACCCAGCTGAGATTGAATATTCAATCCCCAACACCGTGCCGGAAGTTTTTGAATCGGTCCGGGAATGGATTCCGGATCCAGACGAGAACATATTTCCTCTTTGCGGTATTTTCGCCGATTCCTTGGCGGCTCTTTCGACGGATATGGAAATGAAAGATGGGGACAAAATGGGAATGAGGCGAGCCAAGGAATTCAGCGAGGAGCTGCGAAAAACCTGCCGGATCATCACACAAAAGAATATCCTGATGGTATGCTCAAATCAGATTCGGCAGAACCTAGATGCCGGACCGTGGGGGCAGCGGTATAAAAGCCCCGGCGGTGAAGCGATTGGATTTTACTCCAGCCTGCGCCTGCGTTGTAGCGGAAGTGAAAAGTTGCGGGCAATCAGAACTATTAAGGGCAAAGAGCATAAAAGAATTGTGGGCGTAAAAACCAATGTAGAAGTGTTCAAATCGTCTGTTTGGAAGCCGTTCCGAACAGCAGAGGTCTACATCATTTTTGACTACGGTATTGATGACATTCGCGCGAATCTACAGTTCGTCAAAACAATCAGCGGGGATTCCGTGTATAAAATAAACGACGTAAAACTAGGCAAAAGTATAGGGCGTGCCATCCGAGAAGTAGAAGAAAGAGGCATGGAAAAAGCACTGAAAGAGGAAACCATTGCGCTGTGGAATGAAATCGAGGAACGCTTCGCAGAGGAAAGGAGGCCGCGATGGGAATGAAAAGAAATAAGAAAAGAATCACGCCTTCTTCAGCCAAGGCCAAGGGCCGATTTCTTCAACAGTGGGCGTGCCGGAAGATATCGGGACTGCTAGATATTCCCTGGGGGAAAGATGAACTGATTGCCTCCAGGGAAGCAGCCCAATCAGGCACCGATGTCCGATTGATTGGTGAAGCGCAAGAAAGGTTTCCCTTTTCCGTGGAATGTAAATGGCAGGAAACCTGGAACTTGCCCGCCTGGATTCGGCAAGCTAAAGATAATCAAAAGGAAGGAACTAATTGGTTGATTATCTGTAAAAAAAGCCGACAAGATCCCGTAGTAGTAATGGACGCAGATCTGTTTTTCGATATTCTGATGAAGAAAGGAGCTGACAAAAATGACGCTTGAAATGGATTTTATTCGGATCCATATGCTTCTTTCCCCGATTGATATTAGGTGCAGAGATCTAGACTTTGACTGGCCCCCACCTGAAAGGATTTACATGGGCCAGGATGGAGAAATCAGAGAAGCAAGACCCGGGGATGACGAGGAGTGTATTTTCGTTTGCACAAATAGATCAGCCTTGTCAGATGAAGCGGCAGACCACCCCAATTTAATGCGTGGGGCCGAATATCATTATGCTAGCATAGTTGAAGGGGTGGAATAATGAGTAGCAACTCTAAAACCTTTTGGGCGGTAATGAAATTGATGCGGTGGGAAAATCTGTCTTGTGAGGGGAATCCGATTTTTAAATTCCAGGCCCCTGACAACCAGGCTGGATATATGCCTGTGTTTACGAGTGAAGAAGCGGCACTAAAGTTCGTGGACGGAAATGAGGAGTTAATCAGAGAAATACGGGAGGTGCCCCGATGACATGCACGAATCCTTTTAAAGCATATTGGAAAATCGATCTGGAGGCCTTAGAAGGTGCGGTTGAAAAGTTCAGTAAGGAAGAACAAAAGATGCTTAAATGCGTTGCAGAGGAATTTAGAAAATTATATCCAGGAATAAATGAAGAAGGACAAGAAAAGAAATGATTGTGAAAATAGAAATCGAAAATTACCAATCTCATAAAAAGACGGTAGTGGAGCTTGTGCCAGGCACGAACGTGATTATCGGAAAATCCGACGCTGGCAAATCTGCCCTTTTCAGGGCTATCAACTGGGCAGTATCGAACCGACCTTTGGGAGATGTCTTTCGCTCTGAATGGGGTGGGGATACGAAAGTCACACTCCACACATCAGAAGGAAATGTCATAGAAAGATTACGCACGGCATCAAAAAACGAGTACGCTCTCAACGGGAGAACACTGACCGCCTTCGGCACTGAAGTCCCAGAAGAAATCGCTGAGGTCTTACGCATGGACGCCGCCAATATCCAAGGCCAGGATGATCCTCCGTTCTTGTTTTCCGCATCGCCAGGGGAAGCGGCGCGAATGTTGAACAAGGCTGCCTCTCTAGATGATATTGATCGAACTATCTCTGGGCTGCGGAAAGCACACTCAAAGATTGAAGGCAAAACAAAATACAGTAAGAGCCAGCTTAAAAATCTCACGGAAGAAATGGAAAAATATGCTGACCTCCCTATCATAGAAAGCAAAATGGCGGATGTTGAGGAATTGGAAAAGACGCGGGGGAACAAGGAAAAAGAAAAAACGGCACTGCAGCAGATCATCGCTCAGATCCGAGAGATAAATCAGCAACTGAAAAAGACGGAAAAAGTACCAGAAGTATTAAAGAAATGTGATCGTATAGAGGAAGCCGTCAGCAAATATCGTGACAAAGAGAATACCTGTAAAAGTATTGAACTCATTATTCATAGACTAAAAGAAGTGAAGGAATTCCTTGAGAGTAAAAAAATAAGAAACACAGAACGCGCTGATAAAACTTTACGGAAAGCCGTCACTCTCTTATCGGAGATCACTGAAAAAAATGAGAGGGGTAGAACCCTCGCGCGGGCCGTTACAAATATCAAGAAGTCAATTCTCACAATGACCAGGGCGGAAGCAAAAATCAAACGGCTCCAATCGGAATATGATTCGTTGAGCGAAGGGATGGAAATATGCCCGCTGTGTGGAAGTGATTTAGATTCGGTGGGGCGGAAAGGAAGAAATAACAATGCAAGAGTTTCCTAATATATCATCAGAAAGCCTCGCCATGGCCATTGCCTTGCTCGAACAGAACATCACGGCCCGTATATCAGAGCACGGCAAACATATCCACGCAAACAATCATGAAAGCCTAGGCATCATCACAGAAGAATATTACGAGTTGATTGATGCCACCAGAAGGAATAACAGCGCACACATTGTGGAAGAAATGATTGATGTTGCTACCGGGTGCATCGTTGGCGCCGCTAGTATTTTCATGAGGAGACAGGAGGCTGAAAACGATGATTGAAGTGGTTAAACCAGTCATCGATTACCGCGTAAGGGAATTGTGCCAGAGGCCTTACTATGGCCACCCAAAAGGATGTCCGAATTACGGCAGAAAAAAGGGCTGCCCGCCCAGCGCCGCATATTATGACGTAATCTATGATCTTAACCAACCGGTATATGCTGTAATTAATAAGTTCGATCTTCACTCCCATGTCAAAACAATGAAAGAAAGGCACCCAGAGTGGACAGATCGACAACTCCGGAATTGTCTATATTGGCAGCCAAAAGCCCGGAAGACACTCAAAAATTTTATTGGAGACTTTATGTCACTGCGGCATCCGTTTGACAGTTATGGCGTAGAAGAATGCCCTGAGGCAATGGGGGTGGATCTGATTAAAACTATGAGGCAATTGAGAATCCAGCTCATTTTTCCAGTCAGAGATACCGCCTATCAGATCGCCTTAATAGGCACCCGAAAAGATGGGCGGACGACGCCCCTACATTTATTTTAAGAAAGGATGTGAATTGGAAATGAAAAAAACCGGAATTACTAGAAAAATCGATGAGCTAGGCAGAATTGTAATTCCCAAAGAGATTCGCAAAATAAACAAATTATGGCCCGGGACTGCCATGGAAATCTTCGTTAGTGAAGGTGGAATCATGTTACGGCCGTACCGACCCGGCTGCTGCTTCTGTGGGGCGGCCGAAAAAAAGGATTTGCTAGTGCTTTTCAAAGGTCAGATCGTGTGCCGGGAGTGTAGAAAAGGAGTGGCTGTGGCTCGACCTTTCTTTGATGCGTTCGATAATGAAGAATAAAAAGAGATGAACTAAAAATGAAAAGGATGAAAAGAACCAAAATAAAGACGGCGGATCCTTTTACGAAAGCAGACGCTATCCTGGTATCGGATCTGCATTTAACAGAATCCACGCCTGTTTCTAGAACAGATGATTATCTGGCAGCGCAGAGGGGAAAACTTCAATTCCTGCAATATTTAAGTGATCAAAACGAATGCCCGGTTCTGTGTGCCGGTGACGTTTTTGATCACTGGAAAGCCAGTCCGTGGCTATGTTCTGAGGCTTTCCTTTACCTGCCCCATTCTTTTATAGGCATTCCGGGCCAGCACGATCTGCCAATGCATTCCCTTGAGCACTATTCCAAATCAGCTCTATCCTTAGTAGAGATAGCAGCGAAAGAATCCAAAACGCGGGCTTTTCAGATCTTAAAAGGATCTACAATTTTCAATAAGCTGCACATAACCGGAGTGCCATTTGGGGAATTGAAAAAGTTCATTTCTGAAAGGTCTTTCGTTCAAGGGCAGGGGCAGAGCCATGGAAAGAAAATCCTCATGCTGCACGAATTGATCTGGCAGAGGAAAAGACCTGCGTGGGATGAAGGGAGTTGGACAGATCAGGAAATCCTGGAATCCTTTAACGGCTATTTCGATCTGATTTTAACAGGGGATAACCACATCGGATTCATCACCCGGCGGAAAGATCTGATACTGGTCAATCCTGGGAGCATGATGAGAAAAACAGCGGATCAAGAAGACTATAAACCGCGGTGTTATTTATACTATGCGAAAGAAAACGAAATCCGGCCAGCGTTCTTCCCCATCGAAGACGGGGTGCACAACAGGGAACATATCGATCGTAAAAGGGAACGGGAAGATCGCGTCGCGGCTTACATTGAGCGCATGAATACCACCTGGGAAATCGGACTTTCGTTTGAGAAAAATCTAGAGGTGTTTTTCAGTGAAAACAAAGTCCCGCGGAAGATCGTAGAGCTGATATGGCACTACTTTGAAAAGGAAGGGGAAAGAAATGAAGGAGAATCTAGGGCGGCAACTCCTACAGCTGAAGGAGCAGTTAGAAGAACAAAAACACAAACGAGCCGAACTACAAGGTGAGCTAAAAAGCCTGATGCGACGCCTTAAACAAGAATTCGATATTGATTCCGTAGAGGAAGCAGAAAAGCAAATTGAAAAAGAAGAGAAGGAATTACAGGAGCTGGAAGAATCCATCAAAGCAAAGATTGAAGAATTGGAAGATATGCTAACGGAAGAAGAAGATAAATAATAAGCGATTCGAATGCCTTTCGAATACCTTTATATGGCTTACCTGTTTAAAACGCGTTAGACGCGATGCTAGGCGGCTTAGAATTGATTTTAACCGCATAAGAAAGGCAGAAAGGAGAGAAAGGGAGTGGAGAAAGCATTGCATTCCCTCCGCAATGCGCTGGAGCGAAAAAAAGGCCGTAGAGACCACCTTCAACAATCTATTGACGATTTGAAACGAGAAATCCGACAGAATAGAAAAGAGCTGATCAGGCATGAGCGAGCTTTAGAAATTGCAAAACAGGTCGGTATAACTACCCAGAAGCAGTTAGAATACCATCTGGCAGAACAGGTCAATCTAGCGCTAGAAGCAGTCTTTGATGATCCATATAAGCTCAAGGTCAACTTCCAGGAAAAAAGAGGGCAGACGGAGGCAGAGCTTTTATTTGCCCGAAGGGATCTAGAATTCCCGCCGGTCGGCAATGCGGGCGGTGGGGCCATTGATGTGGCGTCCCTCGCTTTGAGAATCGCCTACTGGACCATGCGGCGGGATAAGAAAATCAGGCCTGTGCTACTGTTAGACGAACCATTTCATCAACTCAAGGGAACCGAGGCCAATAGGCGGGCCCTTGAGGTCATTCAGGAGATCAGCAAAAAACTGGGAATGCAGATCATTATGGTAAGTGATGAGCGGGTATCACGTGAGGACATAATTGACGCTGCCGATAAAGTCTTTCACGCCCATCGGAGGGAAAAAGATGGGGTCAGCAAAGCAGTAGAAATCAAAACAGAAGGGAAAGGAGCATCCGATTGAACACGAACAGCAAAGAGTGGACATCAGAACAGGAACGAATAATCCGCCGCTATATAGAAGAAAACGAAGATGGCAATGATTCCCAAGCGGCCTCGAAAATCGCAGAAGAGTATCCAGAGTGGAATAAAAGCATTGACCAGCTCCACAGCAAAATTCACCAAGTCCAAGAATTATTAAATGACCCTGCTCTTATATTTGAGGAAGACAGGCAATTCAAAACCAAACTCGCCCGTCAAAGCACAAAGGCCGCTGGTTTTCGAAACGCAGACCCAGCCTTTACAAATGGCCCTGTGGTTTCATACGATAGAGATCCACAAGAATTTCTGAATAATGATTTACCTGCATATTCAGATCTTCAAAAACTTCCAGCCCATGAGCAAGTCCGCCTACTAAATATCGCTCGAAAATACACCACGAACAAACGACTGGCGGCGTGCCTGGGCATTACTCTTTCCCAGTTAAGCTATCTCTTCGTAAGGCTTGGAATCTATAATAAAAAAAAGGAAAAGGAAAAGGAGGCCAAACAAATGGATTCCAATAGCAAAATCCAGATCCCAGAAGGCTTTGCGCTTAGCTATAAAGGAAAGATGAAGGGGGATCAGCTAGGAAATCGATTGTTAAAGGCCAGTGAATTCGTAGAAGGATCTTCTAGCTATTATGCAGAAATTTTACTTATTGAGCTGGCGCCTACCGAAGAAAATCCCACAGAACCCATAGAAAACGATAAAAAAAGGAATGAATAAATCATTAAGAGTTCTTAATAAATTTAAAAAACAGAGAAAAACAGAGTAAATCAATGAAATATTAAAAAGTAATTGGTTTATTTGGGAATAATCAGGCAAAACCGGCGTTAAATGCCTCATATCATTAGATATGAGGTCTTTTATTATTAATATTTATACATAGTTATGCATATAATAATAGCAGGAAGGACAAAAAAAGAGAAAAAGAAAGAAAAGAAAGACTGCTCCTTGACAACCGAAAGCCCGACGGAAGACCCGACCCAAACGTGGCGAGTAGAAAGGCTAGAACTTGCGGAGAAGGGCAGAGCTCGACGAGAGGCCACCTCTCCTCACCGCCTGAGGTTCACGTAAGATGCTAGACGAAAGCCAGACACGGGAGGCCAGAAGAAAGGCAGACGGAAATACAAGAAAGCCAGGCAGCTAAAAAGCCTGGCCGGGAAGTAACCCGATATCACGAGCCTGGAAACATTGACGCCACGATCTGTAAGGCCGAGAATCCGGCGCGCTGGATGACAAGTGGTAGGGGGCCACGCTATAAAGGACAGACGCTAAAGAGGGTTCTGGCAGGGGAGCGCAAAGTCAACAGAAGGGCGAACCAGAAAAGACAGCTGCATGGCTGAACTTCTGGGAATGAGAAAGTAAATTGTTTTCTTTCTATATAGTGCCGAAGCGCTTGAATGGAATTCGGCACTACAAGAAGGAAAGCAATCTTCAAATTAAAAAAAGGAAGGATGTTAAAAATGGAATACAAAGGACACAAAATTAATTTTCCGGCGTGCTTGACCCCGGACAATGTTCAGGAATTGATTGACCGGCTGGATGACACAGACAATAGAGCAGTCGGCCGGAAGGCTCGGAAAGAAGAAGATCGCAGTGAATTCAGTCCTGGTATTATCAAAGCCGTAAAAGAAACCATTCAGGAATACAACCGGGCTAATCAAGGCGCTGGAATCAGCGCCAAAGATGCAAGGGCAGAGAGGATTCTTTTCGAAAAGGATTCAAGCGGAAAGAGAACACCTCGAAAATGGAATTAACTTGTTGCTTCAGCTCATTAACAGCCAGTGCTGCTAGTGGGCTGGCTGGAGCAGGTTTTGGATGAAATTCGGTAGGTTGCTAAGTTGCTTGGCCTCACTGGTGACGGTGGGGCTTCTGGAGCTTATCAGCTTAAAGGAACATTTTAAAGGAGGGAAATATAATGCAGGTTTTATTTAATGAAAATTCAGCTGTTTTTCAGGTGTTTGTGGGGGGTCATTTGGAAGCGGAATTCACCACTGAGCACGAAGCTTTGCTGTGGGTGGAAGAGCAAGAAGAAGTTTAGCCGAAACCGGCCGCCAGGCCGGTCTACCAGGAATAGCCGTCTGGTATTGAGGAGGCAGGCTAAAATTAAAAAAAGAAAAGAGGAAAACAAAATGACTTTAGCTAAAAAACTGGCGAGTATGATGAATAGTGTGGTGGAGGAATTCGAAAAGAAGACACTCATTTCAGGTCTGAAGTTTGAATTCGAAACCGTGGCGCGGAGGAATCGCCGGACCCTCTATTATTACACCGCAAAAGTTCCAGGATGGGCGCTTGGAATCTTGGGGAATAATTTCAAAGATGTCCAGGTGGTCATTCGTATCTATCCACACGAAAGCGAGGAAATGGTGGTTTTTGATGCAGATTTTAACTATAACCATTACGACGGTGGCTCGAATGGTGTAAGTGTCATGAATGCCGATGGCAAAGAAAGATTCGGCTTGATGATTATGTGCCCAGGCAGCCAATATCCTGGGCAGGAACTTCAAAAAGAGATGGAGGATATCAGTGACCCCGGGGATGAAATCATTTTTGACGAGGACCCGGAAGAAGAAGCCCAAGGGAATGTGATTGTTTTTGAACAGGATAAAGACTCAAAGAAGTAAAATGGCTGGCGTAAAAATCGTGCGAGGAAGCCGCAAGGCTTCCTGCCCTTATCGAAGGGAGCCAAATAAAAAATCAAACCGAAAGGAATGTTTTTCGTGAAATTACAAACTGGCATCAGTCCGAAATACGTGAAGGGTTGGGACATCCCAAAAGCCATCCGGGAGGTCATTCAGAATTACCTAGATAGCCGGAAGGAATTCGAATGTGACGGCTATATCAACCAAGATCAGGAAACCGGCCTCGTCACTGTAAAGGACTACGGCCCAGGCTTGGAGCTACGCCATATGGCACTGGGAATCAGTGAGAAGAGCGGTGATGCCATTGGTAAATATGGGGAAGGCTTGAAATTGGCCCTTCTGGTTATGGCACGGGAAGGCCGTTATATTGAAGTGAAGGCAAACGGCAAAATCATCCGGCCCGAAATTGAAAAAAGTGAAGGGTACGGCACAGAGGTTCTGGTTCTGAAAGTTGAAGACATGGAACCATGCCACGCAGCGCTTCACATTGGCACCACTATTCGCTTTGAGTGCACCCGCGAGGAACTGGAAAGTGGTAAACAGTATTTTGAAGCTTACCTGACGGCGAAGTCAGGATTTCGCTGGATGGAGCAAGGTAAAATCAGCCTGCCTGCTGGATACATCTACATCAATGGGGCACGCGTGGGAAACATTGAAAATGCCTTGTTCAGCTACCATCTGAATGAATCCGAAACTGGGGATATCGGAAATCGTGACCGTGAAGTAATTGACCAGGATCAGCTTAAATCACATGTCCGCCATGTTCTTGCTCACATCAGTTCTCTCGCAGTTATGAAAGAACTCATCGCAGCGGCGATAGATAATCCTTCTGCCTGGGAAATTGAAACAGGCATAAATCATTACTGCATTCCCCA
>Ga0172382_10012985_pt1 | contig 10783 bp, 12 predicted proteins | sample Leawel138RmetaG_FD_122245 | JGI IMG/M metagenome (GOLD analysis project Ga0172382, IMG submission 122245) | Leachate microbial communities from a municipal landfill in Southern Ontario, Canada - Leachate well 138R metaG | ecosystem: Engineered > Solid waste > Landfill > Unclassified | place...
GGTACCTATTATTATATGTTTCAATGCTAATCAATCCTTTTTTTGCAATACAGCATAATTACCTTTCCCTACAATTGAAATTCTTCGAACCGTAAGACTCTTCGCTTTGCTCAGAGTGACATGAGGTAGTGGCTCAGGGTGACAGGGGGTAGTGGCTCAGAGTGACACGGATGATAGTTCATAATGACATAGAGTAGTGGCTCAGAGTGACAGGGAACAGTACTCATAGTACCATAGCGTGATGGTTTCAAAGTAACAGTCCTACGATCGTTCATCAATTGTTCCTAAGGCATTGATAATAATATCGTATTCGGCTTCCATAACGGTTCTAATATCTATTAAAACTTTATCTTTAGATATTCTGGTAACTATAGGTGTTTCGTAATTTCTAAGTGCTTCTTCTATTGCATTAGAAGATCTATCAGTGCTTTTTATTGTAATCACTTTAGTAGGCAGTTTATGTAAGGGCATTGCCCCACCGCCTACTTCAGAGAATTCATCTTCTATAGCTATTATATGTAATTGTTTTAAGGATTCCGGAATCTTTTTATAAAAATCTTCCGCTTTTTTTGTTATTTCTTCTATATTTGTTGTTAGCATATTCAATACCGGTATATTTTTTATTGCCTTTTTTTCGTCAAGATAAAGTTTTAATGTTGCCTCTAAAGCCGCTAATGTCATTTTATCCACTCTTAAAGCTCTAGCCAAAGGATTCCTCTTTATACTTTTTATATACTTCTTATTTCCTACTATAATTCCTGCTTGAGAACCGCCCAACATTTTATCTCCGCTAAATGTAACAATATCCATGCCGTAAGCTACAGAATTCTGAACTGTAGGCTCATAAGGCAAACCGTATTTGCTCAAATCAATAAAAACTCCGCTGCCGATGTCTTCTATTACGGGTATCCCCCTTTTTTGTCCTAAGGATACCAATTCCTTTGAGCATACTTCTTTAGTAAATCCCATTATTTTATAGTTGCTTGTGTGAACCTTCATAAGCAATGCAGTTTCTTCGTTTACAGCATTTTCATAATCCTCTATATGTGTCTTATTTGTCGTACCAACCTCTACCAGCTTGGCTCCGCTTTGTCTCATAACATCAGGTATGCGAAAGGAGCCGCCTATTTCTATAAGCTGCCCTCTTGATACAACTACTTCCTTGTCTTTAGCCATTGTGCTCAGAACCAACATTACTGCTGCTGCATTATTATTAACAACAGCAGCAGCTTCAGCTTTTGTAAGCTCTGTCAAAATATCTTCTACCAAATCATGCCTTGAGCCTCTTATTCCTTTTTCAATATCCATTTCCAAATTCGAATAACTTGAAGATGTTTTTATAAGTAAATCCAAAGCTTCTTTGCACAACGGTGCTCTGCCAAGGTTCGTATGAATAACTATGCCCGTAGCATTTACTACATGCTTTAAGCTATAAGCTATTTTATTATAAACTTTATACTGAATTCCATCTAATATTCCTTTAAAATTGATTGTTTCATCCCGCCCCTCGGCCACTTGTGATAAAAGCTCCTTTCTGTACTCATCCAAATAATCTCTTATGATTTGGACCAACACGGGTCTTGGACATAAATCAATAAGTCTGACTATTTCCTCATTTTTTATTAAATCATCAACAGAAGGAATCTTGCTTAGGATATTTTTTTTGTCAGCCATAGCAACCACCTTTTATACTATTTCTAAAAAATAATCATTTTTATTTTTTGCTTTACCTATAATGCTAAATTCCGTCTTATTATTCTTTAGTAATTCTAACAGTCTATCTGCCTTCCCTTTTTCTACTGCTATTAATAGCCCTCCGGAAGTTTGGGGATCAAATAGAATATCCTTTATTTCCTGATTGATATTATTGTTAAACTTAACTGCGCCGCCAACATAGCTTTTATTTTTATATGCACCGGCAGGTATTATACCCATTTTCGCCAATTCGATGCTCTCGTCTATAATAGGTAACCCATCGGAACATATTTCAAAGGTTACATTACTGGCTCTGGCCATTTCCAAAGCATGGCCTAAAAAGCCAAATCCGGTAATATCGGTACAACCATTGACTCCTGTTTCTAACATAGCATTACAAGCATCTTTATTAAGATAGGACATAACAAATGCCGTCTTTTCAATAGTTTTTTTATCCAATAAATCTGCTTTTATCGCTGTAGAAATTATTCCTAATCCTAATGGTTTTGTTAGTACTAAAACATCTCCCGGCTTAACTCCCGCATTTGTAATAACACTATCAGGATGGATAAATCCCATTACCGACAAGCCGTATTTGGGCTCGTTATCTTCGATAGTATGCCCGCCTACAATAATCGCCCCTGCTTCTTTAACCTTATCAGCTCCACCTTTTATAATCTCTGCAAGTATATCCACAGAAAGGCAATTAGGAAAACAAGCAATATTCATTGCCGTAGCCGGTTTCCCTCCCATTGCATAAATGTCGCTCAAAGCATTGGCTGCGGCAATTTGTCCAAATATATAGGGGTCATCAACAACCGGTGTAAAAAAATCCATTGTTAGGATAACAGCTTTACCTTCACAAACTTTATACACAGCAGCATCGTCATAGGTATCCGTTCCCACGATTAAATTTTCATCATAAAATTTGGGTAATTGACACAAAACTTGTGCCAAGGTCTCAGGACCTAATTTGGCGGCTCAACCGGAGCTTTCTGTCATTTGAGTAAGTCTCTTCTCTGACAAGGACATAAAATCACCTGCTTTCCAAGTTGTTTTATTTGATGGTAATCAAATCCTTTATATCATCATATCGTTTTTCACCTATTCCACTAACATCCCTGATATCTTCCGCAGATTTAAAAAGCCCCATAGAGTCTCTATGATCTATTATTCTCTTTGAAAGTGCAGGGCCGATACCCGGTAATGTGCTCAATTCAGCTTCTGAAGCAGTATTTATATTTATCTTTTTATTTATTGCGCTACCTGATGTTCCGCTATATTCTATCATATCAATTGAAACATCCTCGCCTTTTTGGGGAATATAGATTTTTTCTTCGTCACTGAGAATTTTCGATAAGTTCACCATATCCAAATCTGCCTCCGGAAGCGCTCCGCCTATATAGTTAAGAGCATCATAAAGTCTTTTACCTTCTTCTATCCATATAAAACCGGGGTTTTTTACTTGTCCTCCGATATGTATTCCTATCATTTTGGGCTCTGTATCAAACTGTTTATCTATTTCAATAGTATCAATTTCTTTTGTATCAATAGTATTTTCTTCACCTAGGACAAATTGAGAGGTTTTATTATGGTTTATATATATGGTTCCGCTTAATACAATGATTAAAACAGATATTATAATAAAAAGCATTTTTTCTCGATTTGTTATAAGCAAGCTTATCAGTCCTTTTCTTGAGAGTTTTAAGAAATAGTAAAATCGGCTTCCAATAGCCTTCTCTGAAACCACTTCGCGGAGATATTGTCCTTGCAATATAAATATCATTTTATTGCTTTACAACTTTAACTGAAGGTTCTCAATCTCTTCCTCATTAATAAACCGGCAATAAAATGCCGGTTTATTTTAAACAATAAAAATTAAATATATGCTATTACCTCTATTTCAACTAAAACATCCATGGGCAGTCTTGCTACTTCAACGCAGGATCTAGCCGGTTGATTTTTTGTAAAATAAGATGCATAGATTTCGTTTACCTTTCCAAAACTATTCATATCCTTAATAAACACAGTGCTTTTAAGCACATTATCCAAGCTACTGCCGGCGGCTTCCAATATTGCTTTAATATTTTCTATGCATTGTTTTGCCTGTATCGTTACATCTCCTTCAACAATTTTACCGGTCTTAGGGTTTATAGGGGTTTGTCCTGATACAAAAAGTAAACTGCCATGCTTTATCCCTTGGGAATATGGTCCGATAGCACCCGGTGCATTTGTAGTACTAATTACCTCTTTCATTACAAATACCTCCTAATATTTTTCGCTTATTCTAATCTCCTCCAGATAATTATATATTGTGTATCTGGAAACACAAAGGACTTTCGCAATATAATCAACAGCACCTTTAACAAGAAAAACACCTTTATCATCTAAAATCTCAACTATTTTTACTTTTTCCTCTTTAGACATATATGCTACCGGTTTACCGGTAGTATCTAAAGTCTTGTTCACGATACTGTTTAATACATCATAAATTGTGCTACCGAAGCTTTCTTCCCCACTTGATTCATTCAAATCGCCATTTTTAACATCGATAAAATTATTCAATATATTGCTTACGATTGTAATCTCGGAAATATCAAAGTTAATACATAAAAAACCTATAACTTCTCCATTTTCATCTTTTATATACATCAAGGATGATTTTAAAATCCTACCGTCAGGAGTCTTTTTCATATAGTTGATTATGTTTTCATCGAATTTTGCTTTTTTCATAACTGTCAAACCATATTCACTCATAGGGCCACCAAGAGTGCGACCGCTTACATGTCCGTTGGTTATTGCTATAATTGAATTTTGAGGGTTTTTAATATCATGCAAAACAGCCTCACAATTTTTGCCAAAGGTATTCGCCAAACCCTCTACTATTGGAATTAACGGTTTTAAAATCGGGTGTATATTGTTATTCAAATGAAATCCTCCAAACTATTAGTTATGATTCTATACTTATTGTAGTAGCATCTGCCCAAAGTCTTTCTAAATTATAGAAATCCCTCTCCTCTTTAGAAAACAAATGTATCACTATATCATAATAATCTAATAAAATCCAACTTCCGCTGCGAAATCCTTCCTTATGATGCATATCAAACCCTGCTTCATTCAGCTTTTCCTCTAAATTTTCAGCCAAAGATTGCACATGAGTTGATGAAGTCCCTGTAGCAATTATGAAATAATCTGCTAATATAGATAATTCAGAAATATCTATAACTTTAATATCTTGGGCTTTCTTATTCTTTAGTACTTCAATGGCTATTTCTTTTTTTTCCATTAAATCATCTTGCAAACAAACCCCTCCTGCAAAATTTTAATTTGCAATATTTTGCAAACTTTCACCTGCACTTTTTTGGATACCCAGTTCTTCTTCAATTTCATTATTCATTTCTCTAAGTTTTTGCTCATCATAAACGTAATAAGAAATTCTATCAATATAAAGAGCTTCACCGGGTAGTGTAAACATCCTTATATTATAAGATTTTAAATCTTTTAATTTTAAAGAATAATATGCTATTTCTTTTTCTTCCATATTAGTCCTTACACACTTACTCATAGCACTTAATATATTAAATGCTTTTGGTAATACTTTGGGACTTGTTATTTTTTTAATAAAAGCCTTAATAAAATCTTGTTGAGCCTTAATTCTTCCTAAATCCTGATCCGGATAACCGGAACGAAATCTAACAAAGTCAACGGAATTCTTACCATCTAAAACTTGTTTGCCTTTTTTTATATTTATAAATAAATTTTGAGTGGGATCCGGATAATACATGTCTTGAAGAACATCTATTTCGACTCCTCCTATAATGTCTATGATTTTTTCCATTCCCTTGAAATCAAGTTCCACATAATAATGTACGGGTATATCAAGCAGCCTGCTCACTGTATCCATAGCAAGAGGTATCCCCTCCTTTTTAGCCACTGCCGAATTAATCTTATCGTAACCATAATTCGTAATTTCAACTCTGGTATCCCTAGGTATGGATATCATAGCTATTTTATCATCTTCTTTATTATATCTTGCTAAAATCATTGAATCGGATCTGGCTTCGTCAATTCCCATAAAAAGCACATTTACTATATTATAGTTTTCCGCATCCGGCGGCTTCAATTCCGGATTTACTCTAACAATTTCATCAAACAATTCTTTATTGCTATTAAACTTTCCTAAATAATAATAAGCCCCGCTTACAATAATAAATGTAAAAGCAATAAACGATGCTAAAAACACAAAAATATACCTTTTTTTCATAGTAACACCTCAATCATTTTAATTTGATTGAATCCAACACGCAATTTCTGGCATTTACTGTATCAGGATGCAAGATGGAGTTTTTCTCCATAATATAAATAATGGCGGAATTCAAGGCTAATAACAATGCTTCGTCTAAGTTACTATAAGCCATTTCCCTTATTTTTTCCACTTCTTTAAAATCTCTTTCGGGTTCTATAATATCAGCAATATAGATAATTTTTTCAATCAGGCTCATATTCGCCTTACCTGTTGCATGATACCTTATTGCCGATAAAATATCAATATCTGTAACACCAAATATATCTTTGCTAATATAAGCAGAAGCAGGTGCATGAATGATCTCAGGAACCATATATGTTAAATCATCTACAAACAAATCACAGTTTCTAGCAAATTGTTTTTGTTTTTCTATACAAAAATCTTTAGCACAGTCGTGAATAAGGCCACCCAACTTGGCTTTGCTTATATCATAATTATAGTATGCGGCTAATTTTACAGCCTCATTGCTTACATTAATTGAATGTAAATATTTATCTTGGCTAAGATTCTTTTGCAAATAATCGTTTATTACACAATAGTCTATCACTATATCACTCCAAATAAAGATTACACTTTCTTATATAATCTTCTATAGCTTCGGGCAAAAGATATCTTATGGTTTTACCATTTTTAATTCTATTTCTGATATCTGTTGAAGAAATAGCTAAAGACGGAACCTCTATACCGTGTATTTTCTCTTTATAGTTAGACTCTATTTCTTTCAATTTTTGTTCCACGTGTTCTTTATAATAACCGGGTCTGGTAGCAGCAACAAAGAAACATAAATTAAATAGCTCATCTACATTCTGCCATGAAAAAATCTCTAATATAGCATCGGCACCTGTAATAAAATATATTTCAGCCTCTTCACCATAGATGTTTCGAAGCTCTCTTAATGTATCTACAGTATATGTAATACCTAGCCTATCAACTTCAATTCTGGAAACTTCAAAAAATGGATTAGTTATAGTAGCAAGAACTGTCATCAAATATCTGTGATTAGCTTCGGATGGGGATTTGCCCAACTTGTGAGGCGGATTCCCCGAAGGCATAAATAACACCTTATCCAAATCATATTCATCTCTTACCGCTTCCGCTGTCACCAGATGTCCGTAATGTATTGGATCAAAAGTTCCTCCCATTACGGCAAATCTAATATTTCCTTCCTTACCTTTTACCTTCATAGAGCTATACCTCACAAACACATTCTTTACTTTAAATAATTATACACTAATAGGCCTCATGAATAAAGAATTAGTTTTTATCATTAACTAAATACCAATCGCCAATAGTTCTAAAAAGATTTATGCTATCCGGTTCTATAACTCCTCTAACTTTATTTCTCGTGACTAAAGCATATTCTTTATAAAACAAGCTTATTATTGGCAAGTCTTCACTTATTAGTTTTTGTATCTTATTATAAACCAAGGGTAATATATCGGGGCTATTTTGCTTTGCAATCATTTCATCAATCAATGAATCAAATTCTTCATTTTTATACGATCCGTAATTTTCTCCGTCTAATACCAATCCTTGTTTAATATTTAAACCGGTAAGTATTAAATCATATTTCTTATCTTTTAATGCATTTTGTACTTCTTCAAAAGGTGCTATCTTTAAATCAATAATAAAACCCGCTTCCTCTAAATCCTTTTTTATATCCTCCGCAGCTTTTACGCGATATTTATTTTCGAGGTTGGTAATAAGTGTAAACCTAAGTTCTTGAATTTTTCCTTCATTTTCTCTTTCAAATACTCTGTAAATACTATTAAAAGAAAAACCTGCATTACTTAATATATATTGAGCCTCCGTCTTGCTATAATTATACTTTATTCCTTGACCATCGTCTAACCAAGAACCCGGTTTAATTGGCGTATCTGTAATCACAGCATGGCCTAAAAGATGCTTATCTATAAGAGCCTTTCTGTTTATTGCATACATCATAGCCTGTCTTATTGTCTTATCAGATAATAGTTCATTATCATGATTTATTGACATGAATTCAAATCCATCAGAAACATATTTGTAAGTGCTTATATCTTTTTGCTCTTTATATTTTTCCCAATCATAAGAAGATGCATGAAGAACATCTATCTCTCCTGATTGAAAAAAGGGATCAAGAGCATGAGCATCATCGACAAAATTAATTTTTATTTGCTCTATACCAAAGTCTTTATTTTTCCGATAGTATTTATTTGGGCTTAATTCCATAAATTTTAATCTTTTATAATCTGTAACCTTATAAGGTCCTGTTCCCACCGGTAAAATATTATCATAAAGCATATATATATGCTTTGGTATTATAGGAAAACATAATCTGTCCAGCAGATTAAAGTAGGGCTTAATAAAATTGATACTTAGCGTCCCCTCATCAATTATTTTATAACTTTGTATTTTGTTAGCATTATCTATATAAATTGAATCCGGGGTTTTCTTAATGGTATCTAATGTAAATTTTATATCATCAGATGTTACTTTATTTCCATCATTCCAAAAAATATTATCTCTCAGTTTAATGATACTTTTACCCGTTACTTTATCAATATCTATTCTTTCAGCCAAAACAGGAACAATCTCTTGTGATTTATTGTATTCAAAAAGCCCATTGAAAATTAAATTTGAAATATCTAAATAAGATTTATTCTTTGCTTTTATCGGATTAAAGCTAATAGGTTCTACGCATGCTATATTTAATTGACCATCAATTAGAAGTTCCTCGTCTTCAACTCTGATTCCATTCTCTTCTACTATTTCGGGAGCCTCACAAGCCGCTAAAAAATGAAACAACAAAACAATGATAAAAATAATAAAAAGCCGTTTCATATAATCCCTTCCTATTTCAATCTGACAAGCTTTGAATTCTCAACTCTTCCCGGTATGCGCCCTCTTTTGGCTATAGGTTTTCCTTCTATTTCTTTTAAATCCATTGTCATATCTATTGCCGGGGCCCCGGAAATATAACTCCCTATTCCAAAAGCATCTGCGCCGGCTTCTTTCAATTTTTTAATCTTTTCGGGATATAATCCTCCGGATACTAAAATTTTTACAAAACTGTACCCTTCCATATCTAAACTAGCCCTAACTTCTTTCACAAGTTCTATAGTCACTCCGCCTCTTTCACTGGGTGTATCCAAACGAATAGCATACAAATTTTTACCTAAGGCCTTTGCTATCCGCAATGCTTCTTCCACTTCGTCCTTAAATGTATCAATAAGAATAGTTCTCTTGTGATCTTTTGGTGAAATTTCGTCATAAGCTAAAGAAACCGGTAAAGTATCACCGGCAATCAAAAAAGATGCGTGAGGAAGAGTGCCTGACGGTTCCATATTCATAAGCTTAGCTGCTAAAATATTGCTTGCTCCGCTTGCGCCGCCTATAACCGCAGCTCTTTCCATTACAGAAGAAACAGCAGGATGTACATGTCGGGAACCAAATATAATAAAAGGTTTATCACCGCAGGCTTCTTTGCATTCTTTTGCCGCAGTTGCCCAACCGCAAGAACTTGCCAGTACCCCCAATATAACAGTTTCATAAATACCAAATTCCTCATAAGGTCCAATAATCCTCATAACAGTCTCTTTATGCTCAAAATCCGTTCCTTCGGGCAAAGACCATATTTCTATGTTTTTATTTTTTAAAATATTATATACTTCGTCAATTCCGGCAAAAATACCAGATTTCCTGGGAAATATCTCAGCAGTAACTTCTTTGTCGGCTATCTTCATCTTTTTTAAAATATCCATCGTTCTAACAAAATAAATATCAGTAGTATAACCTTCTAAAATTTCCTTTTCATTTGCAGAAAAAAGTTGCCTGTCTTTGCTTATGTTTATCTTTTTTATATCGGCCAAACTTTTTAACTCAGGCAATTATATTCATTCCTTTCCTTCAATAGTTTTGTCCCATATTTCTTTAACTTCTTCCTTTATTTCGTCCAAAGACTTATCGTTATTTATTATTACATCGGCAAAGGCTATATTATTTTCATTTTCATGCTGACGTTTTATCCTATTTTGTGCATTTTTACTGTCAAACCTGTCCCTTTCCATTAATCTGTTTAATTGGGTCTCCCTATCTGTCTGAATAAGCCATATACTATCACAATGCTTATTTAAACCCATTTCAAAAAGGATTGCCGCATCAATAACTATAGTCCTTACCTCATTTTTTTTTAAATCATCAACTTTTTCCGATATTCTTTCTACTATCTCCGGGTGAGTTATATCGTTTAATACTTTTAATTCCTCAGGGTCGGAAAAAACTATATTCCCGAGCTTTTTACGATTAATCTCTCCGCTGTCTAAAAGAATATCATCACCAAAGTATCGGACTATTTCATTATATGCTTTTTCGCCTTTTTGCACAACTTCTCTACCTATTTCGTCCGCATCTATTATATATGCTCCCATTTCTTTTAAAATCTTCGAAATAGTGCTTTTGCCGCTTGCTATACCGCCGGTAATACCTATTACCATAAGCAGCACCTCCCCATTATTCTACTTTGTTTCATACCAATTATCACCGATATTTAAATCAACTACTAAAGGTACAGTAAGAAGTAAGGCTTCTTCCATCTTGCCTTTTATAATACTTTTTACTTTTTCGATCTCACTTTTATGTGTTTCTATGACCAATTCATCATGTACCTGCAAAATTAATTTTGATTTCATATTGTTATTTTTTAATTCTTTAAACACATTTACCATGGCTATCTTTATAATATCTGCGGCACTTCCTTGTATAGGTGTATTCATAGCCATCCTTTCACCGAAATTCCTTTGA
>Ga0172382_10012986_pt1 | contig 10782 bp, 8 predicted proteins | sample Leawel138RmetaG_FD_122245 | JGI IMG/M metagenome (GOLD analysis project Ga0172382, IMG submission 122245) | Leachate microbial communities from a municipal landfill in Southern Ontario, Canada - Leachate well 138R metaG | ecosystem: Engineered > Solid waste > Landfill > Unclassified | place...
CCCAGAGCCCGAACCCCGCCACCAGCACCGCGATGGCGACAAGCCCCGAGAGCAGCGGCCTTCGCGCCCCGCTCATGGCACCGCCCGGGCGGCGGGACGCGGCGGGCGGGGCGTGGCAAGGACCTCGGCCAGAACCGCGTCGCGGGGGCCGAAGGCGCGCATGGCACCGCCCTCGAGCGCGAGCACGAGGTCGCAGGCCGCCACCAGCGCCGGGCGATGGGTCACGACCACGGTGCAGGTGCCCGCGGCGCGCAGCCGGCCCATGGCGGCCACCAGCGCCTGCACCCCCGCGCCGTCGAGGCCGGCATCGGGCTCGTCCAGCACCACCAGCGCCGGGTCGCCGTAAAGGGCGCGGGCCAGCGCCACCTGCTGCCGCTGCCCGCCCGAAAGCCCGGTGCCGCCGGGGCCGAGGCCGGTGTCATAGCCCCCGGGCAGGCGCAGGATCATCTCGTGCGCGCCGGCCAGACGCGCGGCCCGGATCACGGCGCCATCGTCCGGCTGCGGCGCCAGCCGGGCGATATTGTCGCGCAGGCTGCCCTCGAACAGCACCGCGCGCTGCGGCAGCATCCCGACATGCCCCCCCTCGGCGGCCTGCGGCACCGGCAGGCCGCCCAGCCGCAGTTCGCCCTGCGCCGGCGCCCAGACCCCGGCCATGGCACGGGCGAGCGCGGTCTTGCCCGCCCCGGCCGGGCCGATCACCCCGAGCACCTGTCCCGGCCCGAGCGCAAGGCCGATCCCGCGCAGGACCGGCGCCTGCCCCGGGCCCGCATCGGGCGGCAGGACCACCAGCCGCTCGACCAGCAGCCGTGCCTCGGGGCGCGGCAGGGCCATGCGTCCGGGCCCGGGTGCATGACGGCCGAGCAGCAGCGCGAGATTGCCCCAGCCCTCGCGCGCGCGGGCGAACAGCGGCCACTGGGCGACGATCACCTCGAGCGGGGCGAGGGCGCGGCCGAGCAGGATCGAGGCCGCGACCATCGCCCCGGCGCCCAGTTCGCCGCGGATGACCAGAAGGGCGCCGAGGCCCAGCATCGCCGACTGCACCATCAGCCGCACGGCCCGGGTCGCCGCGCCGAACCGGCTGCCGGTATCCGCGGCGACGATGCCGGCGGCAAGGGCCTGCGCCCGCTCGGCCTGCCAGCGCGCGGATGCGGCCGCCTCCATCCCGAGGCTGCGGATCGTCTCGCCCTCGGCCTGGAGGCGCGCGGCCGTGGCGGCGGCGCTGGCACCGGCGGCCGCGGCGGCATCGAGCGGGCGCCGCGCCCGCGCCTGATTGGCGAGCGCCAGCAGCACCAGCACCAGCGCCGAGCCCCGCGCCAGCGCCCCCATCAGCGGATGGAACAGGAAGATGCCGGCAAAGAACAGCGGCGCGAAGGGCAGGTCGCCCAGCGCAAGGAAGGCCGGGGCCGAGAGCAGGCGGTGGACCGCATCGAGATCGCGCGCGGCCGCGCTGCGGGCGGCCGGCAGGCCGGGGCCGGCGGCCAGCGCGGCCGCGAACACCCGCGGCACAAGCCGTTCCTGCAGCCGCACCGCGGCCCGGGCCATCACCTGCCCGCGCGCGCTGTCGATCAGCCCGAGCATCAGGTGCAGGAAACCCGCGATCAGCGACAGCGCCACCAGCGCCTCGACCGAGCGGGTGGCAAGAACCCGGTCGTAGACGTTGAGCATGTAGAGCGGCCCGGTCAGCATCAGCAGGTTCACGAAGGCCCCGAACAGCGCCACCCCGGCCATCAGCCCGCGCAGGCCGCGCCGGGCCGAGGCCAGTTCCCGCGCGCCGCGATTCGCTGCCATCCCGTCCATGGGGCCAGTATCGCGGCCGGAGGTTGCGTTCCGGTTTCCAGCCGGCCGTGCCGGAAACAATCCGTTCCCGCCCCCCGCGCAGTCCGTTCTGGAGCCCGGAGCCGATTGCGGCTAGACTGGGCGCGGGTGAGGCGGAAACGGGCGCGGGTGGCAGGACCATCCGGCGGATGTTCGCGTCCCCGTGCCCCTGACAGGCGGCCCGGCCGCCGGGGAGCGGCAGTGGACCCGATCGGCACTTTCCCTGACCTGCGCGCGGCGCTGTGGCGCCGGCTGTGGCTGATCCTCCTGATCCTTGCGATCGGGCTGCCGGCGGTGGTCTTTTACGTCCAGTCGCGCCCCCGCCTCTACGAGGCCACCTCGGTGATCCAGATCGAGGCGCCCGAGATCACCGTCACCACCGCCGGGCAGGTGCGCGGGGTGACGGCGGACGGGCAGCTCGACCTCATCACCCAGCATCTGATGGCCCGCGACAGCATGGAGCGGATGATCGCCGAGCACGGCCTGTTCGCCGCGCTCGACAGCGATGTGGAACGGGTCGCGGCGCTGCGCAACGCCATCACCATCGTCAAGCTGGTCGATCCCGCGCAGGCCTGGCGGCCGGACGTGCAGCCCACCGGCCTGTCGATCACCGTGCGCCTCGGGGCGCCCGGCGATGCGGCGGCGGTGGCCGATGCGCTGCTCGACACCATCATCGCCGAGGCGCGCGAACGGGCCGAGGGGCGGGCGACGCGCACGCTGGCATTCCTCGTCTCCGAGGAGGCGCGGGTCTCGGACCGGATCGCCGCGGTCGAGGACCGGATCGCCGGCTTCCGCACCACCAATATCGATTCGCTGCCCGAGGGACTGACCGCGCAGCGCGACCGGCTCAACCGGCTGACCGAGGCGCGGCTCGCGCTCGAGCAGCAGCGGATCGAGCTGCAGGGCGCCGCCGGCCGGATGCGCGCCGAGGAGGCCGCGGCACAGCAGGCGCTGCTCGCCGGGCAGATCGACCTCGTGGAGGAGGATATCGCCACGGTCGAGGCCGCGCTTGCCGCCGCGCCGGACGTGGAGCGGCAGTTGACGGCCATGCAGCGCGACCTCGACCAGCTCGAGGCCGAGCTGACCGTGCTCACCACCCAGCGCACCGAGGCGGCGACCGCGGAACTGCTCGCCACCCGCGAGCAGGTCGAGCGGTTCACCGTGCTCGAACGGGCGCAGGTGCCGGAATTTCCGGTGTCGATGAGCCGGCGCAAGCTGGCGCTTGCCGGCGGGGTGGCGGTGGTGCTGCTGGCCGGGCTGGTCGCGCTCGCGCTCGAGATCATGCAGCCGGCGATCCGCAATGCCGGGCAGATGGAGCGGCTGCTGGGGGTGCAGCCGGTGATCGTGGTGCCGCGCTTGCGCTCGTCCCGGACCCGGCGGCACCGGCGCCTCGGCGCGGCGCTGGGGCTCGGGGTGCTGGCGGCGGCGGGCGCGGCGCTGTGGTCGCTCTGGGAGCGGACGGTCCCGGAACGGACGGGCGGTCTGCGGCGGCTGGCGCCGGTGGCGCTGCGCACCGCGCGTCAGTAGGCGTAGCGATAGGCGTCGGCGGCCGCGCTCTCGGCCTTGTTCAGGATCATGCCGAGCACCGGCTTGTCCTCGCCGATCCGGCGCAGGGATTCGCGGATCTCGCGCGCGGTGGTGATGCCGCCGCCGACCACCATCAGGATGCAGTCGAAATGCGGCGCCAGCGCGATCACGTCATCCTGCGCCAGCGCCGGCGGCAGGTCGAACAGCATCAGGTCGGGCGCCAGTCCGGATTCGATCCGGGCGAGGGTCTGCGCCATCTGCGGGGTCGGGAACAGCTCGGCGGCATAGGGCTCGGCCCGGTCGTTGAGGCCGAGCGCGACATTGTCGCCGATGTTCAGGGCATTGGGCCCGAAGCGGCGCAGATGGTCGAGCGGGTCGGCATCCCCGCGCAGCATCGCCGCCAGCGGCCCCGGCGCCCGGATGCCGAGCGTGCGCGCCAGCGCCGGCTGCCGCAGGTCGAGATCGAGCAGCACCGTGCGATGCCCGCCGTAGCGCGACAGGGTGACGGCAAGGTTGAGCGCGGTGAAGGTCTTGCCGCAGCCCTTGGTCGGCGAGGTGATGCCGGCCCGGCGCCAGCCGCGCTCGGCCATCGCCTGCACCATGCGGCTGCGCAGCACGTCGAAGGCGCCATGGGCCGGGTCGCGGCGCGCGGCGGTGATGATCAGGTTGTCGTCGAGCCGGCCGGGATCGACCGGCACGGTCGCGAGCCGCGCCCAGTTGGCGGCGGTGTCGGGAGCGGCGGGAAGGGGGTCGGCCGCTGCGGGTTCGGCCGGCGGCGGTGCCGGCTCGGCCGCCTCCTGCAGCTCGAGGATGATCGCGCGCAGCTCTTCGAGGCCGGACGCCCCGGCCGCGGGCGCATCCGCCTGCCCGGCGCGCGTCTCCGGGGCGGGGCGGTCGCGCCGCCCCCTCATTCCGCCTGTCGCGCCCATCCTCGCCCTTTCCGGCCGGTCCGCATCCGCTTCAATCCCGACAATCTGGCATTTCTTTGCCGGAAACCCGGGACAATCGCGATCACAGCCCGAAAAGTGTCGCCGCCGCAACGGCCCTTGCGGCAAAGCGTTCGGGATCGGCCTCGGGCCGCCAGCCGAGCACCGCCTTGGCATGGCTGTTGTCAAACCGCGCCAGATGCCCGCGCGAGTGCCAGTCCGCGCGCGAGGCCCGCAACGCATCGCCCCGGCCGAGCAGGTGGCGCTTGAGCGCCTGCTTGACCGCATCCGCCATCCACATCGCATCGAGCGAGCCGCCGCGCATGTGAATGCGCGCGCCGGTGCGGCGGTGGATCAGGTCGAACCAGTCGCGCGCCGACAGGGCCACGTCGCCGGTGAGGTTGAAGCTCTCGCCCCGCGCGGCCGGCACCTCGATCATGCGCAGCAGCGCGTCGGCCACGTCATCGACCAGCACGAAGGGCAGCGGATTGCGCCCCGCCCCCCAGAGCCGCACCGCGCCGGCCCCGTGCCAGCGGGCGATGCCCCAGTGCTGGAGCGGCCCATCGCCACCCACCACGATCCCCGGCCGGGCGATGGTCAGCGGCAGGCCGCGCTCGCCGGCCAACGCGGCAAGCCGGCGCTCGCCCTCGGCCTTGGAGCGGGCATAGAGGTTGCGGGCCCCGAGCGGGCCGAAATCGCTGCGCTCGGTGATGGTCGCGCGGGGGTCCGACATGTCGTAGGAGGCGATGGTGCCGGCATGGACCAGATGCCCGACCCCGGCGCCGGCGGCGGCGCGGCCGATGCGCAGGGTGGTGCCCACGTCGCGGGCCAGCGCCGCCTCCCAGGTCTTTTCCAGCGCCCGGGCGAGGTTGAACACCGCCCCGATCCCCGCCATCGCGGCGGCGAGCGCCTGCTCGTCGTCCAGCGCGACCGGCACGGTCTCGACCGCCTCGCCCAGATCGCCGAACGGCCCGGCGCGCCCGCGCGACAGCACCCGCACCCCGTGCCCGCGCGCCGCCAGCGCCCGGGTGAGGGCGCGGCCGATATAGCCGGTGCCGCCGATCACCATGACATCGGGGCGGCGGACCAGCCGGGCGACCGCAGGCGCGGGCGGCGCGGCCGACAGCAGCGCGAGCGCGTCATGCAGCGCCGCCATCACCTCGCCCGCCGGCGCGGCCCCGAGCGCCGGATCGGGCCGGCCCGAGCGGATCGCATCGCGAAACGCCGCCACCGTGGCGTTGAACGACAGCGCATAGGGCTGGCGGCGGTTCAGGCTCGTCCCCTGGCGGAAGGCGTTGACCACCCCCTCGCGCAGATGCTGCGCGGCCAGCGACAGCTCGCGCCCGAGCGGGTTGAGCACCAGTTCGGCGGCATTCTCGCGCGCCACCACCAGCGTGTCGCGGGCGTAATCCATCCGCGCGATCCCCGAGGAGCCGCGCAGGGTCAGGCTGCGGTCGTCCACGGTCTCGACGGTCGAAAGCTGCACCGTCACCTCGACCGGCCCGGCCCGGCCGAGGATGCGCCAGCCCTGATGCCGCAGCCCCGCACCCCCCGGCAGGGTCACGGGATGCGAGGGTAGCAGCGCCTCGATCACCGGCCGGCCGAACAGGTCGGCCACGAAGGCCATCGGATGGGGCCCGAGCTCGAGCAGGAGATTGGCCTCCGTGCGCAGGGGCCAGATGCCGTAGGGCCCGGCGCGCAGCGGCGCGAAGGGCAGCGCCCAGTCCACCCGCAGCGAGGAGATGCGCCCGAGTTCACCCGCCGCCACCAGCCGCCGCAGGCGCCGGTGCGACGGCAGCCCGAGGAAGTTGTGGCCGACCGCAAGCTGCCGCCCGGCGCGGGCGGCGGCGTCCTGCAGGGCGCGCACCTCCTCCATGGTCACGGCCATCGGCTTTTCGACCAGGACATGCAGCCCGGCCTCCAGCGCCTCGATGGCAAGGGCCGCATGCGTTGCCGGCGGAGTCAGGACATGGACCGCATCGACACCGGCGGCCATGGCGGCGAGCGTGGGGAAGAACGGCACCCCCAGCGCCGCGGCCAGCCCCTCGCCGGCCTCGGCCGAGCTGTCGCAGACGCCGGCAAGGCGCATCCCCGCCGTCGCGCGCAGGGCACCGGCATGCCAGCCGGCGATATAGCCCGCGCCGATCAGGCCCACCCGGATGTCAGCTTCGCCCATTCCGCCCCCGGTATTCGATGATCCGCGCCGGCGCCCGGCGCCCGCCGCGCAGGTGAAAGCGCAGGATGCCGAGGCATTGCGGCAGTTTCACGATCACGAACAGCAGCGCCGTGCGCGCCGCCAGCCATGGCTTCAGGCCCGTGCCGCGCAGCCAGTGCCACAGATGCAGGAAGCTCGCCCCGTAAAGCGCGAGGACCGCCGCAACCACCCACCCCAGCCCGAGGGCCAGCGCCGCCAGCGCCGCCACCGGCAGCAGCCCGCCCCAGAGCAGCGCCCGGCGCCTCTCGGCCGCGAAATGTCCGGGGTGCAGCCCGCCCACCTCGGCAAAGCCCTGGCCGCTGCGCAGATGCCGCCGCCACCACTGCCCGAGGCGCGTCATGGCGATGTCGTGCCGGGTCATCGCCTGCGGCAGCCGCAGGGCGCCGTGGCCGGCGGCGCGCAGGCGCAGGACGAAATCCTCGTCCTCCGAGGCGACGATCAGCGGATCGAACCCGCCGGCGGCATCGAAGGCGGCGGTGCGCACCAGCATGTCGCCGCCGCAGGCCTCGATCGGGCCTGCGGGGCGATGCCATTCGATCTCGGCCATGGCGTGAAAGGCATTGGCAGCGGGCCGTTCCTCGCACCGCCAGCCGGTGACGAGCGCGAGTCCGGGATCGGCCTCGAGCGCCGCGACCCCGGCCGCGATCCAGCCGGGGACAAGGGTGCAGTCGCCGTCGATGAACTGGACGAGATCGGGCAGGCCCTGCGCGCGCAGGGCCTCGACCCCCGCGTTGCGGCCCCGGGCGGCGGAGAAGGGCTGCGCGGGGTCCAGCTCGACCACCTCGACGCCCAGACTGCGGGCCAGCGCCGGGCTGCCGTCCGAGGAGCCCGAATCGACATAGACCACCCGTTCGAGCTGCGCCTGCAACGAGGTCAGGCAATCGCGCAGCCGCGCCCCCTCGTTGCGGCCGATGGCGACGGCGGCGACGGTCGTCATGGCAGCGGCCCGGGCCGGATGCCCGGGCGCGGGCTGCCCGGGGCATGGGTCAGAAGGGTGGCGAGGCGCCGCGCCTCGATGCGGCTGTCGAAGGCCGCGACCACGCGCGCGCGCCCGGCCTCGCCCATCGCCGGGGGCGCGTCCAGCGCGGCAAGGATCGCCCGGGCCAGCGCATCGGCATTGCCCGGCGGCACGATGAGACCGGAAACCCCGTGCTCGACCAGTTCGCCCACCCCGCCCACGGCGGTGGCGACCACCGGCAGCCGCGCCGCCATCGCCTCCATCAGCACCACCGGCACGCCTTCGGCGAAGGACGGCAGCACCAGCGCATCGGCCCGGGTCAGCGCATCGGCCACGAAATCCGCGTCGCGGTAGCCTTCGAAGCGCAGCATCCCGGCGATGCCCATGGCCTGCGCCCCGGCCTCGAGCGCGGCCCGTTCCGGCCCGTCGCCGATCAGCGTCAGCGTGACATCGGGGCGGGTCCGGCACAGCGCCGCCAGCGCCTCGAACAGCACCGGCACCCCCTTGACCGCCGCCAGCCGGCCCACGAACAGCAGCCGCCCGGCGCCCGGCGCGCGCGGGCGGTCGTAGCGGGCCGGATCGACCCCGCAATGCACCACATGCAGGCGCGGCCAGTGCCGGGGCGCCGAATGCAGCATCGCCTGCGCCCGCGCAAAATCCGAGATGCAGGCGACAAAGGCCGCCCGCGCGATCTTCTCGTCCAGCCGCCAGTGCGCGGGCTCGGCCAGATCGTCGGGGCCGTGCAGCGTGAGGCTGTAGGGAATGCCGGCCGTCCCGGCCGCGAGCATGGCCACGGTGCTGCTCGCCTTGGCGATATGGTTGTGCAGATGCACGACGCCCCGCGCGCGCAGCCAGCGGGCCAGCGTGACGGCCTCGGCCAGATAGATCAGGTTGTAGGCCCGCCCGCGCAGGCCCTTCGGCGCCGTGCGCCAGGCCAGCGCCAGCGCGCGCAGGAAGCGCAGCGGATGCGCGAGGATCGCCGCGAGCAGGCGCGGATGCGCCGTGGCCTCGAGGACGTGGAAGGTGCGGGCCTGTTCCTCGCGCTGCTCGGGGCCGACCATGTGTTCGGCGCCGGTGCGGCGGATGCTGGCGGTCAGCACGATTAGCCCGGCCTCGCGCAGGGCGGCGACCTCGCGCTGGATGAAGGTATCGGTGGCGCGGGGATATTCGCCGGTCAGGAAGGCGACGGGGCCGGTCATCGGGTCAGGCCCTCGGGAAAGGCCGCGACCGGCGCCCAGCCCAGCGCATGCAGCCGCGCATTGGCATAGGTCCGGGGCGCCATGCGCGCATGCAGGGTCGGGCGGCGCAGCAGCCCGGGCAGGCGGGGGCCGAACAACGGGGCCGCAAGGCGGGCGAGCATGTCCATCAGCGCGAACGGAACCGGCAGGATCAGGCGCGGGGCCGCGGGCAGCGCGGCAAGGTAGCGCCGCGCATCGGGGCGGATGTCGTCCACCACCTGCACCAGTTCGCGACCCTGCCAGTCGCCCTCGGCGGCGATCACCAGCGCCAGCGCGGCGTTGTCGACATGGGCGAGCGGAATTTCCCCCCGCCCGAGGCGCAGGAACAGCGGCCCGGCCCGCACCCCCAGATGCGCGTTCCACAACCGCCCCGGCCCCCAGAGCGCGCCCAGCCGCAGGATGCGCAGCGGCCGGCCGGTATCGGCCACCGCCTCCTGCGCGATCTTGGCGCGGGTATAGGCATCGCGCAGATCGGGGCGGGGGTCCGGCGGCGTCTCCTCGTCGACCCGCGCGGCCATGCCGTCGCAGACCGCGATCGAGCCGGCCAGCACCATCGGCACCGCGCCTGCCTGCGCGAGGTTGCGGGTGGCGGCCACATTGTCGCGCATCAGCGCCGCCGCATCGCCCGCCAGCCGCCCGGCGCAATGGATGACGCGATCCACCCCGTCCAGCGCCCCGGCGGGCAGCCCCGCCGCCAGATCCGCCACCACATCGCCGCCGGGCTGCCGGGTCAGGCGCCGCACCACATGCCCGCGCGCCATGGCCGCCCGCACCACCGCGCGGCCCAGAAAACCGTCCGCCCCGGTGACCAGCAGGGTCAGAGCGCCCATGGCATCGGCTCCATCGGCGCGCAGGTGGTGGTCATGCGCTGCGCGCCCGCGCCTTCGCCGGCGTTGTGGATGGCGAGCGTCACCTCGGTCAGGTGCAGCGCATAGTCGCCCGCCAGCCGCGGAATGCGGCCGGCGGCGATGGCCTCGAGCATCTCGTGCGGGCCGAGGGCAAAATTCATCGCCGCCGCGCCCTTCGGCGGGACATGCGGATGCGGGCTGGCCGAGACCACGACCCGGCGCCGCAGCGGCGATTCGATCAGCCGGCGGCGCAGCACCAGCCGGCGGCGGAAGGTGACGCGGGCGGCATTGTCCCAGGCCTCGGGCACGGTGAGGGTGCCTTTCTCGCCGATCACCCGCAGCCGGCGGTCCTGCGGCGCGGCAATGGAGCAGGTCAGCCGCGCCACCATGCCGGAATGGAAGAACAGCACCGCCACCGAGAAATCCGGCGCCTCCGCGCCGCCCTCCTTGCCCGGCAGCAGTTCGGCCGAGGCCGCGACCACGCTGCGCACCGGGCCGAACAGCGCGATCAGCCACGACAGCCAGTAGCCCGCATGTTCGAGCGTGGCGCCGGTGCGGAATTCGTCCGCGGCCGGCCATGGCGCACCGCTTTCCGACCGCCAGAGGTGATGCGGGGCCTGGGGGATGAAACCGTCGTCCATCTCGGCATAGGCGACCAGCGGCCTGCCCGCGACCTCGCCGCGCAGGGCCCGGCCCAGCGCCTGCGCGGCCTCGGACAGGACCGAGGACGGCGCCGAGGCCAGATGCACCCCCTTCGCCGCCGCCAGCGCGTGCAGTTCGCGGGCGTCGTCCAGCGACAGGGTCATGGGCTTTTCCGACCAGACATGCAGCCCGGCGTCCAGCAGCTCGCGGCTCACCGCGACATGCGCGGCGGGGTTGGTGAGGTTGAGGACCAGCGCCCCGCCCCGCCCCGCCGCGATCACCGCCGCCATGTCGGGCAGCGCCGGCACCTGCCAGTGGGCGCAGAACGCCGCCTGCCGGTCCGGGTCGCGGTCATGGGCGCCGGCCACGCACATGTCGGGCATCACGTCGAAGGACCGCATGTAGAGATCGGCCACATATCCGCAGCCGACCAGCACCACCTCCTTCATCACCGCCCCCGTCTTGCCACGGAAAATCCTGTCCCGCGCCTCTTGCCCGCGATCATGCTGACAGTGCAAGCGTGGCAAGAGTTTGACCCGGGAGGCACAGCGTGAGGGACGGCACCGCAGTGATGGAATTTCGTGCCGGTCGGGCGCGAGTCGCGGTGAATGCG
>Ga0172382_10012988_pt1 | contig 10781 bp, 10 predicted proteins | sample Leawel138RmetaG_FD_122245 | JGI IMG/M metagenome (GOLD analysis project Ga0172382, IMG submission 122245) | Leachate microbial communities from a municipal landfill in Southern Ontario, Canada - Leachate well 138R metaG | ecosystem: Engineered > Solid waste > Landfill > Unclassified | place...
AGATTTAGACGAAATTGGTATTGACCGTATTAGATTTACGACGAGTCATCCTCATGACCTTGATTTGAAGACGATGCATGCCATGCGTGATGGAAAACATATTATGCCATTTTTCCATTTACCAGTACAATCTGGATCGAACCGTGTGTTGAAAAAGATGAATCGTCATTATACGAAAGAATCCTATTTGGAAAAACTGAAAGAACTTAAAGAAAATGTTCCTGGAATTTCAGTGACCACCGATATTATTGTTGGATTTCCTGGAGAAACTGAAGAAGACTTTTTAGAAACGATGGATCTTGTTGAACAAGCAGATTTTGAGGGTGCATTCACATTTGTATTTTCAAAAAGAGAAGGAACTCCAGCAGCATCATTTGAAGATTTGACACCTGAAGAAGAAAAAAAGGATCGCCTATATCGTTTAAATGAAGTCATTAATGAAGGCTATTTTAGAGGTAATCAACGGTTCTTAAATCAAACTGTATCTGTCTTAGTGGATGGTGTATCAAAGCACGATGAAAATATTTTAGCTGGTTATACCGCACATAATAAACTCGTGAATTTTAAAGGTGATAAAAAGCTGATCGGCTCAATTGTCAATGTTAAAATCACGGAAGCTAAAACTTGGTTTTTACTCGGTGAAGCCATATGAGCGAAAAAGATAAACTCATTCAAATGGTGAAAGAGAATGAAACCATTATTCGATATAAAAAAATAGAAAAAATTATCAATGAGCATCAAGAGATCAAAGAGAAAATTCAAAAGCTTAAAGCAATTCAAAAACAACTTGTAAATGCAAAAGAAATTGGAAAGACCGAAGCAGTCATTGCATTTCAAGAAAAGTTTGATACGCTTTATCAAGAAATTGAAGAGTTTCCTTTGATGTCAGAGTATTTGGCTTTACAAAGCGATATCAACGACATGATGCAAACGATTCAAGATATTATTCAAGAAGGTATTGAAATCGATTTTGAAAAATAAGGCTAATAAAGCCTTTTTTTGTTGCTAAAGATTTATACAACTTGATAATTAAGCCATTTCATTGTATTATAAATACAAAGGGTTACTATGGAGGTTATTTTTATGCCAAGAGTTACACGTGAGAGCAAAGTCTTTGTTGGAAATAAAGAATTTAGAGTCGACGATTTATTAAAGACAATTATTTATTTACCGGCGGATTCGGTTAATAAGTTTTTTACTGGAATTGGATTGACAATTCCAAGAGATCTTAGAATTTATGTGTTAAGAGAACTTCTTAGAGAAAGAGTTGCTGAAACAAGAAAATCACGTTTAACATTAGCTGATGAACTTAATTATCGGTTATCTTGGTTTGCAGAATTCACAGAAACTCAACTTGAAAATTTACTCATTTTCTATGAGGATATGGAACTATTTAAATACTACCTCGAAGATTTATGGGTCGAGTTATTTGGCTATATGCTCGATAAAAAAGTAACACCCTTAGATTTTAAACATTTATATGATATGAGTTTATCGCAAGTAAGAAGTGTTGGACTAGAACTTCCTGATTTAAAAACTTATAACCGCGATATTAAATATTTATTTTTTGATGCTCCAGGCAAAATTGATGGTCTGTCACCAGAGAGAATCCGACCCGTTCTTTTTAAGAGTTCTACACTCGGTGAAGTTCGTGATTTTGGTTTAAAATATGATGTTGATGTGCCAAGAAGACTTAAGAAAAATGAATTGGCTGATATTATTATAGAAGAATTAAAAGAACGTAAAGAATATACGGAAGACCTTGAAAAGCAAATTAAAAAAATGTCTGTTATTTTAATGCAACGATTTGCGATTGATCATGACATTAAAGCATCAACGGAACTTAAAAAAGAAGAAATTATCGAATATGTTTTATCGAATGCGAAAGAAACGAAAGAATCTTATTACACACCTGAGTCTAAAGAAGTTTATGAGAAAGAAATGGATATGCTTGCTGATGAAGAGAAAGTTTCTGAACAAGCACCAGAACAGAAACAAGATCTTTATAGACCACAACGCCCTGATGTTCAGTATGTTCAACAATCTGTCGACTTAACTGAACTGATTCGTGAAGTAAAACTATTACGTCAATCTGTGGAAGCTCTTGCGGAAACGGTGAAAAAACAAGAAATTAAAGAAGAGGTCGTTGTTGAACCAAAAAAAGCCGTTGAATTTGAAGAAAAAGACGCACTCATTATCAATGCTGCTGAATTTTATGGTAGCTCAAAATCATTAAAGAAAGCCATCAAAGAAGAATCACTTGAAGAAAAAAAGATGATGGAAGAAGAAACAAGTCAAAAAAAGGAAAAAAAGGAAGCAAAGCCTAAGAAAGAAAAAGGCGAAAAACAACCCATGAGCAAAACGAAAAAAATCATTTTATGGGTTATTGTTGGACTTCTAAGTCTTGTTTTAATCTATTTGATTTATGGCATTATCACCTATTTTGCTCCAGGTTTTTTACCTGCTCATCAAAGATGGCTTAATCGAATTGAAATTGGTGACATCGGTATTTTGGATTATTATCACAATTTAATTGACACTTTAGGTAATTAAAGAATTAGAGGTATCCTTATGGATAAAAAAAGATTTACACCCATGATGCAACAATATTTGGATATTAAGAAAGACTACGCAGATGCGATAGTCTTTTTTCGATTAGGTGATTTCTATGAAATGTTTTTTGATGATGCTATTTTGGCATCTAAAGTCTTAGAAATTGCTTTAACCTCGAGAGATGCTGGCGAAAAAGTTCCCATGTGTGGTATTCCTTATCATGCAGCAAAAGCATATATCCAAAAATTGATTGAAAAGGGATTTAAAATTGCGATTGCAGAACAAGTGACTGAACCCGGTAAAGGATTAGTTGAACGTAAAGTGATTAAAATCATCACTCCAGGGACAGTTTTAGAAGATGGCATATTAGATGAGAATCATCATAATTTTATTGCGAGTGTCTTATTAACTGAAAAAGGATATATTGTTTCATCGATTGATTTATCGACTGGTGAAGCATTTTTAACCGATGGTTTAGAAAAACATGAAGCATTTGATTTAATTAAAGATTTAGGAATTATCGAAGTTGTCCTTCACTCACGATTTGATGAAAGATTCATTGAAGATTTAAGAGCACTAGATCGTTTGATCTCAACTTCAGATGATTTAACTATCAGTGACCATAAAGCACTAGATCATTTGGACCGTGAACAAAAACGTGCGATGAGCCATTTGATGCATTATATTGAAAATACACAAAAACATTCGATTGATCATTTAATGCAAGTTGAAGTAGTGATGCATAACCAACAGATGAAAGTTGATTATCGTGTTAAAAAAAGTTTGGAAATCACTGAATCGCTTGTTGATCAAAAACAAACGACACTTTTATATTGGTTAGATGGGTGTTTAACAGCAATGGGTGCTAGAATGCTTAAGCACATGATGTTAAACCCAATGAATGATCTGATTCAATTAAACCAAAGATATGATTATATTGATGCGTTAAAGCCCTTTGGTCCAAGAGAAGTATTGATTCAATCTTTGAAAGAAATCTATGATTTAAATCGTATTGTCGGTCGAATCAGTTTTGATACCGTGAATGCGAGAGATTTAATTCAGTTAAAACATTCTTTATCACAAATTCCTTTGTTAAAAGAAGCACTTTTACAATATGAAAGTTCAATATTAAAAGATTTAAGTGATACGATTGATAGTCATGAACATCTCTATCATTTTTTAGATGAAGCGATTTTTGAAGAACCTCCCATTTCTTTAAAAGAAGGAAATTTGATTAAAGAAGGTTATGATGAAAAGCTTGACGAATTAAGACATATTGGGACATCCGGAGAATCTTGGTTATTGGATTTTGAACAACAAGAACGAGAAAAAACGGGGATTAAAAATTTAAGAGTGGGTTATAATCGTGTTTTTGGTTATTATATTGAAGTTTCTAAAGGAAACGCTGAATTAGTGAAAGAATCCTTTGGCTATGATCGGAAACAAACATTAGCTAATAGTGAACGTTTTATTACACCAGAATTAAAACTTAAAGAAGATGATATTCTCCATGCGCTCGATCGAAGCATACAAAGGGAATATGAACTTTTTTGTGAAATTAGAGAGATTGTCAAAAAAGATATGTTTTCTTTGCAAGAACTTGCGAAAAAGATTGCAAGTATTGATGTTTATTTGAATTTGAGTTTAAAGAGTGAAAAATATCGATATGTAAGACCTAAACTCAGCGATAAAAAACAGGTTAAAGTCACGCAAGGAAGACATCCCGTCGTTGAGCATTTTACGACGTTTGTTAAGAATGATGTTTTCATGAATGAAGGAGAAATCTTTCTAATCACAGGTCCCAATATGAGTGGTAAATCAACGTATATGCGGATGTATGCCCTCATTGTTTATATGGCGCAAATCGGTTCATTCGTTCCTGCAGATCTTGCAGAGTTACCTCTATATGATGCCATCTTTACTCGGATTGGTTCATCAGATGATTTAAGTGGAGGTAAATCAACCTTTATGGTAGAAATGGTTGAATCCAATGAAGCTTTATCAAAGGCTACTCCAAATAGTTTGGTTTTATTCGATGAAATTGGACGTGGGACTGCAACTTATGATGGCATGGCTTTAGCTCAAGGGATGATTGAATATATTCATGAGAAGATCAAATGTCAAACGTTCTTTTCGACACATTATCATGAACTTACACAACTTGAAATGAGTTTATCGAGACTCACTAATTTATCTGTGAAAGCGAAAGAAGAAAAAGACCGTATGATTTTTTTACATCATGTCGAAAAAGGAGCAACCGATAAGTCTTATGGAATTCAAGTGGCTTCACTTGCACATCTTCCGAAAAGTCTTATTATGCGAAGTCAAGAAATATTGCATCATTTAGAGAAAAAAGAATTGAAAATATCATTAGATTTATTTAACTATGATGCCTATGAAAAAGAACAAACGCATGTGATTGATCCGAATCATCTTAGAGTTTTAGAAGAAATTGAAGGATTAAATATTGATCAATTAACACCCATTGAGGCATTGTTGTTGTTAAAGCATTTACAAACCATCTTAAAAAAATAGGAGATTTTTATGTCCACGATTCACATCATGAAACCAACTTTAGCCAATATGATTGCTGCCGGAGAGGTCGTTGATCGTCCAGCTTCTGTGATCAAAGAACTCATTGAAAATGCAATCGATGCGAAATCATCAACCATCAAGGTTGAAGTTTTTGACATGGGCATGAAAGAAATCATTGTGACAGATAATGGGAGTGGCATGGATTTAGAAGATGCAAAATTAGCTTTTTTAAGACATGCAACATCTAAAATTAGTGAAGAAGAAGATTTAAATCATATTCTCAGTTTAGGTTTTCGAGGTGAAGCACTAGCTGCAATCGCATCCGTTTCTAAAGTGACTTTGAAGACGAGAAGAGAAGATGCTGATGGTGTATTCGTTGTCTATGAAGGTGGCAAATTAATATCTGAGGGATTGGCTGCAACAAACATCGGAACATCTATAAGTGTTAAAGACTTGTTTTATAATACACCTGCAAGATTTAAGTATATTAAGTCCGAATTTGCAGAACGTCAAGCAATTATTGATGTGTTTGATCATCTCGCATTAGCACATCCAGAAGTTGCATTCTCTTTATATATCGACCAAAAATTATTGAAAGAAACTTATGGCAATCAAAACATTGAGCAATTAATCTATCAAATCTATGGTCAAAACTTAGCCAAAGGATTACTTAAAGCCTCTGATACCATTCAAAAAATTGAAATCAATGCATATCTTTTTAGTCCTGAGCACGCGCGATCTAAGAAAAAAGATATCACATTGATTGTCAATGGTAGATATATTAAGAATTATCGGTTAATTCAAGCAGTGATTGATGGTTATCATAGCCGAATCATGGTTGGTAAATACCCGATGGCCATGCTTTATTTAGAGATGGATCCATCACTCATTGATGTGAATGTTCATCCTCAAAAATATGAGGTTAAATTTGTCAATGAGTTCGTATTAGCCTTTTTAATTGAAGATATTATTAAAAGAACACTCACACAAAAAACACAAGAAATTCCTGCGCCTTATGAACGTGTGATGAAAGATGAAACGTATATTCAAGAATCTCTATTTATTGATGAAAACGTGAGTGAAAATCTCATGAAATCAAAGGTTAGTAAAATACCTGAAATGGACTATGTCGGCACTTTTTCGGGGACGTATTTAATCTTTCAAAATGAAGATGGTTTATTTTTAGTCGATCAACATGCTGCACAAGAGCGCATTCGCTATGAATATTACATGGAAACTTTTAAAAATCCAGTGTTTGCGACTAAGCCCATGTTGTTTTCAAAACCTTTAAATTTATCACCTTCTGAGCTTTTAGTGCTTAAAGAAAAAATACCATGTTTTTCACCTTATGGGTTTTCATTCAATGAAAATCTAGAACTTATTACAATTCCGACATGGCTAAAAGATGGTGAGATTGATCTTGCGATTGAATCGATGATTCACATGCTCTTAGAAAAACAACAAATCGATTTATCGATCTTAAGAGATGATCTTGCAAAAGATGTGAGTTGTAAAGGCGCAATTAAAGCCAATAAACCACTTAATCTATCAGAAATTCATGCGTTGATGGAACGTTTAAAACGTGCTGAAAATCCATACACTTGTCCGCATGGAAGACCTACAATCATTAAATTGACACACTATGAAATTGAACGGATGTTTAAGCGGGTGGTCTCATGAAAAAAGTGATTGCAATCGTTGGACCAACAGCATCTGGTAAAACCAAGTTAGGGATTGAAATTGCTAAAAAAATTGGTGCAGAAATTATCAATGGAGATTCTGTTCAAGTTTATCAAGGACTTGATATTGGATCTGCAAAAGTGATGCCAAGTGAGATGGAAGGTATGACGCATCATTTACTTGATATATGCGATCCAAGAACAACTTATTCTGTTTACAATTTTCAAAAAGATGCAAGAAATCTCATCGATCAGATTAAATATCCATTGATTGTTGGAGGTACTGGTTTATATATTAAGGCAGCGCTCTATGATTATGAGTTTATTGAATCGAGCAGATCCATAGATTTTGAAATGAAGTATCAAGATGTTTCAAATGAATCACTCTATGCACTATTATTGGAAAAAGATCCACAAATCAAAATTGATCTAAACAATCGGAGAAGATTGATTAGAGCTTTAGAACAAGCAAGTTTAGGTGAACCTCGATCTAAAAAAGTCAAAAAGGACCATATGCTTTATGATGCTTTGATTATTTATCTCGATCTAGATAAAAAGGTTTTAGATGAAAGACTACGTGTTCGACTTGAAAAACAAATCGACTTAGGATTTTTGGATGAAGTCAAAAAATTGAAAGATCAACAAATCGAAATTAATGCGATTGGATATCGTGAACTCAGTCAATATTTAGATGGTATTTTGTCTTTAGAAGAAGCTAAAGAACAAATTATTATACATAGCAGACAACTTGCGAAAAAACAAAAAACATGGTTTAAAAATCAAATGAATCCATGGATGGTTGATGCCCTTGATGAAAATTTGGGTGATATTGTGTTAAATCGCATACAATCATTTTTAAAAGGAGAGTAAGCCATGAGAATCTATTTAATAGGTATGCCAGGATCTGGAAAATCAACAGTTGGAAGATTATTATCCAAAGCACTGAATTATTCTTTTGTTGATTTAGATGGCGTGATTGAAAAAGATGCACTCATGTTTATTGAAACAATTTTTGAAACGTTTGGTGAAAAAAAGTTTCGACAATTAGAAACAGAAGCATTAAAAAATATTCACGATGAAGATGTGATTATAAGCTGTGGTGGTGGAATTGTCACAGTCAAAGAAAATAAAGCACTCATGAACGGGTTAAAAGTTTATTTAGATACCGATATTGACTTAATTAGAAATAGACTTGCTAATGATTATGAAAGACCGTTATTAAAAGAGAAATCTTTAGAACAAATTTTAGATGAAAGATTTTTGAAGTATCAAGATTTTGCAGACTTGATTGTTTCAAATGATGTTAGCCCCGAAGAAACTGTGAAAATGATACGAAAACACTTAGAAAAGAAGGCTAAATGATGAAAATACTATGTATTCATGGCCCTAATTTAAACATGTTAGGCAAAAGACCAAAAATTCACTATGGTGAACTTACACTTGAAGAAATTTATCAGACTTTAGTTGAAACTTTTCCCCAGATTGAATTTACATTTTATCAATCCAATCATGAGGGTGAAATCATTGATACCATCCATGCTTCACTTGATGAAAACTATGATGGGTTATTAATCAATCCAGGCGCTTTATGTCATCAATCGGTGGCATTAAGAGATGCGTTAGAAATTGTCGCCATTAAGAAAGTTGAAGTTCATTTATCAAATATTAATGAAAGAGAAGATTTTAGAAGGATTAACTATATTAAAGATGTTGTTGATCAGTGCTTCATGGGAAAGAAAATTGAAAGTTATATTGAAGCTGTAAAATTTTTTTAACTTAAGTGTTGTATGAAACAAAGCTTTCATGTATAATAAATCCGCAAAACTGTGAGGAGTGAAATTTTGATTAGTACAAACGATTTTAAAACAGGACAAACAATCGTCCATGAAGGTAACATTTATTCAGTCATTGAATTTATGCATGTTAAACCTGGTAAAGGTGGCGCATTTGTGCGCACAAAATTACGTAATTTAAGAACTGGTTCAGTGACGGATTATACGTTTAATGCAGGTACAAAAGTAGAACGTGCTCAAATCGATAAGGTTATGATGCAGTACTTGTATGCAAGTGGAGATCAACACGTGTTCATGAATACAGAATCTTATGAACAAATTGAAATCCCAGGTTCACAAATTGAGTATGAATTAAAGTATATCTTTGAAGGTATGTCAGTTGAAGTTATGTTTTTCGATGGGAAAGAAATCTTAGGGGTATCATTACCTGATAAGGTTGTCTTAGAAGTTAAAGAAACGGTTCCTGGCGTCAAAGGCGATACGAAAACAAATGCTTTGAAAGATGCGATTATGCAAACGGGATTACTTGTTAAAGTTCCAATGTTTATTGAAGAAGGTGAGCGCATTATCGTGAATACGAATGATGGGCAATATGTATCGAGAGATAAATAACTTTTTCACATGAAGACCATTCGTGGTCTTTTTATTTTTGATTGATTTAAAGATTCAATTTTTATGCTATAATAATTCGGGGTGAGAAGATGGAAAGACTACAAAAAGTTTTAGCACAATCGAATATTGCGTCACGCCGAAAAGCTGAAGAAATTATTCAAGCTGGAAGAGTAACGGTGAATGGTGAAGTTGTGACTGAACTTGGTACAAAAGTCAATTTATCGGATCAAATCACCGTGGATGGAAATCTCATTAGCCGTGCTGAAGTTAAATATATTTTATTAAATAAACCGACAGGTTATGTATCGACAACATCCGATGAAAAAAAACGTAAAACCGTATTAGATTTACTTGGTGATGAATTAAAAGATACGAGATTATATCCAGTCGGTCGATTAGATTTTGATACCGCTGGCATTTTACTATTAACAAATGATGGTGACTTTACAAAGCGGATGACACATCCTGAACACATGATCGAAAAAGAGTATTTAGCACGTGTTGAAGGTATCGTGATTCGTAAAAAGATCATTCAATTACGTCAAGGAGTTATCATCGATCAAGATTATTTAGCGATTCCAAAAGCAGTTAGATTAATGGAGCTTGATAAAGAACACCAATCGACATTAATTTCGATAACATTAACTGAAGGTAAAAATAAACAAGTGAGAAAAATGATGGAAGCTATTGGGCATCCCGTGAAAAAACTCACAAGAATTCGTTATGATTTCTTAACTTTAGAAGGTGTTGAACGAGGTTATTATCGGTTTTTAAAACGGCATGAAGTAAAAAAACTTTATGCGAATTCATTACCTAAAAAGTAAAAAAAACGGCTGAATACGCCAAAAATATGATATAATTTACTTTGTATGGAGGGAAAACATGCCAGGATATAAATTAGCGATTGACGGACCTGCTGGGTCTGGAAAAAGCACAATCAGTGCATTAATTGCCAAAAAACTTGGTTGGACACATATCGATACGGGCGCGATGTATCGTGCGGTAACCCTCAAAGCGATTGAATTAGCAATCGATTTGGAGGATGAAAATTCCTATCAGTTTTTAGAAAATACATATATTCATTATGATCAAAATACGATCTTTATCGATGAACGTGATGTGACTGAAGCGATTCGAGATGACAGGGTTACACAAAATGTTTCACTTGTCAGCAGTTTCCCATATGTCAGAAAGAAAATGGTAGAACTGCAAAAACAAGCTGCTAAAAACGGAAACATCGTGATGGATGGTAGAGATATTGGAACGGTTGTCCTACCAGATGCCGATTTAAAAATCTTTTTAACAGCAAACGTTGAAGAACGGGCAAAAAGAAGAATGAAAGAGCATGTAAAAAAGGGATCGAATCCAAAAATTGATCAAGTGATGGAAGATATCGTATTACGCGATCAAAAAGATTCAACAAGAAAAGAATCACCTTTGCGTAAAGCAGATGATGCCATTGTATTAGATACAACACACTTAACGATTGAAGAAGTCGTTATGAAAATTATAGAATTAACCGACAAAAGGAGAAATAGTCATGGAGTTTAAGATGTTGAAGGTGGGCCAAATTGTAGAAGGTACAGTCATTAAAATCGAAGAAAACACG
>Ga0172382_10012990_pt1 | contig 10778 bp, 9 predicted proteins | sample Leawel138RmetaG_FD_122245 | JGI IMG/M metagenome (GOLD analysis project Ga0172382, IMG submission 122245) | Leachate microbial communities from a municipal landfill in Southern Ontario, Canada - Leachate well 138R metaG | ecosystem: Engineered > Solid waste > Landfill > Unclassified | place...
AATCCTAAAAAGATGCGTAAAGATAAAATTATCGGTGATATGAATGAAGAGTGGTTAACAAGAGATAAAATCATTCAACAGTATTATCATAATTCAAAGATGTGTGGACAACCCTTTACCGTTAGTGCAAATTTAGATATGTTTAAATGGATTAAGTTTGTCAATGATAAGAAAAACATTGATACGGGTAATAAAACTACACCACTTTTGTTTATTTCCGGTGGGGATGATGCTTTAAGTGATTATGGTAATCAAATTAAAAAACTCATTAAGCTACTTAAAGATTTAGAGTATCAACAAGTTGATTATAAAATCTATCCAAATGCAAGACATGAAGTTTTAAATGAAATTAATAAAGATGAAGTTTATCAAGATGTATTAAGTTTTTATGACAAATAGAGAAAAAGCACTTTCATTTTAATGAAGGTGCTTTTTTTGATTCGCTTTATAATTGATAATTGATGTATAAGAATTTCCACCAATAATAACATGATCAATCACTTTAATTTGTAAAATATCACCAGCTTTTTTAATTATTTCAGTTACTTCAATATCCTGATTCGAAGGAGTTGGATCTCCTGAAGGATGGTTGTGAACGAGAATAAGGTTGTAAGCAGAGAATTTAACAGCATATTTAAAAATTTCTCTTGGATGAATCAATGACTGATTAAGACTACCCTTGAATATTACTTTTTTAGTAATAAGATTGGATTTTAAATCTAAATATAAAGCCATTAATACTTCTTGCTTTAACCCTTGCAAATCATACTTTAAAAGCTCATAGACATCATTTGGTGAGTAGATAGGTATTTTATCCAGTTCTTGTTTTAAAACTCGTTCACCAAGCTCTATAGCAGCTAAAACGGTTATTGCTTTTGTTTTTCCGATTCCCTTTACTGACTGTAACTCATCTAAAGTTATTGTTCTTAAATCGCTCAATTGGTTTAATTCCTGAACCAGTCGTTTGGCAAGGTCGATTACGGATTGACCTTTGTTACCAACTCTTAATATTATTGCTAAAAGTTCATAAGTACTTAAAGCTTTTGCGCCAAAGGTTTCAAGTCTTTCTCTTGGTCTTTCTTGACTTGGCAAATCTTTAATTAGATACAAAAAACATCACCCAAGAATAATATTACTCTAGTGATGTTTTTTTGCTTTATTTTATTAGTGATTTTCTAATTTCAGATATAAAGTACAATGATCCTGTAACGATTAAAACTTCATTTTCTTTTAGATTAGAAAGTTGTAAAAAGATTTTTTTATAATCTGGATGAAAACTTTTGTGATAATGTGTTGACTCTAAAAAAAGTTCTTCAGCATCAGCACGACGCTGATACTCAAACTCTGTAAAGTAGAGTTCATCACAAAAATTATCGAGTTCTTCAATCATCTTTTTATGTTCTTTATCTCTCATAACAGAAAACAAGCATTTAACATATTTTTTAGGATATATTGCCCTTACACTCTTAACTAAAGCTTGAATTCCGCCAATATTATGTGCTCCATCGATAATTATATTGTGATTAAATATTTCAAAGCGTCCTGGCCATTTAGAGTTTTCAAGACCTTTTTTAATGGCTGATTCCGGAATTTCTAGATGATTAATCACTCTTAAAAGTCTAATAACTTCAATTGCTAAACAGGCATTTTTAACTTGATGATATCCAGTAAGATTTAAAACATATTCAGATTCATGATATTTAAACCGAGTTTGTTCACCAACTAAAATGTCCTTAACATAATCAAAATTTACTATTTTTAACCGCGAATTATGTTTCGCTGTAACTTCAGAAAACAGTGGAAATAAATTGAAGTTTTCAATTGCTGTTACCAAAGGTACATTTTCTTTTACTATCCCGAGTTTGTTAATCGCTATCGATTCTAAAGTGTTACCTAATTGCTTCATATGATCATATGAGATATTAGTTATTACGGAAATTTCGGGAATTATAACATTGGTCGCATCCAACAAACCACCTAAACCTACCTCGATAATAGCGTAGTCAACTGAATTGTCACGGAAGTGTAAGAAAGACATCAAAGTCAGAACTTCAAAGAAAGTAAGTGTTTCTCCTGCTTCCAATAACTCTTCAGCGAGTGGAAATAGGACATTTGCATAATAAACAATATTTTGATCACTAATATAATCGTCGTTTATTCCGATTCTTTCGTTGAACTTTACCACATAAGGTGATGTATAAATCCCTACTTTAAATCCGGCTTCTTTTAGGATGTTTTTTAAATATGTCGAAGTTGAACCTTTACCATTCGTTCCCCCGACATGAATTGATTTAAAAGCTTTTTCCGGATGGTTAAGCATGGAAATTGCCTTTTCCATCCTTTTTAAATCCAGTTTTGAACCAAATCTTTTTATATTTTCAATCCAGGACTGAGCTTCTTCAACTGTTTTAAACATTTTATTTAAGCTCCTCTATCCTTACCTTTACTTCACGGTAGTTTTCTTGGTATTTTGCTAGTTTTTGTTTTTCTTCATTTACTTTGGCTTCAGGAGCTTTATTAACAAAGTTAGGATTGTTTAACATTTTTTCACAACGATTTATTTCAGCTTCCAAACTCTTAAGCTGTTCTTGAAGTTTATTTTTTTCTTCTTCCAAATCAACTAAAGATCCTAAAGGAATATAAACACTTAATTCTGCTAGAATTATTGATAAAGTATTTTCTGCCTGGGAAATATCTTCTATAAATACTACTGATTTAGGATTCAAAAACTTCTGTAGGTAATTTTCATTTTCCTTTAAAAACTCCTGATTATTCGCATTTGTCTTAATCAGCATATCTATTGGCTTAGTCCAAGAAACTTGATAATTATTACGAATGGTTCTTACTTCTTTGATTAGTTCAAAGAACCAGTCTTTATCAGAAACAGAGGAAAACATCATCTGATTATTTTTGGGCCAATCACTAATCATTATTGAAATTTCTGGTTGGTTTAATTTTTGAAAGATTTCTTCTGTTACAAATGGCATAAATGGATGCAATAACTTGATAATATTAGTAAGAACATATACCAAAATTTGTTTTGTAGTTTCACTATCACTGATTTTGCTCATTTCCACGTACCAAGACGCAAAATCATGCCAAGTGAAATTGTAGATTAATTTAGCCGCTTCGCCATACTCATAACGATCAAAAAAACTATTTGATTGATCGATTGTTTGATTAAGTTTGTTCATAATCCATTTATCAGCAAAATTGAAGAGTTTTGGATCTAACTCAATTGGTTTTTCTATAACTGTTTCAGCATTCATTAATACATAGCGACTGATATTCCAAATTTTATTAATATAGTTCCAACTTGACAATACCTTTTCTTCTTCATAACGCAAATCTTGTCCTGGACTTGAATTTGTTGTAATAAAGTATCTCAAGGCATCAGCGCCATATTTCTCAATGACTTCAATTGGATCAACACCATTACCGAGTGACTTAGACATTTTCTTTCCATCTTTATCGCGAATTAATCCGTGGATTAAACAGTGTTTAAATGGTGTTTTGCCAGTAAACTCAAGAGATTGAAATATCATTCTGGCAACCCAGAAAAAGATTATATCATAACCGGTAACCATTAAATCATTAGGAAAATATCGTTCATAATCACTAGTTTTATCAGGCCATCCAAGTGTTGAAAAAGGCCATAAAGCAGAGGAAAACCAGGTGTCTAAGACATCTTCATCTTGAACAAAACCAGCTTCTTCAGGAGCTGCTTCACCTAAGTAAATCTCATCACCCTTATACCATACTGGTATTCTATGTCCCCACCACAACTGCCTTGAAATACACCAGTCTTCTATACCTTCCATCCAATTTGTAAAAGTCTTCGAAAAACGTTCCGGAATAAATTCAACTTCAGACTTCTCTAAAGCATTTTTAGCTAACTCATCCATTTTAACAAACCATTGTTTTGAAAGTCTAGGTTCAACAATTACATTTGTTCTTTCACTGTGACCGACACTATGTTTAATTTTTTCAATTTTTTCTAATAGTTTAAGTTCTTCAAGATCTTTTACCACTTGTTTTCGACATTCAAAACGATCTAAGCCTGAATACTTATGAGCTAAGTCATTCATTGTACCATCTTCATTCATACATAAAGGCATCGCTAAATTATGACGTTTACCTACAAGGAAATCATTAGGATCATGTGCAGGGGTAACCTTTACAATTCCAGTTCCAAACTCCTTGTCGACATACTTATCTGTAATAATTTTAATTTTTGTTTTGGTTGTTGGAATATAAACTTCTTCTCCATGAAGATTTATAAATCTTTCATCTTCAGGATGGACCATTATTGCTGTATCCGCAAACATTGTTTCTGGTCTAGTAGTCGCAACGATGATTTCGCCTTTTCCTGAAACAAGAGGATATTTAACATAATACAAAGCCCCTTCAACTTCAAAATGTTCAATCTCAATATTTGAAAGTGCAGTTTTCGCTTCACAATCCCAGTTAATAATCCGTTCTCCTCGATAAATATAGCCTTTATTGTAAAGATCTATAAATACCTTTGTTACAGCTTTTGATAAACCTTCATCAAGAGTAAAACGTTCTTTATCATAATCTAGTGATAACCCCATGGTTTTCCATTGTTCTCGGATAAACCCCGCGTATTCTTCTTTCCAACTCCAAGCAACTTTTAAGTATTCTTCTCTTCCAAGGTCATAGCGATTGATTCCAGCATTCTTTAGTTTAGCATCAACCTTTGCTTGTGTTGCAATCCCCGCATGATCCATTCCCGGCAAATAAAGTGCGTCGTAGCCCTGCATTCTTTTTCTACGAATAGCAATATCTTGAAGAGTATTATCCCAAGTATGTCCTAAATGTAACTTTCCAGTTACATTTGGTGGGGGGATTACTATGGTAAAAGGCTTTTTACTCTTATCACCGCTAGAAAATAATTTATTTTCTAACCAAAAATCATATTTGCCCTTTTCAACAGCATTTGAATCATATTTTTTTTCCATTTGTTTATTCATACTTTTCACCTTCTATAAGTCCAAATTTATTATTATAATAAGCATCGACTATTTCTATATTATCTATTGAATGAATAGTCGGTAATTCTTGATAACTGAAATATTTTAACTCACTTGATTCACTGTCATTTACTCTAAGTTCACCGCCAGTAATCTTAGCTGTAAATGCAAAAGAAAATACTTTGGCTTTATCGCTTTCTTTCCAGCGCATAAAGGGATTTACAAACACACCAATGAATTTATTCAGTTTAATATCAAGATTAGTTTCCTCTTTCACTTCCCTAATTGCACACTGAGAAATTGAGTCCGCTAATTCAAACAATCCCCCAGGCAAACCCCAAAGGCCGTTATCACTGCGTTTTTGTAAGAGGATTTCATTCTTTTCGTTAGTGATAACTACTGCTGTAGCATTCAAAATTAAGAACTTATCTGGAGCAATTAAACGTAATTTTTTAATATAACTTTCCATCTCAAATTTCCTCCAATAAAAAATCGCCCTAAAATAAGGGCGAATTATTCCGCGGTACCACCTTTTTTCTAAGACAATAAGTTTTTGTCATAGCACTTAATAAGCTCATAACGCGAGCAACACGGAATGGACTACTGCAATTTTCATCCAAACTACTCCCTGGCTACCTTCATCACTTAACAGAAAGTAAACTCGCACCAACCGTTTACTCGCTTTTTTTCTCTGGGTGACTACTCTTCCATTTCATCGTATTTGACTTGTATTTTACCAAAGTATCTTCATATTGTAAAGAGTTTTCAAATAATTTCTCAACAATAATCAAACCTGTGTAATTATTGACTTCCATATAACTAAGTTCAAAACTGTCATCGATTCTTTCAAGAATTTCTTCATAAACATGAAAATTGATATTTGAATCATTAGACTTGGTATTGGTTTGTAAAAATTTATTTAAATTATCTTGATTATAAAACATGATATCTCCAATAAAAAGCTTTCCAAATGGAGCTAGATGTTTACGGAAAAGGTCGATAAAATAAAGAATAAATTCAAAGTCAAAATGCATCAAAAAGTAGGTAACTACAATAAAATCGTACTTTTCTTCTTTAACTTCTTGAGGTAAACCTTTCTTTAAATTATGATTTATCAGTTTAGCTTCAGGACATCTTAATTTAGCAATTTCAAGCATAGCTTCACAATTATCAATACCAGTTAAGTCGATTGTTTCAGGAATAATCTTCTCATATAAAGAACCAGTTCCGATTCCAATATCCAAAACTTTGATTTTTTCATTCTTAGGTTTTTCTGAAATATATTCGGCAATTAAATCGTGAACTAAATTATGTTCTGAATAAGGAAATCTAAAATTTTCAATATCCGCTTCCACTAAATCATCATATTTTTTTGCCAAATCATCATAACAATTATATTTCATAATCAATACCGATACCTTCTAATAATAGATTCCAAATAAGATCATGATTGACTTTCGAATTAGTGGAGTATTCTAACAACATTTCCGATTTTTCTAAACCTAAGCTTTGTTTTATCAACCGCTTTTGATTAAATAATTGGTTGTTAGAAAGTTTATCGGCTTTGGTCAGAATAATCAAAAGTTTCTTCTTTGTTGCTTTAAAATACTCATACATCAATAAATCATCTTCTGAAGGAATTCTTCTTGAATCTAATAACAAAACTCCTAAACTGATATTTCCACTGGCAAAGTATTCTTCAATCATCTTGGAAAAATCTAGCAATTGAACCTTAGATGCTTTTGCGTATCCATAACCCGGTATATCAACAAAGTAAAACTGTTCGTTAATCAAAAAGAAGTTAAGTAATCTGGTTTTCCCGGGTGTCTGACTAACTCTTGCTAAATTCTTAATGTTTAGCATTGAATTAATAAAAGAAGACTTACCTACATTTGATCTCCCTGCAAAAACAATTTGCGGTAGGTTATCCTTAGGGTAAACCGATGGGTCAACAGCTGAAGTTATAAATTTAGCAGATTTTATTTTCATTATTTTACCCCTTCTTTTTATAATTATACCATTTAAACTTTTAAAAGTTAAGATTCTAATAAATACTGAAAGTAAAAAATATTTTCTTTTTTAAACACTTCTAAAAAAATAGATAAATCTTCTAGGTTTATTTCTTTTAGAGTTTCAATATATTCAACAATATCGATATTTTTAATGATTAATCTTTTGAGAAAGTTATGAGTGGCTTTCACATCATCAAAAATCTTTATTAAGTAGCCAATTTCACTGCGTTTAAAGGCAATAAATTTTTCTAGGCTGAAATCAATTTCAGAGATATTTGAAAAATAATTGTCTACAGTTTTTATAAAAAGCTGTGGTTTTTTCGTCTCAACCGAGACGTTGAAATAACCGTACTCATCTTCTATCAAGTTGGCAGCTTGGAATGTGAAATTATATAGGTTTTTCATCTTTAAAAGTTTATAAAATTTTGAAGTGTTAGAGAAAATTAAGGACTGAAAGGCTTTGTTGATGATATATAGTTTGCTTTTATTATTTTTAATTAAGTCTTGTGGAAACCTTAGTCCGATTTCGACAATATTTGTGTTCAATTCTTTCGCTTTCTTAATTGAAGATTTTGACCTTTTATCTCCTACTTTGACTGAGCGTTTGACTTCATGATATTCAGGCCAATTAAACAAAGTAAACGGATGGTTATTTAAAACTGCAATAATCGAATCATAATCAAAAGATCCACTTATTAAAAGCGTCATGTTTTTTGGATGATAAAAATGATTAATAGCTTGGTTTAAAACTTCTTGATTAATTGCTTTAATCGATTTTTTTGTTCCACCAATATCAGAATAAATCGACTTATCTTCATACATCATTTTCAAAAGATTTCGATGAGCTTTTTCCTGAAACGAATCATCGCTCATCGCTAGTTCTTCAGCTATGATTTTTCTTTCTTTGGAAATCATTTCCTCTTTGAAATTGTAGTTAATAAAATTATTTAGCAGTTTGCTAAGGAGGATTTCAATATCAGTTCTTGCAGAGAAATAATAGGATGTCGTGGTTCTTGAAGTTGAAGCGTTTATATCCGCGTTATTTTTAATAAAGAAATCACTTAATCTCTCATCATTATTTTCAAAGTTCATATGTTCTAAAAAATGGGCAGTACCTTCAGGTAATTGCCATGTTTTGTTGTTACACTCATATAAAAAGTCTCGGCCGCCAAAGTTAACTTGTAAGGAAACATAGGTTTGATTGAAATTAGGTTTTGGATGTAAATATACAGTTAAACCATTGCTGAGTTTTTCTTCATATAGGTACTCATCAGTAATTAACTTCTTAATCATCGTTTTCCTCGCTTGTATAAACATAAATTGTATCAAGATAAATCTTCTTGATTAATGCAATTAGTTCCTCTTTAGTAATTGATTTTATTGTTTCGATTTTATCTTCGTAGCTTACTTCTTTGTTATATCTAATGTAGTTGATGATATTGCCTAATAATAGTCTCACTTGAGAATCAGAAGCATTATTAAACGCTTTAATTAAGTTTTGTTTTGCTTGGTTGAATAATTCATCGGATATTTCACCGTTTTGACAAGCTTCTAGCTCTTTCTTAACTGCAGCGATTGCTTTTGAGTAATTTGATTTTGAGACTTCTAAACTCACTAGAAACAATTGTGAGTCTTCTAAATAATTAGAATAGACATAATATGATAAATGCAATTCTTCTCTAATTTTAGAGAATAGTTTAGATTTTTCAAATCCACCAAAAATTTCATCAAACAAATTCATGATTTGGATGTTTTTATAGTTTATATCAAATCCGAGATTAAAGCCTAAGAACAATCTGGTTTGCCCAGTTGAATTCTTTTCGATAAATTCTTTCGGAAGTTTATTTGGAATCAACTTATTAGTAAAAGAATTCTCAAAATGCGATGTTTGGTTACGATTACCGAACTTCTCTAAAATTAAAGAATCCATCTTTTTAAACGTAAAATCACCGCTGACGAAGATATAGAATTCATCTTCTTCAATCATTTTTTTATATGTCTCAGTTACTGATTCAGCACTTACTTGTTCTAAATCTTCTTGAACTGGGAAAAATCCATATGAGGATTTCATAGTTTTGGTATATTTATCAATGAACTGATAATAACTATAAGCATTCTTATTTTGATTTATGCTTAAAATCAATTCTTCGGTTTGGTTTTTTAAATCAACAACGGATTTTTTGGGGATTTTGCCCTTGTAAGTTTTTGGATTATAGATGATTTCCTCGGCCAAATCTATTACCTGCTCAAAAAGACCTTTTTCATTAAGATATTTCTCATTAACAGAACGAAAGAAAAAGGTTGTTATACCTAAATTATTAACAACATAGTAGTTAGAACTTATATCTAAATTATATAAGTAATCCGTAAGGGTATTTAGTTTTTCCGCATTATAGTATTTCTTTGTAGATTCTAGGAGGATCTCTGTAAGAAAATTTCTTTCGTTAATACGATTTTTATCTACTTCGTTAACAAACAAAAAAACTATTTCGATTGTCTTAAATTTATTGTTAGGTAGATAAATTACTTTTTTATTGAGTATGTCTCTTCTAGCAAACTTCATTTTTCACCTCAAAAAAAAGGTTTTTGCAAACCTTTTATTCTGCCATTTCCAAAGCGATTTTCATCATATTTGTAAAAGCAGTTTGCCTCTCCTCTGGCGTGGTTGATGCATCGGTTACCAAAGAATCTGAAACAGTTAGTAAACAAGCTGCTTGCTTATTTAATACATTAGCATTATGAAATAAAGCGAATGATTCCATTTCTACAGCTAATAGTGATTTTTCATTAGCTATTTTTAATACTTCTTCAGGGTACATCCGATAAAAAACATCACTGGAATGAATTTTTCCTTTTACAATATCTATCCCTAAATCTTTGGCGAACATCGCCAACTTATCATTTAAAGTTTCTGAGGCTTTTAAGGTATCATCTTTGCATTTCCCTTGAGCATAAGCAAAGGATGATTCTGAAAAAGCTTCAGTAGCTAAAATCGTATCATAGAGATTTAAATCCTTAGTGTAAGCTCCAGCCGAACCAATTCTAATAATGTTTTCAACATCATAGAACTTAAAAAGCTCATATGAGTAAATTCCAATAGATGGCATTCCCATCCCTGAGCCCATTACGGAAATCTTTCTTCCTTTATAAGTGCCGGTATAACCGAACATGTTTCTCACTTCGTTAAATTGTTCAACGTTTTCAAGAAAAGTCTCAGCTATATACTTAGCTCTTAGTGGATCTCCAGGCATTAATACTGTTTTTGCTATTTGTGATTTAGTTGCGCTTATATGTGGTGTTGACATGTTATCCTCCTATAAAATTTAGTAATCATTACCAGTTTCGTTATTAATTAAACTAACGCCATTTGAAGTACCAATTCTCGTAGCTCCAGCTTCAATCATTGCCTCTAAATCTTCTTTACTTCTTACGCCCCCGGCTGCTTTAACTTCTTTACCATTTACATTTTCCTTCATGATTTTCACAGCTTCTTTGGTAGCTCCAGAAGTTCCAAATCCTGTTGAAGTTTTAATAAAATGAGCGTTGGTTTTACCGACTATTTCACTAACTTTTTTAATTTCATCATTGTTTAAATAACAAATTTCAACGATAACTTTAACCGTTTTTCCATCAGCGGCATTGACCACTTCATTAATTTCTTTTTCAATATAATCATAATCTCGATCTTTAAATCTACCGATATTTATAACCATATCAATTTCATCAGCACCATTTTTAATCGCATTCAAGGTTTCGAAGACCTTCGTTTCAA
>Ga0172382_10012991_pt1 | contig 10778 bp, 7 predicted proteins | sample Leawel138RmetaG_FD_122245 | JGI IMG/M metagenome (GOLD analysis project Ga0172382, IMG submission 122245) | Leachate microbial communities from a municipal landfill in Southern Ontario, Canada - Leachate well 138R metaG | ecosystem: Engineered > Solid waste > Landfill > Unclassified | place...
CGGCGCTTTTGTCGAACTCGAAGGCGGTGTGGACGGTCTCGTACACATCTCGCAGATCAGCGAAGACCATGTCGATCGCGTCAAGGATGCCCTCAAGCCGGGTCAGGAAGTCGAAGCGCGTATCGTTCGCATCGATCGCGAAGAACGCCGCATCGGTCTGAGTCTCAAGGCCAGTGGCGGTGAGGACGAGGACTTCGATCTGCCGCCCGAATACAAGGGTGACCAGTCGTTGCGCGTCGGCCAGAACATCGTCGGCCTGGCTTCGGCCTTCGACGAAGCGTTTGCCGCCGGTGGCGAAGAGTGGAATCCCGGCGAAGAGGACGGGGACAACGACGAAAGTCGCTCCGAGTAACTGCCGCTTCGCAGAAGCAGGTGAACGTCTCCACGAGCCGCGCCGCGTGCCGGTTTGTGGAGACGTTCCTGTTTAAAGCTCTGTCGCTCGCCGTTTCGGGTTGCAGTCTGGAGTATTGACAGGGCGGGGGCGATACCTGAAACTGTGGCTCCACTTCCGACTGATGTTTGCAATGCGACTGATTACCCGATATCTGCTGCGAGAGTTTCTGGGCCCGCTGGTGGCCTGCATGGTGGTCTTCAACACCATTTTTCTGGTGTTCGACCTTTTCGATCATGTCTCCAAATTTTTCGTATCCAAGCTGCCGCTGACGGAGGTCTTGCGCTACTACTCCGGCCTGATCTGCGCCTATTCGCAGTGGTTCACACCGGCTTCGCTGATGCTGGCGACGCTCTATACCATGTGGCAGCTCTCGCGCAACAGCGAGATCATTGCCATGCGTGCGAGCGGCATCAGCTTCAAACGCCTGGCGGCGCCCTTTCTGGTGGTGGCGGTGGTGGTGACGATCGGCACGGCGGTGCTGGCGGAGTTTGTCACGCCCGAGTCATGGGCCTGGTCGTTGCGGCTGAAGGAGAATGACTTTGATCTCGAGCTCGCCAGTCACGACATGCGTTACCGTTACCCCTATTACAATCCTTACGGCCGCCGCATGTGGCTGTTCGACGAAATCGATGTGGCGACGGTAGCCTCGGTGTCGCACATCACCAATCGCGTGACGGTGACCAAGGAACTGCCCGGCGGTCTCAACGAATGGAGTATCCGGGCCGAGCGGGCGGACTATCTCGATGGTGCCTGGTGGTTTACCAGACCACGCCGCACCTGGTACGACAGCAACGGGGTGGCACTGCCCTCGAGCGAAGCGCCGCTGGGGGCGCTGACGCTGGTGCGGATGTCGGAGTTTGATGAAACACCCGGCGATATCGTGGCCGAAGCGCGCGACTGGGAGATGGGCTCGGTGCGCGAAATGTTGCGGGCGCTCGAACGCACGACCGTACCGGAACCGGAAAAGTGGTTCGATGTACATTACCGTTTCGCCTCGCCCTGGGCCTGTCTCGTGATCACGCTCTTCGCCGTACCAGCCGGGCTTTCGACCGCCCGCCAGAGTGTGCTGCGCGGTGTGTTTCTGGCACTGGCGGCTTTCTTCGGTTTCTATGCACTGACGCACTTCGGCATGTTTCTGGGCAAACAGGGAGTGCTGGCTCCCTGGCTGGCGGCCTGGGCGCCGAATATCATCTGTTTTTCAGCCAGCATTGCGCTGTACCGGAAGTTGCTTTAATCGGGGAGTCTTTCAATGTCGATGATTGGTGAACTGTTGGCGCACGCTGTGGCGCAGGATGCATCGGATATCCACCTCAAGGCCGGACAGGTGCCGCACTTCCGGATCGGCGGTCTTTTGCAACCCTCGCCCTTTGAGCCTCTGGAGTCCGAGACCATTGTGGCCGTCACGCAGGAGCTGATTCCCGCCCACCTGGCGGCACAGTTCGAGCGCGAGCATGAGGTTGACTTTTCATATATCGAACCCGAAGTCGGCCGCTTCCGGATCAGTGCCTTCTATGGTGATGGCCTGCCGACCCTCGCCCTGCGCTATGTCAAGGGCACCATTCCGACGTTCGAAGAGCTGAATCTGCCGCAGCAACTGCACCGGCTGGCCGGCTACCCCAACGGGCTGGTGGTTCTCTCCGGCACCACCGGCTCCGGCAAATCGACCACCCTGGCGGCGGTGATCGAGGAAATCAACATCAACCACGAACGGCGGATCATCACGATCGAGGATCCGGTCGAGTTTGCCTTCGTGGACAAACGTAGCGTCATCACGCAGCGCGAAGTGGGACTCGATACGCCGGGCTTTGTCAGCGCCCTGCGCCATGTGCTGCGGCAGGATCCCGATGTGATCCTGATCGGCGAAATGCGCGATGTGGAAACAGTCCGCGTGGCCGTGCTGGCGTCGGAGACGGGTCACCTCGTGCTGACAACGCTGCACTCCGGCACGGCCTCGGTCGCCGTACCGCGCATCCTCGATCTTTTTCCCTCCGGCGAACAGGACCAGATCCGCATGGCTCTGGCCGCCAACCTGCGTGCGATCGTCTGTCAGCGCCTGATACCGGCCACAGCCGGCGGCGTGGTGCCGGCCGTGGAGCTGCTGTTCAATACGCCGACAGTTAACAAGCTGATTTCCCGCAATCAGCTCAATATTCTCTCGGCTGCGATGGAGGCCGGTGCCGAAGACGGCATGCAGACCTTCAACCAGTCGATCTATAACTGGATCCGCAGTGGTCGGATCAGCGAAAAAGAAGGCCTGCGCCAGGCCACCAATCCCGAATCACTGGCGATGAACCTCAAGGGCATCTTCCTCGACGAGGGCCGCAAAATTCTGGCATCGCTGACATGAGCGGGCCGGATATCCTGGTTTGCCTGGCTTACCTGCTGCTGATCGTCTGGGTGGGACAGCGCGCCATGCGCCGCACAAACGCGGCCGCGACGGCGGCCGAAACGGCGCACGAATATCATCTGGCAGGCCGCAGTGCCGGCGGCCTCACGGTCGGGCTCTCGGTCATGGTCACGGCCTTCAGCGCCTCTAATTTCGTGCTCTTCCCCTCGGAAGTGGCGGGATACGGTCTCTACGTTACCGCCAGTATGCCGGTCTTTGTGATTGTCGCCTGGCCGGTGATGGCGCGTGCCATGCCCTTCCTCTACAAACAGGGCGATGCGACGGCCTACGGCTGGCTCGAGCGCCGCCATGGAGCCGCCGTGCGGCGACTGGCGAGTGCGCTCTTCCTGGTCTGGCGGCTGCTCTGGATGGGGCTGACTCTGCTGGCGGCGGCCCGCTTTCTGGCGCTCATAACAGGCTGGCCGGTCGCGCCGCTGATCATTGCGACGGCGCTGGTGGCGACGATCTACACTTCGCTGGGCGGTCTGCGGGCGGTCCTCTGGACCGATGTGGCGCAATTTGTCGTTCTGATCGCGGCGATTGTCGTGGCCATGCTGGTCACGGCCGGTCGGGCCGGAGGCTTTGCCCGGATGTGGACAACCGTGCGGGAGGCCGGCGGTCTGGTGCCCTTCAGTCCCTGGGATCGCCAGTTCCTCTCGTTTGACCCGCGCATCCGGATCACGCTCAGCAGTGCCCTAATCGGTACTTTTGTGGCCTTTCTGGCGCGCTATGTTGCCGACCAGTCGATTGTGCAGCGTTATCTGGCGGCCAAATCGCTGGCGGCGGCGCGACGCGGCTTCGTCTGGAATATCTGCGGGGCCCTGCTTTCGACCGGCATGCTGCTCGTCCTCGGCCTGGCCGTGCGCGCCAACGCCGTCGGCGATGCGGCACTGGCCGCCCGACCGGCGGCGGCACAATTGGCCGCCATGATGGCTGCCCTGCCGGCCGGCGCCCTGGGCCTGGTCACGGCCGGGCTGCTGGCGGCGACCATGTCGAGCCTCGACTCCGGGCTGCACTCCTGCGCCACCTCATGGCAGACCGACTGGGGGACTGCCGAAGCCCAGACCGGCGCGGCCAGTCTGCGACGCAGCCAGTGGGTCGTGTTCTTCATGGGACTCGCTTCAGCCGTTCTGGCCCTCGCTTCGCAGGGGTTGGGCGACCTCTTTCTGCTGGCCAACCGGGTTGTCAACGGCATGGGCAGTCCGCTGCTGGCGCTGATGCTGGCGGCCATGTTGAAGCGGGGCGTCACGGGACGCGGCATTTTCCTGGGTTCGCTGGTCGGCACAATCGTCAGCGCCATCCAGACGGCAGTTGTCGAGCCGCTGGCGATGCACCACTATGCCACGCTCAATTTCGGCACCACCTTTTTGCTGATCGTGATCTTCTCCCGATTCGACCGGCAGAAAGCCTGAATATGGTCGAATATCGGCTTTTGAGGTCTTGCGGAATACGGTTGGTTGTGGTACGTTTATTCCCTTTTATCGGCTCACGGCCGTTTCTGTGATGGAGGATCTCCTCAGATGACTACGTTGCGTACACGTCTCGAAAAAAGTTGCTTTGCACCCCGCCTCAAAGCACGAAACAAGCGCGAAGCGCTGGAAGAGCTGAGCGACCTGCTCGTTGAGGGCGGTCTGGTGGCGACTGAAGCGCGAGACGATGTGTTGGCGGCCCTGATTGATCGTGAAGAAAAAATGTCCACCGGCATGCAGTATGGTGTGGCGATTCCCCATGCCAAGACCGACCGCATCAGCGAGCTGATTTCGGCTGTGGCAATTTCTGAAGAGGGGGTCGATTTTGATTCGCTCGACGACAAGCCGGCTTTTATTTTTGTCGTCACCCTGAGCCCACCGACCGAGGTCGGCTCACACATCCGCTTTCTGGCGGATGTCAGTCGCCAACTGGGCAGCCAGCGTGTGCGCGAACAGGTAATCCGGGCCGAAACGGCTGAAGAGATGGTGACTGCGTTCTGTGACGACGCACTCCCCGAATAAGGATAATCGGCAATGCGGCTGCTGGAGTGCGACTATCTGGTAATCGGCAGTGGCATGGCGGGCTTGAGTAGTGCCCTCTATCTGTCACGCTATGGCTCGGTGGCGGTGGTCACCAAAGGACAGATGTCCGAGAGCAACACCAATTACGCCCAGGGCGGCATCGCCTGCGTGATTCTGGAAGACGATACCTTCGAACAGCATGTGGCCGATACGCTCGATGTCGGGGGCGGCCTCTGTGACGAGGATGTCGTCCGCCGCATCGTCAGCGCCGGGCCGGATCGTATGGCTGATCTGGCTGTCATGGGAGTCAGTTTCACTGAAACCTCGGCCGTGGACGACGGCTTTGATCTCGGTCGCGAGGGCGGCCACAGTATGCGGCGCATCCTGCATGCCGGCGATATTACAGGGCGGCATGTCGAGGAGGTACTGCTGGCGCGTGTCCGCAATACGCCGGCCATCACGGTGCTCGAGCACACGATGGCGATCGACCTCGTGACCTCGGCCCGGCTCGGTGTCTCCGGCGAAAACCGCTGCATCGGTGCCTATCTGCTCGATCGCCGCACGGGCGAAATTATGGCCGCCCGCGCTCCTTTTACAGTGCTCGCCACCGGCGGGACCTGCCGGGTGTACCTCTATACCAGCAATCCCGATGTGGCCACCGGCGACGGCATCGCCATGGGCTGGCGCGCTGGCGCCCGCGTGCGCAACATGGAGATGATCCAGTTTCATCCGACGATCCTCTACCACCCGCAGGCCCGCAGTTTTCTCATCAGCGAAGCCGTCCGGGGCGAGGGTGCCCAACTGGTCGATGCCGCCGGTCGCCCGTTTATGGACAAGTACGACCCGCGCGGCTCGCTGGCTCCGCGCGACATTACCGCCCGTGCGATCGACAACGAGATGAAGACCCGCGGCATCCCCTGTCTCTATCTCGATATCCGCCACCACACGCGCGAGTTTCTCACCCGCCGCTTCCCCAACATTTACGCCACCTGCAAATCCTGCGGGTTCGACATGGCTACCGACCTGATTCCGATCGTGCCGGCGGCCCATTACAACTGCGGCGGACTCGATGCCACGGTCGAGGGCATCACCAGCCTGCCGGGGTTGCTGGCTGTCGGCGAAACGGCCTGTACCGGCCTGCATGGAGCCAACCGCCTGGCCAGCAACTCGCTGCTCGAGGCGATCGTCTGTGCCCATGCGATGGCCGAATGGGTCAGGCAGCAGCCGGTGCCGGAGACCTTTGCCAGGGCGCAGATCCCGTCGTGGCACTACGGCGAAGCTGTCCCCAGCGACGAGGCCGTCGTCGTGGCTCACAACTGGAGCGAGGTCCGCACCAGCATGTGGGACTATGTCGGTATCGTACGAACCGACAAACGTCTCGAACGCGCCGCCCACCGCATCCGCAACCTGCGTCAGGAAATCCGCCAGTACTACTTCGATTATCTGGTGACCTCCGACACGCTCGAACTGCGCAACATCGCCGATGTCGCCTATCTCATGATCCGCTCGGCCATGCGCCGCAAGGAAAGTCGCGGCCTGCACTACACGCTCGACTATCCGCAGCTCAACGAACTGGCCGAAGACACCATCATTGAGGGTCGTGAGTCGGCCGACTGCTAGTATTTCAGGCCTTTGCGGTTATAATAAATTCATGCATTTAAAGACTTGCGCCTGTTGCGACTTAAGACTATAGTGATTCTCCATACAGAAACGCCGTTGTGGCGTCGCCTAAACGAGGAACCCAAATGAGCAATCCGAATCCCACTGCAATCAATCCCGACAAAAACGGTTTTTTCGGTAAATACGGCGGCATGTTCCTGCCACCACAGCTTGAGAAGGCCTTTGCGGAAATTACCGAAGCCTATTACCGGATCGCGAGCGACGCCGCCTTTATCGCCGAGCTGCGCCTGATCCGCAAACACTATCAGGGACGTCCGACGCCGGTTTATCATGCCCGCACCCTCTCGCTCAAAAACGGCGGGGCCCAGATTTATCTTAAACGCGAGGATCTCAACCACACCGGCGCCCACAAGATCAACCACTGTATGGGCGAGGGTCTGCTGGCCAAATACATGGGCAAAAAGAAGCTGATCGCTGAAACCGGTGCCGGTCAGCACGGCGTCGCCCTCGCGACCGCCGCCGCCTATTTCGGTCTCGAATGCGAGATCCACATGGGTGAGGTCGATATCGTCAAACAGGCTCCCAACGTCAGCCGCATGCGTCTGCTGGGTGCCAAGGTTGTGCCGGTGACCTTCGGCCTGAAAACGCTCAAAGAGGCGGTTGACTCGGCTTTTGAGGCTTATCTGAAAGATTACGAGAACTCGATCTACTGCATCGGTTCGGTCGTCGGGCCGCACCCCTTCCCGATGCTCGTGCGCGACTTCCAGCGCGTCGTCGGGATCGAGGCGCGCGAGCAGTTTCAGGACATGACCGGCAACCTGCCCGACGCGATCTGTGCCTGTGTCGGCGGCGGCTCGAATGCCATGGGCATCTTTTCGGCCTTTCTGAATGACCCCTGCCGCATCTGCGGTGTCGAGCCGCTCGGACGCGGTCCCGGTCTGGGTGACCACGCCGCCACGATGACCTACGGTACCGAGGGTATCATCCACGGCTTCAGGTGCTACCTGCTGCAGAATGACGACGGCAGTCCCGCCCCGGTCTATTCCTGCGCCAGCGGCCTCGATTATCCCGGCGTGGGCCCCGAGCACTGCCAGCTCAAAGACACGGGCCGGGTGGACTATGTCACCTGTTCCGACGACGAATGCCGCGACGCCTTCTTCCAGCTTTGCCGCCTCGAAGGCATCATCCCGGCGATCGAAAGCGCCCATGCCGTCGCCTATGCCCTCAAGCTGGCACGCGAGATAGAAACCGGTGCCATCCTCGTCAACCTCAGCGGCCGCGGCGACAAGGACCTCGACTACGTGATCGAAAACTGGGGCACCGGCGAAAACTGAGCTACGTGGACGACCTCATTGACCTTCACTCGGGCGCACACCGCGCGGCGCCCGACCGAAGGACTCTTCCAGTTCGGCCCAGAAGAGCCCCAGCCGGATCGTCACCAGGGTCATAATCGCCGCCGCGAGGATGGAGGTGACACCCATCATATAGCCGGGCATGCCAAACTGGAGCGACAGAAAAAGCGTACTCACGAGAACGGCCAGGTTGACCGCCTGGCCTGCCAGAATCGCGTTGGGACGTCGCTGCCAGGCCGCCAGTCCTTCGGCATGGCCGCGCATGGACTGAGCAATCGGCAGCAGCGTCATCAGCAACATCGCCCGAACCGCCAGCGGAATATCCGGCAGCGGCAGGTTCTGGACTTTGTTGAAGTACCAGAGTGCAATCGGCCGGTAGGTCATCAGCAACACAACTCCCGCCAGGGCACAGCCCGCCCAGAAACTGAACCAGAATGTGCGTCGATCCTTTTTATACTGCGGCGGAAAAGCCAGGGAAACCGCCTGCATCCGCAGTGCGGCCGCATTGACCGGTCCCACCAGGCCCATCGTGATATAGTGAATCGCCAGCATCCGCTCGGGATCCGCAGCCCGGCTGATGAAGGCGCCGACCATGAAAGAGGCCGCCGAGAGCAGCACCCCGCCGAACGAAAGCGGGGCCGTAAAGGCGAACTGTGTCTTGAGACCGGCCTCGGCAACATCCCTGACAGGCAGCCGTTTGACATAGGGACGCGCCAGCAATGTCACCAGCACCAGTTCGAGTATCACCGGCAGGGTCAGGGCAATCACCCCCATGCGGTAACCGATCAAGCCCCAGCGGACAAACATCCGGGCAATCAGGGCTGTCAGGACAATGCGCCCGACGGTGGCAAGGTTGGCCGCCCCGCTGGCTCTGGCATTGTAGAGCACCACCAGCCCCGGCGCACGCAGGATGAAGAGCGCCTGCAGCGGACAACATAAGAACAGCACATTGCGTGCAATGCGCTGCATCTCGGGTGTCAGTCCCAGCATGTCGCGGAAGATCAGGCCGTCAAAGGGCGGCAGACAGGCGACAAACTGAAGAATCAACAATCCAACCATGAACCTGTTCACCAGACGCCGGTATTGGGCGAACCCGGCCGTGTCGCGCCCGAAAACCATGCCGGTTGTCAGGATGCCGCCCGCCAGTGCGGAAATCAGAAACATGACCGATTGGCTCTGTGCAAAAGCTGCCAGATCCAGCACCCCCCGGCTGCCGCGCGTGACCACTGTCGCCACCAGCGGATAGGTCAGGCTCTGGGAGGCCGCCTGGAGCGCCAGCGGAACAAAAAACTTTATCGCCAGCCAGGGGGTGAAGTCCGGCTGCTCATTACTTTTCTCATCTTGTTTTGTCATCAGTATGATAAAACTTCGGGCGGACTCAGTTGACCGTCAACTCAAGCCGGATGTCGCTGCCGTTGATCTCGAGCGACTCGGCCGACGGCAGTTCGTTCACGCGGAGCAGATCCAGACAGAGCGTTTCGCCGCAGATGTAGTCGCGATGTTCTTTGAGCGCTTGGGCCAGCTCGTCCTCCGCCACCACGCGCAGATTGATGCGCTGGGTGACTTCGAGATCCAGCTCCTTGCGTAGCGACTGCACCCGCGAGACGAATTCGCGTGCCATGCCTTCGCGCTCCAGCTCGGGTGTCAGGGCTGTTTCCAGCACCAGCGTCAGTTCGCCTTCGGTCGCCACTGTCAGCCCCTCGCGTTCCTGCCGCACGAGCAGCACATCGGCGGCATCGAGCGTGAGAGTCCCCTCGCCATCGCCTGGATCGAGCGCAAGACTGCCCTGCTGATTCAACTGACGCAGACTCGCCGCCGGCAGGGCGGCAATCGCCGCCGCCGCCGCCCGCATGCGTCGCCCGAGTTTCGCGCCGAGGGTCTTGAAATTGGCCTTGCCCGAAAGTACGACAAACTCCTCCTCGTCCGTCGCAAACGCGACCGATTTGACGTTCAACTCATCGGCGATCAGCTCGGCCATCGGCCGCAGATCGTCGAGTTGCGCCGCATCGGCACAGACGAGCGTCGCGCGCGCAAGCGGCTGGCGCACGCGCAGCTCGCGCTGCTTGCGCAGATAGTGTCCCAGCGTCACGGCAGTCTGAGCCTGCGCCATGCGTCGTTCGAGATCGAGATCGCGCGCAGCGGCCTGTGCCGTGGGGAACTCGCAGAGGTGTACCGACTCGGGCATCGTCGCGCCGCGCAGATTGCGGTAAATCGCCTCGGTCATGAAGGGCGTGAAGGGCGCGGCGATTTTGCAGAGCTGCACCAGCACATAGCGCAGTGTGCGGTAGGCATGATGCTTGTCGTCGTCGTCCTGCGATTTCCAGAAGCGCCGCCGCGAACGGCGGATGTACCAGTTGGTCAGGTTTTCGATGAAGAGCACGAAGGGCCGCACCGAACGCTGCAAGTCGTAGCTGTCCATCGCCTCGGTGACATCGGCAATCAGAGTCTCGAGAGCCGAGACAATCCAGCGGTCGAGTTCGTTGTTCGAATCGGGCTGCCGCAGCTCATCCTCCTGCCAGCCATCGACATTGGCATAGGTCACAAAGAAGGAGTAGGCATTCCACCAGGGGATCAGCAGGTCGCGCAGCAACTGCTGCACGCCGCTCTTGGAGAAACGCAGATTCTCGGCGCGCACCACCGGCGAATAGATCATGTAGAGCCGCAACGCATCAGCACCGCACTCGTCGATCACCTCCAGCGGGTCGGGATAATTCTTGAGGCGCTTGGACATCTTTTTGCCGTCTTCGGCCAGGATCAGGCCGTTGACGACGACATTGCGGTAGGGCGACTGATCGAAGAGCAGCGTTCCGAGTACCAGCAGGGTGTAGAACCAGCCGCGTGTCTGGTCGAGTCCTTCGGCGATGAAATCAGCCGGGAAGAAGTCCGCCAGTTGATCGCCGCGCTGGAAGGGGTAGTGCTGCTGGGCATAGGGCATCGAACCGGATTCGAACCAGCAATCGAGCACCTCGGGCGTGCGGCGGTAGGTTTTGCCGTCGCGCTCGATGACGATTTCGTCGAGGAAGTGCTTGTGCAGA
>Ga0172382_10012994_pt1 | contig 10777 bp, 12 predicted proteins | sample Leawel138RmetaG_FD_122245 | JGI IMG/M metagenome (GOLD analysis project Ga0172382, IMG submission 122245) | Leachate microbial communities from a municipal landfill in Southern Ontario, Canada - Leachate well 138R metaG | ecosystem: Engineered > Solid waste > Landfill > Unclassified | place...
CTTTTTGCAGGGGTGAAATTTATCGATGGCTTACCGGCTAACCTAACCCTGCCGGATGAACAACAGACCGCCGCCTGATCTATGTCAGAAAATGCTCATACACCAGATTTGACTATAGCTCGATGGCGCAATGGCAATCCCGACGCAAAACCTCTCACCGTTATCGCCAACAGGCCGCTGTTCGGCGTCTTGATACGCTATCCGGGATTCAGGGGAAAAATGCCGGAGAAACCTTTGCCCGACGCATCGCCTATCTACGCAAGCTGGACCCGCTCGTTTTTGAGGAACTGGTCCTCGACGGATTCAAAAGAAAAGGCTTCATCGTGGAGCGCGGTACCCGCTACTCCGGCGATGGCGGACTGGATGGCAAGGTGTTTCGGGATAACCGCTGGATCGGGATTCAGTGCAAACGCTACAAAGGCACTATCCAGACAGCCCACGTTGAACAGTTTGCCCGCGATCTGTCCAGGTTTGGACTGACTGGGGGCTATTTCGTGCATACCGGGAAAACCCCTCTCGCTGTCCGCAGGACTGCCATCTGCAGGACAAACGACGTCTGCAAGACCGCCGGACTGGAAACCGGATGCCATCAGATTGTGATGTTATCCGGTCGGAACCTCGTGGATTTTTTAACCAACTCCATCAGGCCCTGATTCGCACCGGTCGATTCCGGATGTATTCCGCCAACCACGCCTCATTCCGCCAGGCGCACTCCCGCACCATGACCGCCAGCATCTTTTGTATCCGGCTGGGCGGCACGTTTTTGATCCATCGACGAAACCGGGCATCTTTCGCATAAAACCCGACGATGGTGCTGATGCCAATCGCGTAAGCCGGACTGAGAATGTGCATGTCTACATGATGCAAAATGTTTTTAGCGATTGCATGAATGTCTGTTTTCATGACGTACCTCCAATAGATCATTCAGATTCCACCCAATGAAGCCATACCCATTGTCGCTCTTGCGCAAGTACGCCAAGCGTCAGACTTTCCAAGATGGTCATTTTGTGTCTTGCGGACAATGCCCTGTTCCATAGAGACGCTGACGCCATCTATCCGAGTATCAGCGCACGCAAATTCTTGACGCTGGGCGCGCTCATGGGCCGTTTGCTCTCGAAATATGGCCGCGAGATACCAAAAACAAGATCAATTGATCGGGATAATACCTGCTTACCCCGGAGAAAACGTAGTCGAAAATGCCCCCTGCTGATCCAACCCGCTTTGCTCATCGCTTCTTGAAACACTTTCCACCGATGGCATCGCTACCGGCTGCGGCGCGGGCCAGATCTGCTCCATGTGTAATTGCAAATTCTCCTCTCCCCGCCAGCGGTTCACCTGCAGGTGATACCGCGTCCGAATCCGGAATCCCGGCGGCGGCGGACTACTGGCCACCTCTTTTCCATCCAGAAAATGAATGGCTTGCAGCTGGCAGGCTTGCACCCGGCAGGCCCGCGCCCGCGCCGCAAGATCAACCGCTTCCGGCTCCACCAGCTTCACCACCAGCTTCCAGTGACCACCACGCAGCGTCTTGCTGCTCTCCACCACAAAATCATTCACAAAAACCGGCGCCGGAAAACCCTGACCCCACGGCCCGGCTTCCTCTATCGCTTTCGCCATCTCCAGCGTCAGCTCATCCCCACTCAGCGCGCCATCTTCCCACAAATTCACCGCAAACTGACCGTTGACCTGCTCCATCGCCACCTGATTGATCGCCCGCCGAAATTCCTCATAACGGTTTTTCGGAAACGACAAGCCCGCCGCCATCGCATGCCCCCCATACTTGTGCATCAGGTCTGGATGCTGACTCTCCACCCGCGTCAATGCATCCCGTAAATGCCAATTCGGCATGGAGCGGCCCGAGCCTTGCGCGGTCTGCCCCACATCCCCCGTCGCCGTCAACACGAATGCCGGGCGCTGATACAACTCTTTCAGCTTGCTCGCCACGATACCCACTACCCCACTGTGCCAGGTATCTGAACCCACACAGATTACCGGGTCCCCCTGATCGCCCGTCTGGTCCACAATCTCCTGTGCCTGACGCTCCATTTGCGACTGAATTTCCTTGCGCTGCGCATTGATCCCTTCCAACATACTGGACCAGTGCGCGATGTTCTCCGCATCCTGTGACAACAACAGATTGATGCCCGTCTGTATGTCTGCCAGACGTCCCGCCGCGTTCAGACGGGGACCCAAACGAAATCCGAAATCCTGCTCCGTGATATGCTCCAGATCGACACCCGCGTGCATCATCAATCCCGATAACCCCGGATTCACCTGACCCGCGCGGATCTTTTTCAGGCCATTGGCCACCAGTATGCGATTGTTCCGTTCCAGAGGCACCAAATCCGCCACCGTCGCCAGCGCTACCAAATCCAGCGTGTCATACAGCACTTTTTCTTTGGAAACCCACTGCTCGCCATAGGTCTGATGCAAGCCCCACAGCAGATACCAGGCCACTCCCGCCCCGCAGGTGGATTTGAAGGGAAACGGACACCCCGGCTGATTCGGGTCCACAATCACGTCTGCCGGAGGCCGCGTAGCACCCGGCAGATGATGATCCGTCACGATCACCGTAACGCCCCGTGCTTTCAGTCGGGCAATCCCTGCATGCGCGGCAATGCCATTGTCCACCGTAATCACCATCCGGATATCCGACCCAATCCGGTCCGCTACCGATTCCGACAGGCCATACCCTTCCGTCAGTCGATTGGGTACCAGCGAACGCAAGGGAAACAGATGACCTAATCCTTTGCGCAAAATGGCCGTAGCGGCCGCACCGTCCACATCGTAGTCGCCCACAATCAAAACGGGCCAACGCGCCTGCGCCGCATAAGCAATCCACTGAATCGCTTCCCGCATCCCCAACATCTGCTGCCTGCCCAATGGTAAAAACAAAGTATCCAGACTTAAGGTGTCTTCAGGATCAGCCCCGCGTGCGAGCAAAAGGCGACGCACCAGATCAGGACGTGTTTTTTTAACGGTCGCATTCACATTGGTTCTCCTCTGCCAGAAAAGCCAGAAAAAAGGATTCACAGACATGGTGCCACAAATCCCGATGCTTGGGTCACCACATGCAAAACTGGCGAATGAATGCGTAATTCCCGGCGCGCGGTCCTGTTCAGCCGTTGTTATTGACGGCCCATCACTTCCCGCGTGGGACCGCCGTCGCAATCCCACGTTTCTCCAGAACCGTGTACTCCCGTGTCAAACAGCACCAGTGATTGGCCAGTTTTCAGCAGAAATTAGCGTCTGTATTGTTCACCCTTGAAAACATCAGAACTTTTCTAATATACAAAATATTTCAATGCACTAATGATTTATATTTCGCAATATGTGGTGGTAAGAACCTGATGCTGAAAGATGGTTAATGAATGACGGTGATTAACACACGAATAGTATATGCTTGACTGTAATTCTTTGGATTGCTTATTTATTGTAAGGCATCCAGTAACCCAACCGGCTTCACCTTGACTTAGGGAAACCTTGTCATTTAGTGTATAAGTTTCATTCCATGATTGGCTTTTCTAGTGGTTGTTATTATGAATAGAATCGATTGAGCCTTTAATCGTGTTTTTTCCAAAAATATACCAGTAGCTACTCATAATATTTTCTGTTTGCTGTTTTGTAAGCTTTGCTAGACAACCGTATTTAACCATAGGTTCCATACTGCCGCCGCAAACCTGATGTATCTCCATTCTACAGTAGTTATCACGATACTTAAGCCACGATAATTCTGCTTTAAGCAAATACGGATGATGCCCGGATGACATCACCAAGCCGTAAATAGTATTCAATTTTTTGTTAGCTTTCCTGTACTCTGCGTAAGCACAATAATCCAGTTCACTTTGGTTATCGTTTTTGATTAACCTTCTGCCACAAATTTTTGGAGAATAAGCCGGAAAACCCCCGTCATTGAATCTACAATGTAAGGGAGCTAAGTGCGGGGGCAATGACGCCAGAGAATCATTACAAAACAATAGCGTTGCCACAACAAATGAAGACATTACAATTTTTTTAATCATCTTTACTTTATGCGCATCCACCATATTGATATCCTGCTAAATCATTACCGAAAAGTGATCCATAATTTTTTTCAGGTTTCACCCATGTTTGAGTGGTAACGTGTAAAATTACCGTTCGGCACATCAATCTTCTCACGTTTTTTTGCAGAAATCTTTGCACGCAACTCGTCCTGAAAAATGCGGCGCTGTTTGGTGATCTCATACAGCACAATGCCGGAGGATGTTCCCAGATTGAGACTCTCTACAATTCCGGCCATGGGGATGTTGATGCATAGCTCACTCCGCTCCAGTGCGACCTGACTGATGCCCCTTCCCTCGGTTCCGAACCATACTGCAAGCTTAGTGTACTGGGTGTAATCCGCTTCATGTAGTACGACGTTCTTACGGCCCTTTGTATATGGTGAGGTGACCACTGAGACATACCCATTCTTCTCCAGATGATCCAGGCAACTCTCAGTGTCGTTGAATTTCTTGACGAAGCTCCATTTGATAGCAGAGGCAGAAACTGCACCGAGCTTGGGTTTGTCACGCATGTCTTGCCAGTCATCTGGCAGCATTGCCCTGCTACTCACTATGTACGCTTTTTCCACGCCAAGCGCATTCACATTACGAATGACTGCGCCGATATTTCTAATGTCTTCCGGATTTTCTATCACCGCAATTAGATTCTTGCAGCGTGCGAGTTTGATTTTATCAGCGCGCGCACGGAGGCTCGGCCGCGATTTCTTTATCTCTTCCATCTTTGCTGAAACCTCTATTGCTGCTGTCTAAGGTACAGGTGCACTGAGTAACAAAACTCTACTGTTTGGCGTGAAGCCATTTGCTTTAAGTAAGCTGGCAGATTTGCCACTCGTAGCATCAACTATCTCCGGGGATACTTACACCGCCCGACCCTACGGTTGGCCGGGAACAGCAATCAATGGTGCCTGACGGCTGGGCGGACAGGTCGGCCCCACCCAGGTGCCCCGCATGGTACTCGTGGGCATCCCCGCTCCGGGGCCCTGGAGGATGCGGGTCTTTTGCACATAGGACCGGTGATTCCGTGCTACGGTCATATTCATTGCCACGGTCAGGGCGGGTCGCGACCCTTCGGCCGGGCAGGACTCCGTGGCCTTCCAATGGAGCCCACTACCCGACTCGTGCAGTATCCGACAATGCATGGCTTTGATCCGGGCTTTTGCCTGAGGGGACAGCGGCGGATGGGACAGGCCCGGACGGACACAGACTTCCGGCAGGGCATGCGCCATCATGGTGGCCGCCTGGGCGGGCATCCCCGGAATATCCGGAATCTCCATCTGCATCTTCCAGGCCCCCGGGGCTAACGGTATGGAAGCCGCCCAAGCCCAGCCGGACACCCCCAGCAGGCACATCACAACGGTCACGCGTTTCAGTATGTGCATATGGTTAATTTTCCTCCATCGCGATGCGGAATGGTTGAGCAATGCCCGTTTGGATGCCACCAGCTCGGCGGCACCTGAATGTGCACTCCCCCAATCCGGGTCAGCGTAAAAAAACGGCTCGCCGCCCCACCGTTCAGCCAGAAGAGTCCCTGTTTCTGATTAGGGTGAGATGCGCCCATGCGGTTGGCCAATGCTGCGAGCTTGGGATACTCCTTGGCGATCGCAGATCCCGGACCCACAGTCTTCTGCCAGAACCCCTTGTTGTCGAGATTAAAACTGTAGAGCATATACTGATGATCTACACAATAAATATGTGTTCCGGCCTGACCCCGGACTTCGTAGGCCGTGCCCCGATGTCCGGCCCCCTGACAGGGACCCAGCCGATAGAAGCGGGTATGCGAGTCTGGGCCATGCAGGGGACCAGGCCCGATCACACCTCCTGCTGTAGCATCGCCTACACAGTAATGCCTGAAACCTGTTCGCCAACTCCCCTCTGGGCCACTGGAAGTGTCCAGCATGGCTCCTTTCATCTGGAAATGAATTCCACGAAATAGTGTAAAAGACTCATCTGCAGTTTGTAGCAGCGTTTGGATCGACTTCTTACTTCCAGTCGTAAAGCCAAAGGCCATACGCCGCTTCAAAGCCGTGGGGGTTTTCCAAGCATAGTCCTGTCGTCGGGGATTCGGGGCAGGGACATTCCTGTAGCCGTTGTGACTGCTGTAATAACGGCTGGAATGAAAGATGGCCCCGAATCGGCAGGCGAGATTCGGCACACCTTTGTTATAAATGCCATGATATTTCAAAAAGTGCATGCCCTGTAGATATTGCGCCCAGCTGATTTCGGTTTTCGCCGAAACCCCAACCGGGGCCAGCAACAAGGCGGCGCCCAGCAGCGGATAAATGCGGTATGGTTTGAACATTTTCTGAATGTCTATGTGTAGTTAGTGTCCCAAAGATGCCAGACTCATGCACTGCGTGCAAGTCGCCCACTTTCCGCCTGCTTTCCTGCACCGGCCTTCCTGTCCGTCGGGAAGATCAAGCTGCGTTATGGACGATCTGAACATCCCGACGGAATTAGGACAACACGGCCAGCGGCGAGCTATGCTCGAAAGTGGTGTACGGGCGCGTTACAACTGGCTTGAATGAGGTGGCGTACTGTTGCTACAAAAGGTTTCCGACTCAAAGAGCAACATAAGGAGTACGCCGTGGAAAAGAATACCGTAATAGCAGGTGGGATGGGAGAGTTCGGTCTGGGTGTCAAACAGCGCTAGTGATTAGCCAGTTTTCAGCAGAAATCGGCGTTTGGATTGTTCGCCATTGAGAGCCTCAGTATTTCGCTAATGCACCTAATATTTCAGCAAACGAATGATTTATATTCCGCGATATGCGGTGGTAAATATCTGATGCTGACAGATGGTAAACGAATGACGCTGATTTACATCCTATCAGATGGATAAGGTCATTTCAGCAGGGGAAACTGCTGTATTTAGGTTCATACCCTCAACATGGAGCTATTTTATCATGATCAATTTTAGATTCAGCAAGAATGTAACACTAGGTTACCGCGTGCGCACTCCCCGGTCGTCCGAAAGATGTGATGTTTTGTTATCATGGTGCGGTAACAATGCCCTGACCAACATCCACTTCGTCGACGCTTTCGACGAACACGTTTCTGCGTGCATTGGCGAACAGTTGTGCCGTCACATTTTTGGCGTTTGGCTTCTTCCCAGAGATTCGAAGCGACTCCCACCAAAGCGCTGCGATACCAGCCACATGGGGGCAAGCCATGCTTGTTCCGCTGATTGTGTTCAAACCGCCGCCTGGCCATGCAGATGTGATATTCACACCTGGTGCTGCCACTAATGCAAGACTATTAGAAAAATTTGCAATAGCATAATTTTCGTTTGTACGTGCAATGGCCGCGACCGAAATGACATCATCAGCGGCGGCAGGAAGGGATGCGGCGATTCTATATTTAGGGTTCATATTGCGACGACTTTCATTACCTGCTGCGGCGATCACTAACGGAGATACGCCGAAGGCTGACTGGGCCTTTAAAACACCCATGATTGCGTCGAACATACGCAAATTACCTCTGTATGCCTCCAATGCCGTCGACGTGGCAAGATCGACAGGCCACCCGTCCGAAGTCAAGCGGCTCACCATTCCAGGAAAATCGAAACCAAGTGACATAGAAATTATGTCTGCCTTCTCGCGCATTGCCCAATTGAGTGCTTCAAAGACCATCTCTGATTGCCCGGAGCCATCATCCCCCAGAACTTTGCCAATAAGCGCACGCTGCACTCCACGAGCAACTCCAATGCGTCGTCCACCAATATCACGACCAAAAATAGTTCCAGCACTGTGCGTTCCATGTCCTTGGCGGTCACCATCGCCATGGCCGCTAAAGTCTTTCTCAACTAAATTTACACCTGTAAAAGCAGGATGAGTTCGGTCAATACCAGTATCTAGAATCGCCAGGATTACACCAACACCCGTATAGCGGCTCTGGTCTGCCTTTACTGCCGAAATCCCCCAGTTAGCCGCCGGATCTGCAATTTCGGAGCTCAACGGTTGAATAAGTCGTGTGGGCATCGTTGGAGTCGCCAATTGGACTTGGGGGTCGGCAATCAACTCAGCGACAGCATGATCGGGAACTCTCTCAACTGAAAGAGTTGGCACTCCACTTCCTGCACGGAATAATTTGGTACCTATATCGCGGGTGCTTACGGGACAAGTTGCTTCACGTCTGAGAATAACGTATTTTTTCATAGCCAAACTCCTGTTTTTATAGCCGCTTCATTTCTGCGAGTTTTCGGTAGTGAGTCCCCAACGCAGTTAGCTTGCAGCCTTTGGAGTTGATAGCTGCGTAGTACATGTGCTCCGCGTCCACCGGCACAACAAGTCCGTACCGATTACATTTTTGCAGTTCCTTGAAAATACGCACGTTGTCTTCGTTGACCGGAATACTTCTAAATTCTTCGGGGATATTCTGTCGGTCCGGTTCGTAGGATGGGTCGAGAGGAAAGACGTGCGCACGATCGGGAAAGTACGTCGGGAGGCGGCGCAGCACGTCAAACGGAATCTTGGGCTCGACTTGCCGAAGCGTCACGAAATTCTGCACGTTCGCCTTGTAGATTGGTCGTTGCTCCCAAGGCCCGAGCGTTTGATCAACGTGAGAGTAAAGCGATGCCGGAGTGATGTTGCCTCGGATGTCTGAGCATCCACCGGCAAGGCCGTCCAGTAGAATGTCGGTAAACACGCCATGCCGCTGACCATCTTCCGCTACGCCATCGCGATGACTTGCCGTTAAGATGGTTACTCCCGTGCCGATGATGGCTGCTGCTCCCACAGTCAGACCAGCGACTTCTCCTGCATAGCCTGAGTGACAACAATCCAGAATGATGACACTTGACTTGATCTTTGGGTATGCGCCGTTCGCTAGAGCAAGAATTTCAGAAAGAGACATTCCCCAGGCACCTTTTTTCCCATCGCTGCTGACAATGTATCCAGCATTCGTCTCCGGATTGATGATGCCGTGACCTGCAAAATAAAGCAGTGCAGTTTCCGCATCACCGCCTTTGAATAGATCTGAAATCGCTGTTTCAAGCGCCGCACAACCAATGTCAACGTCGTTGCTCGTCAGCGTTTGCACGGAAAAGTTTGGTGAGCCATCCCCATTCGCTTCAAGCAATTGCGAGATCGCAGTGGCATCGTTTACGCAACCACGCAGGGGAGCTGTTGGATAATTATCAATGCCGATGACGAGTGCTTTCTTCATTAGCGACCGCCTCCCACAAGCGTTTTCAGGTTCTCCCAAGTCCATTTGTAGATCTTGTCAGTGTCGCTGGCAGCCTTGGGTTTTTTGCAGGTTTTTTCCGCATAGCCTTTAAGCAAAAAATATGGAACCCCTTCTTCTTTAGCAATCTTCAGCTCTGCGCTGACCCCTGTCGCAGTGTCTGTGTGCTCACCACAGATCACGCAAACTACGTCAATTGATTTGATGCGGGTCTTGGCCTTTGCTTTCCAATCATCATCAATGTGTTCTTTGATCGACCAATCGGCCAAATAGAACGGACTATCTTCATTCTTTGCTTGTCCGACCAAGAACGTTTTGAGCGTTTCATCGTGGTCATAGTCGAAGCTGATAAAAACTTTCGTATTAGTCATTGCATTCTCTCGATTATAAAAGCTATGCCCTGTTAATGAAATGATTTTTTTCAAGAGGCGATTCATGGAGCCTCCCATTTCTTTCACTGCCCAAGACTCCCTCGCAGCACTCGATAAAACTCTTCCTGATTAGCACGATGATTCCGCTGAGCGGAGCCAGTGCTCAGGTCTTGGTCCGGTGTTGATGGCGGCGCGAAGTAAACTCATGGGCAAGGTGGCCAGATTAAAACGGCGGTTGAAGCGATAAGTCACGGTGGGAGATAACGTTGCGCATATTTCCGAAACTTAAAGGCATGATAAGCACCGGATAGACTCGTTTTGAGATTGCCCAGCACGGTGTTAACCCAGCCGAACTGAGGCAAATCCTTCGGCTTGCGACCACCAGAGACAATTACCGCATGCCCCCGTCCCGCATCGGCTATTCCATTGAAGCAAGGGAGACCATCGGTCAGGACCTGACATTTTTTATCCAGCGTCGTGCGCGCCCAGTCTGCTATGGCGAGACCAGTAAATCCTTTAATGACGGTGAAGCGTGCGTAGATAGGATGCTCCTGTTCATCGACCGAAACGGCTGCGACAAAGGGCACCTTGTTTTCGGAGCCGCGTCCCGGCTTGCCGCCGGATCGTTCCCCGCCCAGATAAGCGTCATCGGCTTGTACGGAACCCTGCAGCGTATAGAGGGCTTCGCGTTCCAGCATGGATTGCATGAGCTTGTGATGGATGCGCCAGGCTGTGGGGTAACTGACGCCGAACTGGCGACTCAGCGCCAATGCGGACATCCCGGTTTTCGCCTGGCTGATCAGGTAAATGGCCAGAAACCAAAGGATCAAAGGCAAACGAGTTCCTTGAAAAAGGGTTCCGGCAATCAACGAAGTCTGATGGCGACAATGGCTGCACTGAAAGGTCTTGCGCGAGCCGCCTTTCAGAACAGAATGGCGGGTACCTTCACAATGGGGGCAATGAAACCCGTCTGGCCAACGCGCCGATTCCAGGGCCGTTGCGCACTGTTCCTCGGTGCCAAAACGCTGCAAGAAATCGGGGAGAGACAATCCTTTCTGAAACTGCGAGCTATGCTCGAAAGTGGTGTACGGGCGCGTTACAACTGGCTTGAATGAGGTGGCGTACTGTTGCTACAAAGGGTTTCCGACTCAAAGAGCAACATAAGGAGTACGCCGTGGAAAAGAA
>Ga0172382_10012995_pt1 | contig 10776 bp, 8 predicted proteins | sample Leawel138RmetaG_FD_122245 | JGI IMG/M metagenome (GOLD analysis project Ga0172382, IMG submission 122245) | Leachate microbial communities from a municipal landfill in Southern Ontario, Canada - Leachate well 138R metaG | ecosystem: Engineered > Solid waste > Landfill > Unclassified | place...
CCACAAAATGGCCATCAAGGCCGCAGAAGTCATCAAGGTATTGATGAAGATGGGTCAGATGGTCACGATCAACCAGGTGCTGGACCAGGAAACGGCGATGATCGTCGTCGAAGAGCTGGGTCACACCGCAATTGCGGCCAAGCTGGATGATCCGGAAGCCTTCCTGGATGAGGCGCCCGCCACGGATGTGCCGTCGCTGCCGCGTCCGCCGGTCGTGACCGTGATGGGTCACGTGGACCACGGCAAGACCTCGCTGCTCGATTACATCCGCCGCGCCAAAGTGGCATCCGGCGAAGCGGGTGGCATTACGCAGCACATTGGCGCTTACCACGTCAAAACGAGCCGCGGCGTGATCACCTTCCTGGACACCCCGGGCCACGAAGCCTTTACCGCCATGCGTGCCCGTGGCGCGCAAGCCACTGACATCGTGATTCTGGTGGTGGCTTCGGATGACGGTGTGATGCCGCAAACCAAGGAGGCCATCAGCCACGCGAAAGCGGCTGGCGTGCCGATCGTGGTTGCCATCAACAAAATTGACAAGCCCGAGGGCAACCCCGAGCGTGTGAAGCAGGAACTGGTGGCCGAGGAAGTGGTGCCGGAAGAGTATGGCGGCGATGCGCCGTTCATCGCGGTTTCCGCAAAAACCGGCCAGGGTATTGATGAATTGCTGGAAAACGTCTCGCTCCAGGCTGAAATGCTGGAGCTGACGGCGCCGACCGATGCACCGGCCAAAGGCCTGGTCATTGAAGCCAGGCTGGACAAGGGCCGTGGCCCGGTGGCCACGATTCTGGTCCAGAGCGGCACGCTGAACCGCGGCGACGTCGTGCTGGCGGGTTCCAGCCATGGCCGCGTCCGCGCCATGCTGGATCACCTGGGCAAGCCCACGCAATCGGCGGGTCCGTCCATCCCGGTTGAAATTCAGGGCCTGACGGAAGTGCCTGCCGCCGGCGATGAGCTGATGGTGCTGGCCGATGAGCGCAAGGCGCGTGAAATCGCGCTGTTCCGCCAGGGCAAGTTCCGTGACGTCAAGCTGGCTCGCCAGCAGGCCGCCAAGCTGGAGTCCCTGTTCGACAACATCGGCGACGGCGTACAAACCTTGCCGCTGATCATCAAGACCGACGTTCAGGGTTCGCAGGAAGCGCTGGTGCAGTCCTTGGTCAAGCTCTCCACCGAGGAAGTGCGCGTTCAGGTGGTGCATGCGGCCGTAGGCGGCATCTCCGAGAGCGACGTCAACCTGGCGATTGCCTCGAAGGCCGTCGTGATCGGTTTCAACGTGCGGGCCGACGCCAGCAGCAAGAAGCTGGCCGAGAACAACGGCATTGACATTCGCTACTACAACATCATCTACGATGCGGTGGACGAGGTCAAAGCCGCCATGTCGGGCATGCTGGCGCCGGAGAAGCGCGAAGAAGTCATCGGCCTGGTGGAAGTCCGCGAGGTCTACAGCATTTCCCGCATTGGCAAAGTGGCCGGCTGCATGGTGCTGGATGGCATCGTCCGTCGCAATTCGCAAGTCCGCTTGCTGCGCAACAACGTGGTCCACTGGACCGGTGAGCTGGAATCGCTGCGCCGATTCAAGGATGACGTCAAGGAAGTCAAGAGCGGCTTTGACTGCGGCATCACCTTGCGCAACAGCAATGACCTCGAGGTGGGTGACCAGCTTGAAGTCTTTGAAGTGAAGGAAGTGGCGCGCTCGCTGTAAGCGCGCAGGCAAAGCATGAGCCGACATCGTCAAAAAAAACTGCCCGGCGGCGGCCGCAATTTGCGGCTGGCTGATCAGATCCAGAAGGATCTGGCCGAAATGATCCAGCGAGAGCTGGACGTTTCGCGCACCGGGCTGATCACGCTTACCTCCGTGGCGCTGAGCCCGGATTATGCCCACGCACGCGTATTCTTTACGGTGATTGGCGCAAGCCCGGAAGTGGCAACGCAAACGCTGAATGAGAAAGCAGGCTGGTTTCATTCGCTGCTGTTCAAGCAATTGCACATCCACACCGTACCGACCCTGGTCTTCCTCCATGACGACCAATTGTCAAAAGGCGTGGCCATGTCCCGCCTGATCGATACCGCCAATACGCCCGGCGTCCTGGCGGACTCCGTCGCGGTCGGCTTGCCCGACGTCTCCATCGAGCCGCCCGTGCGCGGCAGCGTTCCGGACGAACCTGAACCCGACCCTGACGATCAGCGCGGCTGAGCCCTGTCCGTTATCAAAGGAAACTGGCAATGGCGTCACGTCGTGGATTGGCGATCGATGGAGTGTTGTTACTCGATAAGCCCGAAGGCTTGTCGAGCAACCATGCTTTACAACGCGCGCGGCGTTGCCTGAATGCACAGAAGGGCGGCCATACCGGCACGCTGGACCCGTTTGCCACCGGTTTGATGATTCTGTGCTTCGGCGAAGCCACCAAGTTTTCCGGCTATCTTTTCCAGGCGGACAAATCCTACCGCGCCCACGTCAGACTGGGCGAGGAAACCGATAGCGGCGACTTGACCGGCTTGCCGGTGCCGTTTGCGGGACAAACGCCCGATCGCCTGCCGTCCGCCGCCGAGATCGAAACCGCCGCGGCGGCGTTCCTGGGGCCGATCGAACAGATTCCGCCGATGTATTCGGCCCTGAAGCGCGATGGCAAAAAGTTGTACGAGTATGCCCGGCAAGGGATTGAAGTGGAGCGGGCGGCGCGCGCCGTAACCCTGCACTCGATTGCCGTGGAGGTATTGACGCCGCGGGATTTCATCCTCGACGTGCGTTGCAGCAAAGGCACGTATATCCGCACGCTGGCCCAGGACATCGGGCGGCGTTTGGGCTGCGGCGCTCATTTGACGGCGTTGCGGCGCACCAGCACCGCCGGTTTCACGCTTGACCAGGCTTGGACGCTGGACAGGCTCGAAGGGCTCGAACGTCCTGACACGGCCTTGCTGCCGCTGGACGTCCTGTTGCCGGACTATGAGGCGCTGCGGCTCGATGACGCAGCCGCACAGCGTTTCATGCAAGGTCAAACGGTAGCCTTTCCTGTGCAGAATTCGACTTCTGCACCCAACGCAATACAGATCACTGGCGGGGTTCGCGTGAGCGACCCGAATGGCAAGTTTTTGGGAACTGCCCGTGCCGCTGATGGCTGGTTGCATCCCGATAGATTGATTGCTTTCAAGGAAAAATCATGACACGCGCCTTGCGCAACGTGGCCATCATCGCTCACGTCGACCACGGTAAAACCACTCTGGTGGATCAGCTCCTGCGCCAAGCGGGAACGTTCCGCGACAACCAACAAATCGATGAACGGGTCATGGACTCGGGCGACATCGAAAAAGAACGTGGTATCACGATTCTTGCCAAGAACTGTGCAGTTGAATACAACGGGACGCACATCAACATCATCGACACCCCGGGACACGCGGACTTCGGCGGTGAAGTCGAGCGCGTGCTGTCCATGGTCGATGGCGTGCTGCTGCTGGTCGACGCGGTGGAAGGCCCGATGCCGCAAACCCGCTTCGTTACGCGCAAGGCGCTGGCGCTGGGTTTGAAGCCGATCGTGGTGGTCAACAAGGTTGACCGTCCCGGCGCACGGATTGATTGGGTCATCAACCAGACTTTCGATCTGTTTGACAAGCTTGGCGCCACCGAAGAGCAGCTGGACTTCCCGGTGGTCTACGCCTCGGGCCTGAACGGCTACGCGGGTCTGACCCCGGACGTGCGTTCCGGCGACATGAAGCCGCTGTTCGATGAAATCCTCAACAAAGTACCGGTGCGCAACGATGATGCGGACGGCCCCTTGCAGCTGCAGATCGTGTCGCTGGAATACTCGTCCTACGTGGGCAAGGTCGGCGTTGGCCGGATCAATCGCGGACGTGTGCGTGGCCACCAGGATGTGATCGTCAAGTTCGGTCCGGATGGCGAAACCTTCAAGGGCCGCATCAACCAGGTGCTGAAATTCCAGGGCCTGGAGCGCAAAGTCGTTGACGAAGCCCAGGCGGGCGATATTGTCCTGATCAACGGCATCGACGAAGTCGGGATCGGTTGCACGGTATGCGCGCCGGAAGCGCCGGAAGCCTTGCCGATGCTGCAAGTGGACGAGCCGACCCTGACGATGAACTTCTGCGTCAACACCTCGCCGCTGGCGGGCCGTGAAGGCAAGTTCGTCACCAGCCGCCAATTGCGCGAGCGCTTGAGCCGCGAGCTGAAATCCAACGTGGCGCTGCGCGTCAACGACACCGACGACGACACCATTTTTGAAGTCTCGGGCCGTGGCGAACTGCATCTGACGATTCTGATCGAGAACATGCGTCGCGAAGGCTATGAGCTGGCTGTGTCGCGTCCGCGCGTGATCTTCAAGGAAATTGACGGCCAGCGGTGCGAACCGTATGAAATGCTGACGATCGACCTTGAAGACAACCAGCAGGGATCGGTCATGGAAGAGTTGGGCCGCCGCAAGGGCGAACTGCTCAATATGGAATCCGACGGTAAAGGCCGCACCCGCCTTGAGTACCGGATTCCGGCACGCGGCCTGATTGGTTTCCAGAGCGAATTCATGAGCCTGACCCGGGGCACCGGCTTGATGGCGCACGTGTTCGACGAATACGCGCCGGTCCGCGAGGGCGGCGTCGGTGAGCGCAATAACGGTGTGCTGATCAGCCAGGAAGACGGCGCTGCCGTGGCCTACGCGCTGTGGAAACTGCAGGATCGCGGCCGCATGTTCGTGTCTCCGGGCGAGGCGCTGTATGAGGGCATGATCATCGGCATTCACAGCCGTGACAATGACCTCGTGGTCAACCCGATCAAGGGCAAGCAACTGACCAACGTGCGGGCCTCCGGTTCGGATGAGGCGGTGCGTCTGGTGCCGCCGATCCAGCTCTCGCTCGAGTACGCGGTGGAATTCATCGCTGACGATGAGTTGGTCGAGGTGACGCCGCAGAACATCCGTCTGCGCAAGCGCCATTTGAAAGAGCACGAGCGCAAGCGCGCTTCGCGTGAAAGCGCAGCTTCGTAAAAGACCACCCCCCTAGGCGCTTCGCGCGGTCCACTTCGCGGCTTGCAAGCCGCTCGGATAAGCCCGGACACCAGACAGTCCTCAAGGACTGCCTGGTGTCCGGGCTTATCCCTCAATGGCCTAACTGAACCGCTTCTTGGCCAACTTCGTGCCTTCCGCCAGCGCTTTCAGCTTGCGCAACGCCACGTCCCGCTCCATTGGCGCCAGGCCGCAGTTGGTGCACGGGAACAGCCGTGCCTTCGGCACAAACTGCAGCGCCTTGCCGATGGTGTCAGCCACTTCCTCGGGGGTCTCGACCACGTTGCTTGCCACATCAATCACGCCAACCAGCACGTCTTTGCCGACCAGCAGCTTCATCAGGTCGGGCGGAACATGGGAGTGGATGCACTCCAGGCTCACCTGGTCGATGCGGCTGCGGGCCAGCGCGGGGAACACCGCCTCATAGTGGCGCCATTCGTCGCCCAGGGTGCTTTTCCAGTCGGTATTGGCCTTGATGCCGTAGCCGTAGCAGATGTGTACCGCCGTCGTACAAGTCAATCCCTGCGCCGCGCGTTCGAGCGCCCGCACGCCCCAGTCGGCGGCATCCTTCATGTAGACATTGAAGGCGGGCTCGTCGAACTGGATGATGTCTACGCCATCGGCCTGAAGCGCCAGGGCCTCCTGGTTGAGCAGCTCGGCGAAGGCGAAGGCCATCTTGACTTTGTCACCGTAGTAGCGGTCCGCCACGGTGTCGACGATGGTCATCGGGCCAGGCAGGGTGAACTTCAGTTTCTTCTTCGTATGGGCGCGCGCCAGCTGCGCCTCGAAGGCATGGACGCGGCCCTTCAGGCGCAGGGCCGAGACCACCTGCGGGACCATCGCGTCATAGCGATTGTCGCGGATGCCCATTTTCACCTTGTTCTCGAAGTCGATGCCTTCAATCTGCTCGAGGAAGCCGTGCACGAAGTGCTGGCGCGATTGCTCGCCGTCGCACACGATGTCCAGGCCTGCGTCTTCCTGGGCTTTGATCCACAGCAGGGTTGCGTCAGCCTTGGCCTGGCGAAGCGCATCGCCTTCAGCTTTCCACTGGGGCCAGAGCTTGTTGGTTTCAGCCAACCAGGCTGGCTTTGGCAGGCTGCCGGCGATGGAGGTTTCAAACATCTGAGGATTCCTTTCAAATAAAGAGGGGGGTGGCAAGCCGACTTCGGGACCGTTGTTCCCGGGCCGCCACAGGATGGCGGGTCAGAGCGCGAAATTGGCCGCCCATTGTTCAAGCACGTTCTTGTACGGCTTGATGAAGTGCTCTTCCGCAAATTTTCCCTGCTTGACAGCCAGTTGGCTGCGCTCCTCCCGGTCATAGACAATCTGCGTCAACGAGTAATCCTGGTGCTTCAGGCTTGGTTGATAGCGTTTCCCCGCCGCGGAATTGGCGTTGTAAATTTCGGGACGATAAATCTTCTGGAAGGTTTCCATCGTGCTGATGGTGCCGATCAACTCGAGATTCGTGTAGTCGGCCAGCAGGTCGCCATAAAAATAGAAAGCCAACGGTGCGACGCCCTGCGGCGGCATGAAAAATCGAACCTGCATCCCCATTTTTGCGAAGTAGCGGTCAGTCGAGGACAGGTCATTTTGTTGGTACTCGACACCGAGTATGGGGTGCTGGTTCCCGGTACGTTGATAGGTCCTGCTGGTCGAGACACTGATGCAGATGACAGGCGGCTTGTTGAAGTGCGCCTTGTAAGTGCTTGAGTTGGCAAACTGCTTGAACAGCTTCCCATGCAAGTCGCCAAAATCCTCCGGCATACTGAATTCCCGCCGATTGGCGTTGTATGCCGGAAGCAAGAGACTGAAGTCGTAATCGCGCACGTAGGAGGAGAAATTGTTCCCCGCGATGCCGTCCGTGTGTGTGTTCTCTTTTTTGTCGAAAATGCTGGTTTTCAGTATCTCGATCAACGGAAATAGCGCGTTGCCGCGCTTGGCATCCATATTCATCTCAACGGAGATGATCTCAAGATCGACACGGTAGCGGTCTCCCGTCGGATTGTCCCAATGCGCCAGCGCATTGAAGCGGTTGTCAATCATCTCCAGCGTGTTGCGCAGGTTTTGCCGCCGACGCTCTCCCCGGGCCAGGTTGGCAAAGTTGGTGGTGATGCGCGTGCTGTCCGAGGGCAGATAGTTTTCATCGAAACAAATGCTGTTGAGATGAAAGGTAAATTCGTTGTTCATTGCGTTCTGGTGACTTAATCGAGCTTGTGGAGGAGGGCCATGGCCGATCCGAAAAATACAAACAATGGAGACGAATGCTATCGGTGCTTATCCATGAAGTAAAATGGTTTTGTTTCATCAATTCATGAATTTAAATCATCTGAATGCTTGGGCGTAGTCACCGGCATCGTCAAGCTATTCATGGGCGGGGTTCATGAGCCGCTGTTCTCTGGACTGGAACACCGGCCCTTTTTATCGCTGTGGATGCGGGTCGGCCATGCGATAATCCAACGGTTCTCATCTTTAGACGTGGATTTGCCGCATGTCCCATTCCCAGCAGCCCGCCCTGACCGAGGCGCATTCCGTTCGGTGGAGTCTTGAGCAGATCGTTGATCTATTCGAGCTTCCTTTCATTGATCTGGTTTTCCAGGCTCAGCAGGTGCATCGCCAGCATTTTGACCCGAACGCGATTCAGCTCTCGTCCCTGTTGTCGATCAAAACGGGCGGCTGTGAAGAAGATTGCGCCTATTGCCCCCAGTCCGCGCATGTGGACACGGGCGTCAAGGCGGAAAAGCTGCTGGAGGTCGAGGTGGTGCTGGACGCGGCCAAGGCCGCCAAGGCGCAGGGCGCGTCGCGGTTCTGCATGGGCGCCGCATGGCGCAGTCCGAAGCCGCGCCACCTGGAGCAGCTGTCCACGATGATCCGCGAAGTGAAGGCGCTCGGACTGGAAACCTGCCTGACCGCGGGCATGCTGGAGGAAGGGCAGGCCGAGCAGTTGCAGGCGGCGGGCCTGGATTATTACAACCACAATCTGGATACCGCCCCCGAATTCTACGGCCAGATCATTACCACCCGAACCTACCAGGACCGGCTGGATACGCTGGAGCGTGTCCGCAAGGCGGGCTTGCACGTCTGTTCGGGCGGGATCGTGGGCATGGGAGAGAATCGTCGGCAGCGCGCCGGTTTGATTTATCAACTCGCCAGCCTTGACCCCTATCCGGACTCGGTGCCCATCAATAATCTGGTCCAGGTCGAGGGTACGCCGTTGGCGGGCACGGACGCGCTGGATCTGCACGAATTCATCCGGACCATTGCGGTGGCGCGGATCACCATGCCGAAGGCCATGGTCAGACTGTCCGCGGGCCGGGAGACCATGTCTGAAGAAACCCAGACCCTGTGCTTCATGGCGGGCGCGAACTCCATTTTCTATGGAGACACCTTGCTGACAACCTCAAATCCGGTGGTGCAGAAGGATCAGAACCTGCTGAAGAAACTGGGCATGCACAGCATGCCGCAGTAAGCCGTCCTACTTGAAGAGCCGGTGCGGAATGCTGAAGTCAACACAGTCCTTGACGAGCTGCATGGCCGCATCGGTGGTTTGCCGATAATCGTCCACCCGCTTGCGCACGGAGTACTCCAGGCTTTTCAACGGCGGCAGGTGATTGACGATCAACAGCTCCCCCCGTTGAGTCAGGCTATTTGCCCAGCTCAACGGCAGCATGCCGATGCCGACACCCTCGGAAATCAGGCCGGCAATTGCCCCCCAGTTATTGCAATACAGAATGTTCGGCAGCCTGCCATCAAGTCTTGCCAGCCAATCGCGGATGATGTTGAAGGTGCCCGCAGAGGGCGGCAGGGTAATCAGCGGGTAGGCGGCAATCATGCTGGCGGCTGAGGCGAAGTCGCGCTCGGGCAAGGCGGGCGATCGCACCCAGCAAAAATCAGCGGCGCCGACCCGGCCGCCCTGAATCTTCGGGTTGTCGGAGTAGCCTGCAATGACGGCGCAATCAAGCTCCCCCCGTTCCAATTTACGCTCCAGCTCCGCGCCGACTTCCACGGTGGGCGCTATGTCGAGTTGCGGGAACCGTTTTCTGGCTTCATTCAAGAACAAGGGCAGCCAGGTCAGCGAGCCGAGTTCCCCGATGCCGAAGCGGCAACGCCCCTTGATTTCCTGCGCCACGCCGATGGTCTCTTTGATCTGAGTCATCCGGTCCAGGATATCGCGTGCCAGCGGAAGCAGGGCCTCTCCCTGTGCCGTCAATTGTGCCCGATAGCCGTCACGGCTGAAGAGTTGAACATTCAAACTGACCTCCAGCTCGGAAATGCGTTGGGAAAGCGAGGACAGGGAAATGTGGACGAGATCCGCCGCACTGCGGAAATTGCTGCAATGGGCGGCCCAGTAGAAAGCCTCGATTTGTTTGAATGTCATCGGGAATTCCCTTGGAATTGGTATGGAAAAACCGAACTAGTTAGTTCGTTTTAATTTAATTGTATAAGCCTAGACGCAAACCTAGAATGGATTCATCCCCAGATTCCTCTCTTTGTCGAGCGTTCGGACATGCATCCCAGGCTGAGAAATAAATATTTATGTTTGGATGACTTTGAAACGGTTGCCCGTAAGCGCCTGCCCAGGCAGATCTATGGCTATGTCAGCGGCGCGTCCGAGCGCAACAAGGCCCTGCAGGACAATGTGGACGCTTACGGACAATACAAGTTCTTGACGAATCCACTCCGGGACACGTCCAGGCGCAGTCAGGCGGTCACATTGCTGGGGCAGACCTATAGCTGTCCTGTCGGTATTGCGCCGATGGGCATCAATGCCTTGTCCGGCTACCGGGGAGACGTGGTGCTGGCCCAGGCGGCCGAGGAAGCGGAGGTGCTGTCGATCATGAGCGGCAGCTCCTTGATCAGGATGGAGGACGTGGCCCGAGCCGCGGGCCGTACGTGGTTTCAAGCCTATATCCCCGGCGATCTCCCCCGTATTGACGGTTTGCTGGACCGTGTGGAAAAAGCCGGGTTTACGCAGTTGGTGGTCACCGTTGACATTCCCGTCATGGGCAATCGTGAAAACAATATACGGGCCGGATTCTCTACACCGCTCAGGCCGTCTTTGCGCCTGGCCTATGACGGCCTGACCCATCCGCGCTGGCTGTTCGGCACGGCGCTCAGGACCTTGCTCAAGCATGGGATGCCGCATTTTGAAAACTCATTCGCAACGCGCGGAGCGCCGATTCTTTCCAAGCATGTGGAGCGGGACTTCATGCAGCGCGACCATCTCAACTGGTTTCATATCAGGCATATCCGCCAGCGTTGGAAAGGCGGGCTGGTCGTCAAGGGCCTGCTATCGCCGGAGGATGCGGTACGGGCGCAGGCGGAAGGGGCGGACGGCGTTGTCCTGTCGAACCACGGCGGGCGGCAGCTTGATGAATCGACATCGGCATTGAGAGTGTTGCCCGAGGTCAGGAAACGCGTTGGAAAAGGCTTCCCCTTGATCATCGATGGCGGCATACGCCGGGGAACCGATGTGATCAAGGCGCTTGCCCTGGGCGCTGACTTTACCTTGATCGGCCGACCTTTCAATTATGCGATGGCGGCTGAAGGGTCGGCCGGCGTGTCGCATGCGATTGCCCTGATCAAATCTGAAATCGATCGCAATATGGCATTGCTGGGCCTGTGCAGTCTGAGCGAGGCGTCGCCCGCCTTGCTGGTTTCCGCTCCTTCTTTTTTTCTCAATAGGTGATGACGATGGCAAGGCAAGGTTTGAGCGCGCACGCGGGCGCGGGTGAAGTCGGACTGCCCCCGGATTTCCGGTGGCCGGACAACAAGC
>Ga0172382_10012996_pt1 | contig 10775 bp, 8 predicted proteins | sample Leawel138RmetaG_FD_122245 | JGI IMG/M metagenome (GOLD analysis project Ga0172382, IMG submission 122245) | Leachate microbial communities from a municipal landfill in Southern Ontario, Canada - Leachate well 138R metaG | ecosystem: Engineered > Solid waste > Landfill > Unclassified | place...
AATTCATTAATGAACAGGCCCAAGCCTCAGAAAAGGCAGGTGTCAGAATATTCCTCTGAACATGCCGCAATGCAAGAATACATCAAGATAAGGGCCGAGCGATTTTTCCGCCGTTCCTCTCTTCGGGCACAACCCCTCCAATAGCTGCTTTTTCCTTGCTTCGCAACCGTTTTTATAAAAAAGGACCTCCCCCGTCTGTGTGAGGCAGGGGTAAAGACGTGCGCTGACTGAGGGTAAGTGCTCGATAACTCATCTGCATTCATGAACACGTGTTTCCTGTGAGACGCCTCTGCCTCGGGTCTTCCTCTATGTGTCGATGGTTTTTCCCTTCAGGCGAAGCGCATTGCTGATAACGGATACCGAGCTCAGGCTCATGGCGGCTGCGGCGATCATGGGGGAGAGAATGATCCCGAAGAACGGATAGAGCGCTCCTGCTGCAATGGGCACGCTCAATGCGTTATAGACAAAGGCGAAAAAGAGGTTCTGCTTGATATTGCGCATGGTGGCCCGGCTCAGCAGGATTGCAGACACGAGACCCTTGAGGTCCCCTTTGACCAGGGTAACCTGGGCGCTCTCCATGGCGATATCCGACCCATCACCCATGGCGATGCCGACCTGTGCGCGCGCCAGGGACGGGGCGTCGTTGATGCCGTCGCCGGCCATGGCCACGATCCTGCCTTCTTCCTGAAGGCGCCTGACTATGGACTCCTTGTCGGCGGGCAGGACATCCGCTACCACTTCGTCTATCCCGAGCTCGCCTGCCACGGCCCGGGCGGTCGCCTCGTGGTCGCCCGTGAGCATGACGATTCTGATGCCCAGGTGGTGCAGGGTCCGGATGGCCTCGAACGAGGTTTCCTTTATGGGATCGGATACACCCAGAAAACCTGCGGGCCTGCCGTCCACAGCCACGAACATGGTGGTCTGTCCCTTTTTCCGTACGGCCACGGCCTCTTCTGCTAACTCGCTGATGGAAACCTCCTGGTCATCAAAGAGCGCACGGTTTCCCAGGATCACCCGGTGTCCCGATACAGTGCCGATCACCCCTTTGCCCGGGACATTGGTGAAATCCTGAACCCCTCCGATCGGAGCCCCCCGGTCGAGTGCCCCTGTCACTACGGCCTGGGCGAGAGGATGCCCGCTCGCCTTTTCGATGCTTGCCGCATACCCGAGAAGGGATTTCTCATCCAGCCCGCCGGCGGCCCTCACATGGGTCAGCGCGGGCTTGCCGCGGGTGAGCGTTCCGGTCTTGTCCACCACCAGGGTATCGATTTTGCCCAGGGTCTCGATGGCCTCCGCATTCCGGAAGAGCAGCCCCATGGTGGCGCCCTTGCCCGTGGCGACCATGATGGACACCGGTGTGGCGAGCCCCAGCGCGCAGGGGCATGCCACGATGAGCACAGATACCGCGGCAATGATTGCATAGGCGAACTGCGGCTCGGGCCCGATCCAGACCCACAGGCCAAAGGTGAGAAGCGCGACAAGAACGATGACCGGGACAAAGTATGCCGACACCGCATCCGCCAGCCGTTGGATGGGGGCTCGAGATCTCTGGGCCTGCGCAGTAAGCGCAACGATCTGGGCGAGCAGGGTATCGGTCCCCACCCGGGTCGCCTCCATCACCAGCGAGCCGTTTCCATTGATCGTCCCTCCCACCACCGGGTCACCAAAGAGCTTCTGCACGGGCACGGGTTCACCGGTGATCATGGACTCATCCACATTGCTGCTCCCTTCGAGCACCGTGCCGTCAGTGGGCACCTTTTCGCCCGGAAGCACCCTGAGGCGGTCTCCGGGGTGGACCATATGGAGCGGGATGTCCTCTTCACGGCCCTGAGCATCGATCCGCCTGGCTTTCTTCGGTGCGAGGTTCAAGAGCGAGCGGATGGCCTCGCCGGTCTTGCTGCGCGCCTTGAGCTCCAGGACCTGGCCCAGCAGGACCAGGGTGGTGATGACGGCCGCAGCCTCGAAATAGACCCCGATGGTCCCGTCCGCGCCTCTGAACGACTCGGGGAATATGCCCGGGAAAAGGGCGGCTACGAGGCTGTAGCCATAGCTCACGGCAACCCCCAGCCCGATGAGGGTGAACATGTTCAGACTCTTGAAGACCAGGGACTGCCAGGCCCGCACGAAGAACGGCCAGCCGCCCCACAGAACTACCGGTGTCGCCAGCAGGAGCTCGATCCACAGGAAGGCGCCGGCCGGGGCCAGGGCATCGAGGAAGGACCCGCCCGGAATCATGGTCCGCATGGAGATGAGCGCGACCGGGAGGGTCAGCACGGCGCTCACCATGAAGCGGGTTTTCATATCGCGGTATTCCGCGTTTTCCTCCTCGCCTGCCTCGGACGGGGAGACGGGTTCCAGCGCCATTCCGCACAAGGGGCAACTGCCCGGTTCATCGCGGACGATCTCGGGGTGCATGGGGCAGGTCCACTGTCTCGGACCGGGAAAAGTCCCGGGGATGACGGGTTCCAGCGCCATTCCACATTTTGTGCAGCTCGCCGGCACCGGACTGAGCACCTCGGGATGCATAGGACAGCAGTAGCCCTGGGCCCGGTCTGCCGTCCCGGCTGCAAGGGCTACGCGATCCTCTGCAGGATGGAGATATTTTTCAGGATTTTGCCTGAACTTCTTCCGGCAGTGTTCGCTGCAAAAGTAGTAGGTCTTGCCTCGGTATTCCAGGGGGAGATACGCATTCGCGTCGGTGGTGACCATGCCGCAGACCGGGTCTCGGTATTCCCGGGGTTCGCCGGCCCCGCAACACGATTTCGTCGGTCCGGAGTCGTTCATTTCTTCAAATGTCCTTTCTTGCCCCGTGTGGCGATCAAAATGCGGAAGCATTCTTCTTTATTAGGGTTGACCAAAACAATATCAAGAGCGCCTGCGATCAAGGCTCGTGCAAAACGAACAGCAAAACATCAGCTGCTCGGGGTATAGAGCGTATCAACCTTGGTGATCTCCCATGCGGCCAGGCGGCTTCCGGAAAAGGCATCGAGGATGACCAGAGGCGAGATCGTCCTTCCCTCCCGCACGAGGATGGTCATGCTGGTATCGTCGTGATAGACCAGGTAATCGTCCACCATGAGCGTCTTCCCGCCCTTTTCGATGGTCGAGCCGGGCTTCAGATTCAGGGAGAACGATCTGTCCGCGCGGTATACAAAGGCATAGGGCAGGCCCAGCTTCGCCTTTCTGCATGACATGACCCGGGTCTCTTCGGGCAGGGCGCGATTGATCATGTCCGGGATCGCCCCCGGATCGACCTCTTCTCTGAGCTCGAACTGGAGAAACTCGCTCACCGAGGCGATGCCGAAGGACGGGGGCGGGGACATGCTCAGTTTCATGGCAGGGCTGAAGCCTTTTGTATATACCGCATTCAGCCCCGACCGGCGGATCGCCCGCTTGAGCATCTCCAGATAGTCCCGGGGCGAGATGAACCGCAGAGAGCCTTGCTTGGAGAGCTGCACCACATACGGGATAATCACGCCTTCGGGCGAGGCCTCAAAGAGCGGAGCAGGGGCCGATTCCTCATGGATGATGTTGGAGACATCCCCGGCGCAGACGCCGCACCCCGTGCACCCGTCGAACCTGCAGTCCGGGGTGGATGCCCCCTGGTACGCACGCTCCTCTTCCTTAAGGAGAAAAGACCGTGAGATCCGTGCGTCGACAAACTCCCAGGGCAGGGGCTTTTCTCTGCTGCGGGCCTTGAGATACTGCCCGGGGTCTATGCCGGTCTTTTCGAACGCCCTCTCCCACGCCCGTGCATCGAAGGCGTCACCCCACCCGTCGAGATAGGCGCCGGCTTCCTCGGCTTCTTCGATGACACGGGAGAGGCTCTCGTCTCCTCTGGCGAACACGCCTTCCAGGAAGGTGAGGGCAGGGTCCTGCCACCGGAGCGAGAGATTTTTTCCCCGCAGGTCTTTTTGCAGATGCCGCACCACCTCCTTATGGGCATTGGGCGTGATCTGCTCCTGCCACTGGAACGGGGTGAAGGGCTTGGGAATGAACCCGGATACGCTGATGGTCAGACCCCCTTTGAAGCGCGAGGCGATCGCGCGCGAGAGGGCGCAGATGGCCTCGATATCCTCGTGTCGCTCCGTGGGCAGACCCACCATGAAGTAGAGTTTCAGGGTCTTCCAGCCCAGTTCCCGGATGATGGAGACGCTCCTGATGAGATCTTCTTCGGTGTTGCCCTTGTTGATCACCTCTCTGAGCCTGGTGGTGGCGGCCTCGGGCGCCATGGTGAAGCCGGGCTTCCTGACCGAGGAGACGAACTCCGCCACCTGCCGGGTAATGCCTTCGACTCTTAGCGACGGGATGCCGATTGACACCTCCCGGGAGGGGCAGGAGAGCGACTCCATGATCGTATTGATATAGCTCAGGTCGGTGATGGAGAGCGCGAGCATGGCGATGGTGTCGTACCCGGTGGCGGCAAGGGATGTCCGGAGGGTGTCCATGACCGAGGGAAACGATCGCTCCCGGTAGGGGCGGTAGATCATCCCAGCCTGGCAGAACCTGCATCCGCGGGTGCACCCGCGGGCCACCTCGACCCCGATGCGGTCGTGCACGATGGAGGTATGGGGAAGCACGACGCGAGAGGGAAAGGGGTGCTCGTCGAGATCCGCCAGGATCCTGCGCCTGGGCCTCGACTGGGATCCTGGGCAGTGCACGCCCTCGATCCGGGCCATGGCTGCAATGCGCTCGCTGCGGTCTTTGGTCTCGATGCATACCCGGGCCATTTCCTCGACGATCTCTTCCCCATCTCCGATCACGACGAGATCGAAGAAGTCCTGGATCGGCGCCGGATTGACGGTGCAGATGCCGCCCGCGATCACGATCGGATCGCCTGCTTTGCGCTCGGATGCGCGCAGAGGAACCCTGGCCAGCTTCAGCATCCGGATAACCGTGGTGTAGGAGAGCTCGTAGAGGAGAGAGAACCCCACCACGTCGAAAAGGCGCACCGGGCGTTTCTCCTCAAGGCTGAAGAGCTCGGCTCTGTTTTTCAGGAGCGCATCTGCCATATCGTGCCAGGGAGCGAATATCCGCTGCGCCCAGATGCCGGGGATCGAGTTGAGAATCTGATAGAGAACCTTGATCCCGGCATGAGACATTCCGATCTCATAGGTATCGGGAAAGGCTAGCGCAAACCGTGCCCTGACCTCGCTGTCGGGCTTGACGACCTGGTTCACCTCTCCGCCGATGTATCGGGCGGGCTTGGATACTGACTGCAAGGTGCTGTAGTCGACCGGTTTCATGCGCATCATCTGTCCTGTGGAGAAAAAGGGCGGCAAAAACAGGCCTTTTTTCAGGATAGTCCTTTCATCTGATCACGATTTTCGTTCACGACAGACTAACCTCATATGAAAAGAATAGTCAAACAGATGTGAGTACTCTGACCTTGCAATGGAAAGTAACGGCTCAGTTTCGAAGACGAAAGAGGCCCCGAAGATGAGGGGAGTAGAGCCGGGGGCTCATCCGCCACATCCGGAGACTGAACGGTCAACCGGCCAAGAAGCAGGAACGCTTGAAAGGCTCCGGTTCCTGGCCCTGCATATGGTTGTCTCAAGCAGCGGCGCAGATACAGCCTCATGGTAGGAAAAGACAGGAATCAGGCGATATCGACAAGCTCGATATCAAAGACAAGGGTTTTCCCTGCAAGGGGATGATTGGCGTCCAGGCGCACGGAGTCATCGCGGACCTCGCTCACCACCACCGGGAGCTCCTCGCCGCCGTTATCGACAATGATCAGTCTCATGCCGGCCTCGGGCTCGATGTCTTCAGGGAAATACTCTTTGGGCATATCCACCACGAGGTTTTCGTTATATGAGCCATATGCCTGTTCGGGCTTGATGGAAACCGTCTTTGACTCGCCGATGTTCATGCCTTCGGCAGCTTCCTCGAAGCCGGCGATCACCTCATGAGAGCCGAGCGTGAATTCGAGAGGTTCGGCATCGACGGAAGAATCAAAGATAACCCCGTCTTCGAAACGGCCCGTGTAATGCACCTTTACGGTGTCTCCATGTTTTACCGGTGTATCCATAATCAGACCTCCTGCTGTCGGGTCATTCATATATGAATAACAGATAGGCATCAGAAACACAAAAGGAATGCCCTCGTTCTGTTCTTTGTGAAACGATCGGAAACATGGTATGAAAATATTACAATAAGAGTTCATATGAGGAGGGACCATGGCAGAGAAAGAGTATGTCCTGGCGGTTGACTCGGGCACGCAGAGCATCCGTGCGGTGCTTTTCGATGCCCGGGGAAATGAGTTGGCAATAGAGCAAGCCCCGTACGATCCTTATTTTTCGATGCAGCCCGGGTGGGCGGAGCAGCGCACGGAAGACTACTGGTCGAAATTCTGCCAAGTCACCAAAGGGCTCATGGCCAAGGTCTCCATCGATCCCGAGGCGATAGCCGGACTCGGCGTGACCACCCAGCGCAATACCGTGATTCCCATGGACAAGGAGGGCAACGCCCTGAGGCCGGCCATTATCTGGCTCGATCAGCGCGTGGTTTCCCGGCTCCCTCCTCTGGGTCTTGCCGGCAAGGCGCTCTTTGGCGCGGCCGGCCTGCTCGACGCCATCCGATATGCGCAGAAACACTCCAAGTTCCTGTGGATCCAGCAGAACGAGCCCTGGATTTACGAGAAGACGCACAAGTTCGTCCAGGCGTCCGGGTTTTTCGCCAGGAAGCTCACCGACGAATTTCACGACTCCACGGGCATGGTTACCGGGATCTGGCCCTTTGACTACAAGAAGCTGAAATGGTATCCCATCAGCATTGCCTACAGCCCGCTGGGAATCACCCAGGACCAGTGCGTCAGGCTGTTTTCTCCGGACGAGGTCCTGGGGCGGGTCACCAGGCAGGCGGCGCAGGAGACCGGGCTGCCGGAAGGGCTGCCTGTGGTGGTGGGCGCAGGCGACAAGCAGAGCGAGCTCCTGGGAGCGGGTGCGCTCGATCCTCAGGTCGCGGAGATCAGCTTCGGGACCGCCACGGCAATGCATGTCATGACCCGGAAATATATCAAGGAAAAAGACATGAAGTTCTTCACCTGGCCCGCGGCCATCCCCAACACCTGGGACATCGAGATGTTCATATTCCGGGGCTTCTGGATGGTCACCTGGTTCAAGCAGGAGTTCGGTCACCGGGAGGCCCTCGAGGCCAAGGAGCGCGGCATCGCACCCGAGGTGATCTTCGACGAAGTGGTGAGGAATATTCCTGCGGGGTCCATGGGGCTCATGCTCCAGCCCTACTGGTCTCCCATGGTCTACAACAAATATGCAAAGGGCTCCATCATCGGATTCAGCGACGTGCATACCCGGGCCCACATCTACCGCGCCATCCTCGAAGGGATCGGCTTCGAGCTGAGGAGGCTCTCGGAGATCGTCCAGCACAAGACCGGGATTCCCTTCCGCGAAATCAGAGTCGGCGGCGGCGGTTCCAAGAGCGACGTGGCGGTCCAGGTGGCGGCCGACATGTTCAACCTTCCGGTGTCGCGCATGGCCACCTCGGAGATCTCGGCCTTGGGTGCCGCCATTGATACGGCTGTGGCCACCGGGATGCACGCGAACTTCGAAGACGCGGTCAAGGCAATGGTGAAGAAGGGCAGAACCTTTGAGCCGCACGAGCCCAACTGCAGAATCTACAGCGACCTGTATCACGACGTGTACCTGAAGACCTACACGGCCATCGAACCGCTGAACCGCAGGATCGCGCAGATCATCGGATATCCGGCGGAGGAATAAAGTGCCGTGCAGGAATATTCCTGCACGGCATTCTTGCGGAAATCGCGCGTTCTCCCTGGCGGGGCATCATTATTGCTCTGGGCGAGAGAACAACTGCAAGCAAGGGAACCCGAGGCGCCGGCTCATCTCCGGACAAAGGGAGAGGGCTGCGGTCGACGGAATATGTCCGGCCCGGAATTCGCCCTGTCTGCTCAAGCCCTGTTCCCTGTAGCATTTCCCTTATTTTCTCCCGGATCACTTCAGTGAGCCGGACTCAATTTTTTCAGGTCTTTTTCCGAAAGATCTGAAAATATGACAGATTATACTCAAAAGAGCCATTTATCACTTGACATAATGAGATTTTTCCAGCACAAGGGAAAAAACTTACGGTGTTATTCTAATCTTATAATGAGAAGGCCTATTGGGGCGTTAATTACTATACTGGTGCTGTATATCTTCTGTATCCCGGGGCATCTATGCGCCGCGACCCTGGAGATCTCCTGGAATCACAACACGGAAAGCGATCTGAAGGGCTACCGGGTGTATTACGGAATCCTCCCGGGCAGCTATCAGTGCGCCCTCGATGTCGGCAACACCAACCACGTGATCATTGGCGGTTTTCTCGAAGAGCAGGTCTATTATATCGCAGTCACTGCCTATGATTATGCGGGCAATGAAAGTTCCTTCTCACGCGAGGTATGTGTTCCCATTCCGCTGAATCGGGGTGGCGGTGTCCTCACCCCCCTCATGGACCGGCTCTTCGGCATTATCGGGCAGGCAGGCAGCAATCAGGGAATATCCCAATACGATATTCTCGATTTTTCGGCAGCAAGCCCTGCGGATATTGCCGGCTCTGTGGTAACCGTCCGGCTCGGCACCCTCACAAGCTCCGGGCCGGGGAGCGATTACGATGCCGGGATGGATGATCCGGCAGGCTATGAGATCCGGGATGTCATCGCCGAGGTGGGCCGGCAGGTGGACTTGTTTTCTCTCTATCCGAGAGGGATCTACTATTTTCTTCCCCTCACCGAAAATACTGCGGTTATCGAGAACGGATATCTCTCCTGCCAGGAGACGGGTGTGTACCTCTATCTGGTGGCGGACGACTCCGGTGACCTGGTCCACCTGCTGCGGGTTTCGGCGTTTGACGTTCTCACCCTCTCTTCCGAGTATGTGGACGACGGGAGCCTGCTGTTCGAGGACCCGGAGCTTGGCATAACCCTCGAGCTGTCTTCCCTTGCCACGGAAAAAGGGTTTCCCATCGGCATCGGACGGAGCACCACCGGGGTCAGCGGCTCTGGCTTCGTGTTCATCGACACCACGCATCTCGTGGAATTTGCCATCGCCCCCTTCGGGCTCGTCCTTTCAGAGCCGGCAGAGGTGAGGGTGCTCTATGACGGGCCAGGGGATGCTGTTGTGGAGTATTTCGACGAGGGCGGGAAGCAGTGGGTGCCTGTCGAAGACGCCCGGGTTGAGGACGGAATGGTGGTCTTCTCGGCCCAGTCTCTGGGGCGCTTCAAGGTCTATCCCGAGTCGGACGCGGCGTTGGAGGGCGATTCCTCCTTGTCTTCATCGGGGGGATGCTTTATTTCCGTCTGCGCTCCATGATCGCATGCAATGCTTGCAAACCACACAGAGCTCTGATATTGGAAAAACCACTGCCGGAGTGGTGGAACTGGTAGACGCGTCGGACTCAAAATCCGAAGTCCCTTGTGGATGTGGGGGTTCAAGTCCCCCCTCCGGCACCATGAAATTATTAGCTTTTTTCTCTTCAGCAATCATTTTTTAAAACCCTGAATTACTGAAAATGTGCCTAAATTGTGCCCATCGTGTGCCTTTGATAACAGCTCGGAGTTGGCCTCATGCATGTTTGAGAGCCTCTCGCAAGCAAGCCTGATATCATCCTCGCTGGTGATATTGTAGCGGTCAAAGACGTTTCTTGTCTTGTGTCCGGATATCCGCATTGCGACCACTTCAGACACTCCGGACCGCACCATATTCCTCACCGCTGTTCTTCTCAGATCATGGAACAAGCGCCCTTCTAGCTTTACCGATGCAATATGGATGAGGGGCATGTCGATGGCTCTTGTGCCGATGACCATCTGACTGCTCAGATCTGACCAGACAGAACTTCAGAAAGAGGACCACCTGTCAGATCGGGTCTTAGCCACTACAGATTATAGAACGACAGATAGTGCCGACATGCCTACGTCCTTAACGATGTCCATCCTGAGTGTTATGGTATCCGTTCTTACTGAAAAGCTCGCAAGCGGACCCGATAATTTTTTCTCTGGTTTTCTCTTTTCTTATGTCGGACGTTTTCTTCATGAATCAATTGCTCCCATAGCCTTATCTAGAGATGGCATGACTCTATCATGATAGTTCCTTTTCAGACAAACTCGGAGCCAACTGTTGAACAACTGCCCATGGGCAACGTTATAGCCCGGTAAACCTCTTCCATAAGGGAATCCACTCTCTGACAATGCGGATATATGGGCTTACTGATCACAAGTTTGATAGTCCCCGGCTTTATGATCATCCCTCCCTTCTTGAATGGAGAACGAAGCGAATCGTCCTCCGACCTTGTTCCCTCAGGGAAGATGACAATCGAAGTACCTGAACGGATCTTCTCTGCGGCAAAATCGATGCTCTCCATGGCCTTTTTATGGTTTCCTCGGTCTATTGATATGTACCCGGTTCTCTTCATTGCAAGTCCTAGAAGAGGTATATGGAAGAGTTCTTTCTTAACAATCCATCTGAACTGAACATCGAGATGACCAAGAATAGCAAACACATCAAAGAAACTGGAGTAGTTTGCCATATATCCTGGATTCCCGCCGGCTCATAACGATGAGGGGGGATCGACACCGAGGATGGTGTAGAGTTCCTGTTGTTTCTTGGTGATTTCTCCGACACGCAAGTCCTTTCCGGGCCTGCCGAAGCATTCAATCACATCGAGTTGATCCAGCAAGCCTTGAAGCGTGTACGTGCCGAACAGGTTGTTCTTTTGCATCGCCTTTTTGATGCAGGATAAATAGATCAGCGCCACGAACTGCA
>Ga0172382_10012998_pt1 | contig 10775 bp, 9 predicted proteins | sample Leawel138RmetaG_FD_122245 | JGI IMG/M metagenome (GOLD analysis project Ga0172382, IMG submission 122245) | Leachate microbial communities from a municipal landfill in Southern Ontario, Canada - Leachate well 138R metaG | ecosystem: Engineered > Solid waste > Landfill > Unclassified | place...
CCCCCATGTGCCGGCCCGGACCGCATCTCCCTTCCGGTGGCCTCGCATGAGGGTTTCCGAGGGGTTCTCCGGTCGATCATGGGCAAGCGTGAAATCGACTGGATTGTTCACCGAGTCGTGCTCACGACGATGCCGCGGTGGATCACCCTGGTCCGGAACGAGATTTCCAACTTCGGCAACGGGTATCAGCCCATCTGCGTCGATAGCCCCGGGCGGCACACCCAGCGGCTGAGCAGGATACTGGCGAACCCCTCGTACGTGTTGGATGCCTCGTTGGTGTTGGGGAAGGAGTACCAGCGGGTGTCTCCGTCGGAGGACGTAAAAGCCATGGGCAAGTTCGCCCACATGACCGAGAAGCGTTTCGAACAAGGGGGTGGCTACAGGCACGTCTCCTTCGGGAACAAGGAGTTCCCAGCGCACTGTGAGCTGACTGACGAGGAGCCCTTGCCGGTCGACTACAGTCAGGATCTCGGCATCACGTACTACGGGACAGACTACGACGAGCAGCGTGCCTACTTCTACCCTATGCGCATCGACCGCGGGGTGGTGTTGTACCCGTCGTGGGATGAAGTTCGCCAGCTGGGGATCACCAGGGACGATCGGCGGAGCTAACCATGGAATTTCTCCGATCCCTGTACCAGACTGGCGTGGAACGAGGGCTCGCTAGCCCTTTCCGTCCCCTCACCTTCTCAGCCCAGCTTGTGATCGGTTCTGAGCAAGCTCGGGTCGAGCTGTTCTCGCCTCGCAGCATTCGTGTCCCCCATGAGGTGTCTCGGGGCAGTGACGTGAATGCCTGCACCGGGTACGACACCACCTTCTACCTGACGGGTTACGCAGCAGACCGTAGTGCCGCCTTTAGCCCTCGCGTATTGGTGGCGATGGTTACGAACCATCAGTACGTCGAGCGCTTCGGGAATGACCGTCAGAAGGCCGTCATGGCCTCGTTCACTGAGCCTTACCGTGCCATCGTCGACAGCATCGTCAATTGGGGTCAAGGGGTCAAGAAGCACCAAGGGAAACCCTGGAAGAAGCTGTTGAACTCAGTGCTGAAGACCAGCAAGGGTTGCACCCCAGAGGTGGAAGTCCTCGACGCGGACTGCGAGGCTGCAATCCGTCAAGTCCTGGAGCCTCGTGCCTTGCGCCTCTTGGACGCTCTCCTTGCCAAGGAGGAGCTGTTCCCGGGATCCTGGCAACTCATCAAGGACAACAAGATCGGCTGGCTGGTCATAACGATCGAAGGCGATTCCGACCCTCTCGTCTCTCAGCCATCGTTCGTGAAGGGGTCAGAGCAAGAGTGGGCGAATGAAGGGGAGCCTACTCACTCTTGCCTCATCACGGGGGACGCTTGTGTCCCGGTGCGTCTCCACACCAAGGTCTCCTACGTCCCGGGCATGGACCCTGTGCCCTATCTGTCCTACAACTTCCTCCCGTACTGCTACGAAGGGCACGTCCAGGGGTTCAATTACCCCATCAGCAAACACGCCCACGACAACTACATCGCTGCGGTACGCTTCCTCATGGAGAAGCCGGAGAGGGATGGCTTTCGGTACCGCAATGTGGTTGCGGTGTGCAAGCACACGGCGGCATGGATCTTCAGTCCCTTCGCCGAGCATGATGCGGCTATCGAACGACTGATGACCGCCCTGGTCGGGACCCCTGGTCCGGACGAGACACACGCGGTTTGGCACGCGTGGCAGCACATCTTGACGCAAGAAGAGCCAGATTTCGATGTCTGCGTGGCCATCGTGCGGGGCAGCCAAGGTCGTGCTTGCGCCACGCACTTCCAGCGAATCCCCTACAAGGTCATTCAGAAGCGATTGGCCTGCTTCGCCCGAGGCTTCCGGTTGGATTGGGGCCGGCAACGGTTCCCCCTCATGATGTGGCTTCGGCGGGCTCTCCCCCAGCAGAAAGGCGACCCCCCGTACGCCGAGTCGAGCGACGTCGTCAGCGCCTTTCTCACGGTCCTGTTGACGGATCTGGAGGACAGTGTGCAGGCCCCGGTAACGTCTTCGGGAGCCTATCAGTATCTTCGTGACCGCTGGTTGGGAGAGATCGCCAAAGACCCCCGATCCGCTCTCACTTCCATCACTGCCTTGTGGTTACTCGTTCTCACGCCTCAGAGTGTCATCCCCAACCTGCTGGTCACTACCATGGATACAAAGAGCGTCAAACAACTGCTCGGGACGCAGTTCACTGCCCTCAAAGGGGCTAGCACCGAACATGCCGCCTTGGAAATCATCCACAAATCCGTCGAACAAGACCCGGATCGGTGGGAAGTCTTGCAGTGGTGGCGATCCCTGAAGGAACCGCACATCGACGACTATGTGCGAGTGGAGGGTGATGGCAGCCGCACCATGGCCGAGAAGGTCGGCTACCAGATGGGGCGGTTGGTGGCCCTGGACTGTACCCTTCGCATGTTGCGCGATGTCAATATCCAGGAGCAGGCCCTCATACGCACAGCGATGACAAGGCCGAAGGACTACATCCGGCAGGGAATCCGGACGGACAACGCCCTGTCCCTGCAAAAGTACGCCAAGAAGTACCGCAGCTTCAGGTGGTACTTGAACATGCGGGAAGACGTGCTCCTTAGCCTGAGCCGGATGTTGGACGAGGTGTCCGAGGTTTCCTCCGCCTACACAGTACACTTCTCGCAAGGATTCCAGTTGCAGTGGGCGTACTGCCAGGACTACCTCCGGCACCGCCGCAACGAATACGCCGACAAGAACCCAGAGCAGGGCACTGGCCCCGAGAACAACGAGGGCCCTGAGGACAACGAGGGCCCCGAAGCTGAGGATCGTTCAACCGAGCCAGTCTAGGAAAACCTCCCCTAGATCGACTCATCCCACCTAACAACCAGAAAACAGGAACCGTATCATCATGCTCAAGAAGACCAACGAAATCGTCAACGTGCGTTACGACATGGTTTGCCTCATGTCCTTCACACACACCCTCCCGCAGGGCGACCCGGACAGCGGCAACAGCCCCCGTGTGGATCCCGAAACCGGTCACGGGCTCATGACGGACTCCGGCTTCAAGCGGCACCTCCGTGACTTCCTCAGCTACAAGGGGTTCCCCATCCTGATGGCTCGTCAGGGAATCATCGAGGTGGCGGTCGAGGAGCAGGCGGCAAAGGTCGATGTCGACATGGCTGCCCACAAGGGCAAGACCTTCAAGGGGACAGCCGAGGAGAAGCGGCAGCAGTTCCAGACCGTCATCAACGCCATGGCTCAGCAGTACATCGACTTCCGGTCCTTCGGGGGCGTCTTCACGGCTCCCATCAACGAGGGCGTCTCTGGCCCGGTCCAGGTGTCGATGTCGGTCAGTGTCGACCCGGTGCTCTCGATGGCCCTGGCCATCACGCGGCAGACGGCTGCTTCCCGGGAACGCTTCGCGAAGAACGAGGCTCGGGAGATGGGCACCAAGCACTTGGTGCCGTTCGGACTCTACCGGAACAGCATCTCCGTCAACCCGTTCCTGGCGAAGCGGACGGGGTTCACCGAGCAGGACCTCTTCACCCTCGTCGCGGCCATGTTCAAGATGTTCGAGGTGACCGCTTCGAGCACCCGTCCTCAGGCTGCGGTCGAGAAGGTCATCATCTTCAAGCACGGCAACGAGCACGGCCGCTACCCCCGACAGAAGCTCGTGGACATGGTCCAGGTGAAGCGGACCGACCCCCTCGCCCCTCCGCGCAAGATGGAGGACTACACCATCTCCATCTCCACCGAGGACCGGAACTTGTTGGGGAGTCGGGACATCAAGATCCTGGAGTTGGACGGCACCGAGGACTACATCCAGTCGTTCTTCGGCTAGAGGTCGTGGGAGGGGGGCTTCGGCCCCCCTCGCCGATAATGCAGGAGGTTGAGTATGCCCGCTGACACCGAAAAAGACGCTCGCCCGTACATCGTCCGAGACCTGAGTTACCTCCTGGACCACGCCAAGAGTAACCCACTGGAGTACCAGGCATACCTCATCCTGTACGCAACCGGAGCCGGCAAGACGTGGCTGGCGCAAGCCTTCAATGCCGAGCTGATTCACCAGCAGCTCGTCACCGACGCCATCTTCATCTGCCCGACAAACACCATCGAGCAGCACTTCGTCACGCAACCCTACAGTCTCATGTGTGAGACGTTTTCCATCGAAGTACCGGCCATCAAGCTGGGTAGGTTTTCCAGCTGGCTGAACAACTTCGGGGGCACCTTACACCAGATGCTGGTCACCACCCACGCTGATGCCAGCAGAAACGTCCAGAAGCTACTGGACCTGGAACGGCTACAATCTGGGTTCGCTAGGGGGAAGGTCATAGCCATCGACGAGGGGCACCACGGAGGGGCTCGTCAGTTGAGTAGGGTGCTCAGCATTTGGCGGCGTAACGGGGGCACCGTAGTCGTCCCCACAGCGACCCCCTCTCGTACCGATGGTATGGCCATCATCCCGGCACTTCCCGACGGGATTGTAGCCCCTCCGCCCATCTCCGTTCAGCGGACTCTCCCTCAGCAGATGATCGATGGCTTTGCCCCATCGAGGATCCGAAACCAGATCCTCGCGGTGTCTGGAGAAGGCATCGTTGAAGAGGACTCCATGATTGGAGTGCCGATCAACATCGACGAGGTGGTAAGGCAAAAGGTAGCCCACTACCTGGAGGAGTGTCGTGACTCCAACAACAAGATCGTCCGGGCTCTCTTCCGAGTTCGTCCCCGCGATCAAGAGTACAATCGCCGTATGGTGGATACCCTCCGTGCGGCCCTAGAGGATCCTAGGGTGAAGGAACAACTCGGACGTCCCCTCCAAATCCTGGAGGCTTACTCCGATCGAGATGAGCAAGGGAACCGCACCAGTGACGTCCTCAACTGGGTATCGGTAGCTACTACACAGATCCTCAACCGCATCCGAAAAAATGAGGCCACCCAGGCAGACTTCCGGGCAGTACAAGGGGGAGAGTACGAGATCGAGGACCCTCTGAACCCCGGTAGGAAGGTCACGGTACGGATCCCGGACATCATCATCGGCATCAACAAGATGATCGAGGGAATGGACTGGCCACTGTGCTCGCACATCTACCTCTTGGGTGTGCCCACATCGGCGCCCCTCAACTCGCAGATCAACGGGAGAGCGTCACGCGAGCGAAAGGCCGCCAGCCAAATTCCCGACTATCCCGAAAAGTGGGCGGACGAGTCGAAGATCGTCTACTCCATCGCCAAACCTAGCGCCCAACTGTCCCGGGAGTACAACTACCGACTACTGCTTTCGTGCGCAATGATGGCACAGTACGACATCGGAAACTGGGACCTCCTGCGTGAGTACAACATCGCCATTGACAAGCAAGAGCGGGTGCACGGTCATGTTAATCGTGAGCAGCTTCGGCAGCTCCCCAGCGACCAGAAGACAGGGTACATTTCCGCATTGTTCGGCGCCGTGAGGCGATTCCTCGAAAACGCACAGCCCGGGGCTCCCATCAACCAGGGCGCTCTGGAAGACCTGGCCCAGTTCATCGTGGATCACAACTACGACTTCGGGTGCGGCGTGTGGGAGCAGCCAAAGCAGGATCCGATCACCAAATCCGACTTGGATTGGGTGTTCGTCCAAGAAAACTGCCAACGACATCCGATCAGCAGCGCTTCGCTCCCGCCTCTCACCGGGGAGGAGACCCCCATTGAAGCGATAGAGGCTCGCTTCCAACACCTCCTTACGAGGTTCCGCGAAGCCACACTGGACGACGAGTTGCCGACCGAGTGCTACATCGCACGTAAGATCGAGGAGTCCCGGGTGCTCACTGGGGAGGCGATCTTCGGATTCGGCACGGAGTTCTGGGCCCAGGTTACTCCGACAACGAACACTACCCCCACAACGAACACTACCGCGTCGGCTTCGCGTGTGGACCGTGTGCATGGCAACCCTCAGCCACTAGGAACACTACGATGAGCACGTCGAGGCCCACCCATTACACCAAGTCCCCCTGGAGAGAGGAGTCCAGGAACTTCATCGTCTACCACCTGAAACGGAATAGCCAGGGTTTTCTCGGGCGGTACGTCGAGCTGGCGGGGTTGAGCATGGAGATGTACGATCTTCTGTCCCCCGACATGGCCGATCCGAGTCTCTTCACCGCGGTAGACCTGAGCCCATCGGTCGTGGTGGCTCGCTGGTTCGGGTGTCGGTGCAAAGACACCTGCTTGCTACCCCCCGACGGGTCCACTCTCAAGGTACAACCCAATCGCCCCACCCTCATCTACGGAGAGGTGTTCGAGGTTCTCCACTACTTGCAGATGGACGAGAGGGTGCCCGTCACTGCCATCAACTGGGATTCGACCCACACGATGAACAGCTCACTATGGTCAGGTGAGGCGTTCAACTCCGTCGTGGGCAGGAGTATGGAGGTCCTAGAGCGTCGGGAGCCACACAAGATGGTGATGCTCCTGAACTTCGTCGCCGACGGGCACAAAGGCCCCCTTACCGCAGGGGCGGCCGAGGAGATGTCGGAGCGTCTAATCCGCGCCTTCGGGACATGGGATCGAACGAAGGAGTTAACCCGTCGTTTGACCGGGACAGACTGGTCCCCCTTGAGGGACCACCAGTTCAAGGGGTGGCTGGGGCCCATGCACGTCACCCAAAGCAGGACCTCTAGCGACCAACGTAGCGAAGGCGTCTCACCGAAACGGATGGGGACCATCCGCTTGGCTATCACCCCAACCAGGGTCATCACGGAGAATCAGAATGGCAACTAAGAAGACCAAGACCAACAAGCCCAAGACCGATAGCGTCGTCGTCATCCAGTGGCTCAAGTCCTGCAAGAGCAAGGAATTCACGACGGGGGATGTCGTGGACCACTTTGGTGTGTCCATGGGCAGTGCCGCCGCGCTCATCGCCATCCTCCGCATCAAGGAAGTCATCACGCCGAACTCCCCTGCCAAGACCGAGGATGGCACCAGTCGTTGGGTCTTCACGGGCTGAAGACCGAAGTTGGGCTGAAAAGCCGTTAGTTGAAAAGTTGTCAGGTGCTCTAAGATCGCTGAGGTCGCACTCGTCCTCAGGTGGGGCCTCAGCGTGTCTATCACCTTCTCGTCCCCGACGCCGAGACGGATCGGCAGAAGGGGGCTCCGGCCCCCTTTAGTTGAAACTGGTCGAAAGTAGTTGAAACGCGGCAGTGGTGACCCTCTGTCACCTCGACGAGAGTGGAAGGGGGCTTCGGTCCCCTTCGTAGTTGAAATACCAGCGCCAGTGCGGCGATGGTGCCGAGGACGACGTAGAAGGGGCTCCGGCTCCCTTCGTAGTTGGAAGAAAGAAACCGAGTAGGAGTTCGCCTGCGTTTCGTTGCGCTGTGGAAGAGGACTTCAGCTGGACCCTTGACGGATTCTCCTCGATGCGTTAGCGTCAGCTATGCACCCCTTTGTCAAGTGGGTCGGGGGAAAGACCCAGTTACTGGATCGACTGCTCCCCCTTTTCCCCGCTTGTGTGCCCCGCTACTTCGAGCCATTCGTCGGGGGAGGTGCGGTGTTTTGGGCGCTTGCTAGTGAAAAGTCGCCACGCTACACCGATGCCACCTTGTGTGACTCGAACGAAGAGCTGATCAGCCTCTACCAGGTGGTGCAAGCCTCCGTGCAACCTCTGATGCACACACTCCGGGCACTGGAGGAGGAGTACGAACAGGCGCCCTACGAGACGTACATGCGGTGGCGAGAGAATGTCCCATCTGACCCAATTCAACGAGCGGTCCGTTTCATCCTCTTGAACAAGGCGGGGTTCAACGGGATCTACCGGGTCAACAAGCAGGGTAAGTTCAACGTCCCTTGGGGGAAGCGTCCTCGGGTAGTGTTGTTCGACGAGGAGAACCTGCTGGCTTGTTCACAAGCCCTTGGGCCAGTACACCTGCACCGCGGGGACTTCGCGGCCGTGCTCGACTGGGCCAAGGAAGGGGACCTCGTCTACTTCGATCCTCCGTACACCCCGGTCTCGATGACAGCGAACTTCACGAGCTACACGGCTGACGGTTTCGGGCCCCGGGACCACCAACGACTAGCAGCGGTGTTCCGTGAGCTGCACCAGCGTGGGTGTCACGTCTTCCTGTCCAACTCGGACACCCTCGAAACACGCGAGCTGTACGCCGAGTTCGAGATCGTGTCCGTGCAAGCCAAGCGGCACGTCAACTCGCGGGGCGACAAGCGAGGGCCTGTCGGCGAGATCATCGTCTGCTCCTGATGTACATGATTGCTCGGTACGCCGAGGCAGGAGGTTTACATGGCATCGAAAGTTGCGTTACTCCGTCCTGAGGTCTACGGCATCACAGGGGAGAAAGGGCATGGTAAAGACACCTTCGCCAAGCTAGTGCTAGAGCAAAGCACTTCTTTCCAAGTCTTCCACTTCGCGGCAGCTCTTAAAACTCTGGCGGGAAAAGTATGCGGCCTCTCTGAGGAGCAGATGTCGGACCCATCCTTGAAAGAGACCCCTTTGGGGATGGCTCTACCCCTAGATTTGTTTCTTGCTGCGTTGCGACGTGAAACTGCCTTAGACCTCCAACCTAGAGCGAAGATCGCCTACACCCCCCGAGAAGTATTGCAGTACCTTGGCACAGAGTATGTTCGGACTGTGCAGCAGGACTACTGGGTCCAGCACTTGTTGCAGAGGATTCATGCTAAAAGGCGAGTGTTGGTTCCGGATGTGCGCTTCCCAGACGAAGAGGCTGGGTTGCGTTCAATTGGGGGTCTTATCATCAAGGTCGTCCGGATTGACGCACCCCTTTCTCAGGATGCACATCCATCCGAAGTTGCTATTCGAGAGATCAGACCAGACTTAACTATCGGTGCTCGAACGGGAGACCTCTCATTGCCTCGACGTGTGGCTTCGCTTATAGCGAGGAACAAATTCGAGAATGCTTTACAGTATGACTACACTAGAGCTAAGGAGGCTATCTCGTCGTACACCTCTGGAGTAAGTGCGGAAGCTAGTGCACGGTTACTGGGCACGCGTCACAGTACCCCTTATTGTTTGTATGCACTACTGGACTACTATGGGGTGCCTCGACGAAAGCAAGACCCTAAGCGAGTACCGCATAGATTTGAAGATGGAGTGGAGTACAAGGTTTGTAGCGAGTGCTCCGTATCGAAGTCGATCAAGTCCTTCAACTCGAACATTAAGGCGTGGGATGGATTGTCTTCACTGTGCCGAGAATGTGCATCGGTGGCGAACAAAGAGCGTTACCGACGCTACGGTAGGGTTCAAGGGCTATCCGCCATTTTCAACTACTCCGTCAAGTCTGCTAAACAACGAGGTGTGCCTTTTGATCTGCCCATTGAGGACATGTACCGCATGTGGGAACACCAAGAAGGTCGCTGTGCCTACAGTGGGCGAAGTATGACCCTTGAAGCAGGCAGCCCCCTCAAAGCGTCCTTAGATCGGATAGACTCTAACCTAGGGTATACTCCCGACAATGTAGTGCTGTGTTGTCTGCTGGTCAACTTGATGAAGCGGAATCTGACAATGGATGAATTCCGAAGTGTCATCCGAGACCTAGCACAGCATCTGGACGTACAGACGACCTGCGGGTGACCGTTCAAGCCCTATGCGCCTAGGGCATACTCAGCGTTTATGCCTCAGGGGACTAGACCGAGGGTAGGTCGTCGTCATCCTCATCGGGTAGCTGACGTACCTCGGGGAACTCCCCTCGCACGATGCTATCGGCGGTGTGAGCGATGATCCCCTTGAGGCGGTCCTTCTCGTCTTCGCCCAGGAAGGGGAGACTGTCGTAGTCAACGACGGCCTTCGCAGCAATCTTGAAGCATCCCTCAAGCGTCTTCGTGTAGGAAGCTTCGTCCGCTGTGTAGTACTTCTGAAGGCGGAGAGCGTGAGAGTACCCCCGTACGTCCCCCTCAATGACCTCAGGCCACGCTTTCTCAAACCGACGGACCAGTAGCCGTAGGTGGTCCAAAGCCCCCTCGTGGAGGCTCTGGTGGGCCCGGAAACGGCAGCCTGGGTTGTCCGGGTAGAACCAGATGATCGCTTTACCGTCCGAGCGGACAGTCGTGATCTTGGCGGTGGTGGGATCCTTGGCGACGTACTTCTGCGCTTGTGCTAGGGACAGGATCTCGTTGCACGCGTAGAACTGGTAGTCATACCCGTCCCCTTCACGCGATTTCACGTTACCGAGGTTCCAGCCGTAGCACTGGCTCATCCAACCGGTTTCCAGGCCGGTCTGGGCCGTCAAGATCCAGACCGACTCTCGGTTGGCTGGGGGAACCCCGAAGAATTTGATCCAGGCCGCCCACAGGGCCTGGATCAAATCGGCAACAGGGATGGGGGTCTTGACTGCCGGTAGGCGTTCGGCCACCGGTGGTCAGCCCTTCTTGCCCTTCTTGCCCTTCTTCTTGCCGTGGTCCTCTGCTGGGGCCTCTTCGGACTCCGGCTCCTGGATAGGCTCCTGGACGGGCTCCGGAGCCGCCTGGACGGGCTCCGACTTGGGCTGGGGCTTACCCTTGCCCTTGCTCGTAACGCCCTTCTCAGTGGCATCTAGGGCCGCCAGGAGGTGGTCCACGCTGCCGGGCACGACTCCATCCGGTGGGTCCCCGGCACCTAGGGCTGCCAGATACTCGGGGACCCGGGCTACCTCGTAGCCGTGGAGGCGAGCGAACAGAGCGCGGGACTTGAGGTCAGACCGATCCAGAGGCATCATACCTACGGCTCTGGCATAAAAAGACGCTCACGGGTTGAGGGCCACGAGGGGGGCGGTTGCCGGGTCAGGGGTTGGGTTTGGGGCCGGAGACGGGAGCAAGTCAACGTCCTTGAAGTCC
>Ga0172382_10012999_pt1 | contig 10775 bp, 7 predicted proteins | sample Leawel138RmetaG_FD_122245 | JGI IMG/M metagenome (GOLD analysis project Ga0172382, IMG submission 122245) | Leachate microbial communities from a municipal landfill in Southern Ontario, Canada - Leachate well 138R metaG | ecosystem: Engineered > Solid waste > Landfill > Unclassified | place...
GCTACGCCGCTTCATCCACATTATTTTCAATCCGGTTGCGGGCAGGCGGAAACGGCATCTGCTGGATGATGTTGTCGACAGGCTTCGCGCTGCGGGGGCGGATGTAACGATTGAACTGACAGAAGGCCCCGCTCACGCCGCCGCGCTTGCGCGCGAGGCAGCGCGGCGGAGACAGGCTGATGTGATCGTCGCGGCAGGTGGCGATGGCACGATCAATGAGGTCGCACGGGGGCTGCTCGGGCAGGGTATACCGCTCGGCATTGTTCCGCTTGGCACGGCGAATGTTCTCGCAATTGAAATCGGCTTGCGAGCAAAGGCTGATGAGGTCGCCGCCATGCTGTTGGAAAGCCCGGCGGAGATTGTCGGCACGGGGCTTGTGCAGGGCGAGATCTTTCTTCTCATGGTCGGGATTGGCTTTGATGGCGAGATCGTGCGTCGCGTCAATCCGCGCATAAAGAGGCTATGGGGCAAGGGTGCCTTCATTCTCTCCGGCCTCAAGGTCTGGCTGCGTGGTCCGGCGCGTGACATTTGCCTGGTAGTCGATGGTCGCGAGAAGCGCGCGGCATGGGCAGTCGTTACCAATGCGCGGTATTATGCAGGGCCATTCGTGCTGGCGCCCGACGCAGCAATCACGCAGCCGGGGCTTACTCTCTTTCTCTTTCAGAAGAAGTCGCGGCTCGCCTTCGCGATTTATCTTGCGGCATTGGGGCTTGGCCTTGTTCCGCGCCTAAGCTCGGTTGAGGTTCTGCCTGCCCGCGCGATTGATGTTCAGGGGCCGGAAGGGCTTGCCGTTGAAGTTGACGGGGACAGGCGGGACCATCTGCCGCAACGGATCGAGCAGGGGACGCAGTTTCTCAGACTGGTGATGCCGAAATAGGCGTTTGCTATCGCTGGCCAAAGCGCGGGCGGGTTATGCCGTTTTGTGAGGGCAGTTCGGCGGGAGAGGTCCACCGGCCATAGTAATCCGCAAGAGACATGGAAACGCCATTCGCGCCCATGATGCGTGCATGGGTGCGTGTCAGGCGGCGAGGCTCTGCTACACCGCAGGAATGAGCAATCATGCAGACTTCCTGCGTGATGCGCTGCGCATATCGGTGGACGCGATGCGCCTTGTCAGTCACATCGAGGCCGCGTTGCAGCCGTTTGTCATGCGTGGTGATGCCGGTCGGGCAAGTATTCCGGTTGCATTGAAGCGCCTGAATACAGCCGAGCGCAAACATGTATCCGCGGGCGGAGGATACGAAATCCGCGCCGACGCAGAGTGCCCATGCGACTTCCGCCGGGGTAATGAGCTTGCCGCTTGCATTCACGCGGATGCGGGGTTTGAGTTTGTGGCGCTCCAGCGCGTCGCAAAGAATGGGCAGGCTTTCCCAGATCGGCATGCCCACATAGTCGATAAGGGGCATGGGTGCCGCTCCCGTGCCGCCATCCGCGCTGTCGAGCGTGATGAAATCCGGTGCGTGTTCACTCCCGCGCGCATTGATCTCTTCACAGAGTTCATCGAGCCACTCGGTTGTGCCTAGCACCAGCTTGAAGCCGGTCGGTTTGCCGGTCACTTCCCGGATATGGGTAACCATATCGAGAAGATCGCCGACATTGCCGATTTCCGGGTGACGGTTCGGGCTCACCGAATCCATGCCGGGTGGAATGCCGCGAATGGAGGCAATTTCCGGTGTGACCTTGGTGCCCGGCAGCAGGCCGCCCTTGCCAGGCTTGGCGCCCTGGCTCAGCTTGAGCTCGAACATCTTCACCTGATCGAGTGCGGCAATGGCGGCGAGTTTTTCGTCGCTCAGCGAGCCATCATCATTCCGGCAGCCATATTTCGCCGTGCCGATCTGGAAGACGAGGTCGGCACCACCTTCGATATGAAAGGGCGAAAGGCCGCCTTCGCCCGTGTTGAGCCAGACGCCAGCCATGCGCGCGCCATTTGAAAGAGCGAGCATAGCGGGCTTCGAAATCGCGCCATAGCTCATGCCCGAAATATTGTAGATCGAGGCTGTGCGATAGGGCTTTCGCGTGTAAGGGCCGATCTCGATGATGGCCGTTTCGGTAGCGTCCTGATAGAGCGGCGGGAAGGGGCAGTTCGCGAATGTCACTGTGCCTGCCGGGCGCAGATCGCGGGTGGAGCCGAAAGCAACCGTTGTGTCGACGCCCTTTGCCGCGCGATAGACCCATGCACGCTGTGCGCGATTGAAGGGCAATTCTTCGCGGTCCATCGCGAAAAAATATTGCCGGAAATATTCGCCGAGCGATTCAAAGAGATAGCGGAAGCGGCCAATGACCGGGTAGTTGCGGCGTACCGCATGTTTCGTCTGCGTGACATCGATGATGTAGAGCACGATGACCAGCGCGACGAGGCAGCCCACAGCCACAACGAACAAAGCTGACATGAAGTCGGTGATCTGCCAGATGACAGAAAGCCCGGTCGAGGGAGGGTTTAATGTCCCGGCGAGATTTTCTGTCTCCACTCCGAAGCCGGTCATTTCCTCGCAATCCTTGTGTAATGCTGAGCTCGCTAGAGGCCTGGGATCGTAGCCTCGGCTATTTGCGTCGGATTGGAAAGGGTGGAGCGGGGTTCCAGCACGCGCGGAGATACCTGCGCCGTGATGGTGGTGGTCGGGGCCGCGTCATCTTCGGCAATCGAGAGGCGAAGGCCAATAGCAGCATTAGCGCGCACAATAGGGCTGAGTGCCGTGTCGAGCACCTTTGGAGCGGGGCGATAATCCACTGATGCTGTGATGGTAGGTGTCATGTCAGCCGCTGCATTGTGCAGGATGGCGGGCTTCAGGAAGTCTGTCACCTCAATGCGGTTGGCTGTGTCTTGCGAGGGGATCGTGTAGGAGGCATTGGCGATGCGCGTGCGCTCATTCTTCCAGATGCGGATAACGCGGGCGAAATAACGGTCACCTCGCCACTCGGTCTGGGAGTGATAATGCGCCACCGCCTGCTGCCACGAACCCGTGCGCTCGCGTAGTTGCATGAGGAACTCCGCGCCATAGGCGACATTCGTTATCGGGTCGAAAGCATCTTCGAGGCTCGCAAAGGCGTGCGGGTGATAGCGCAGGTTCACCTGCATGCAGCCCACATCAATGGAGCGCATGCCGCCGCCCAGAAGCTGCTGCGTTTTCGCAATCGCTTCTTCCTTGGTCTTGAAATAATAGGGGCGCCCTTCTGCGTTAATCGTCCAGGGCCAGGCGCGGGCCGTGCGCGAACCGGGTACGCTGCGGCCCGATTCCGCCATGGCGACGGCGGCGAGCAGGGCGCGCGGCAGTTCATTGTCGCGTTCATGATGGATCGCGGCTGCCTCGCAGATGGTGGCAGGGTCGGGGCTTGTGCTCTCGCTCGCGCCAGCCATATGCGGTGTCATGGCCCCTGCGAGCAGGGGCGCGAGGGCGGCAAGCGCCAGTCTTCCCGGCCGCGTCGCCCGTGTTTTTCTTACTGCTTTGATCTCTGAGGTCATTGAGCCCGTTCCGCCGGCCCCTGCTGTCGCGGAGGCGCCCTTTTTCTCAAGGCATGATGACGGAGAGGCATTAACGAAGTTTTGAAGCTGCCAGCGGAAGTGGCTTTGCGCAGATCAAGGCGATGACGCTACGTTTGCTGCGCTGCACATTGAAGATAAATTTAGCATTTCACTTGAGTAAAATGGCGGAAACGCGTCGCTATCCGTGACAATTTGTCATGCTGCAGCGCCAAAAAATACAAGAGAAGGGGTTGATTTGTGTGCGGCGCAATGTCATTTTGTGCATCGCGACATTGGTTGAGAGCTTTCTCCCTCTGAAGCAGCCCTTCCTGGGCGTTTCCTCCCTAGACTTGGGCCCTGGTTCGCCAGGGCCCTTTTTTTGTCTGAAGCGTGGGGAATGGTCAGGAGGTGGAACGACGAAGCTCCGGCTCAAGGGCGGACCAGTCTTCGGCCCCCATGGCACGCGCAAAGGCCGTCATGTTCTTCTGGAGAGACGGAAAACCACCGCTCCGCTCCAGCCGGACCTCATCCATGTAAAGACCGCGATTGATCTCGATTTGCAGGGCATGGAGCCCGCGGGGCGGGGTGCCGTAATGCTCCGTATTGAAGCCACCAGCATAGGGGTTGTTCCGGCTCACGCTATAGCCGAGATCGCGCAGGATGTTCTCCGCCCTTGCGGTAATGCTGCCAGCGCAGGAGGTGCCGTAGCGGTCCCCAAGCACGATGTCGGGCCGGTCAGCGCCGCTATCATCATCCGCCGGGCCGCCGACTGATGGCATGGAATGGCAATCGATCAGCAGCGCAAAGCCGAAAGCCGCATGGGTTTCTTCCAGCAAGTCGCGAAGCGCGTCATGGAATGGCATATAGAGGTGGCGGATGCGCTGCTCGGCCTCTTCATAGGCAAGCGGTTCGCGGTAAATCTCTGCCGAATCAGCGACCACTCGCGCGATCGTGCCGATGCCGCCTGCCACGCGCAGCGAGCGCGTGTTCACATGCGGCGGCAAGGGTTCTGCGAACATGGTCGGATCAAGTTCGTAAGGTTCGCGATTCGCGTCGAGATAGGCGCGGGGGAAGCGGGCCTGAAGAAGCGGCGCGCCCAGCGCCACCACGCCTGCAAACAGCTCCTCCACGAAGCAGTCTTCCGAGCGCCGCAGTGTCACCGGGTCGAGATTGGACCGGCTGACAAAGCGTTCCGGATAGCATCTGCCGCTATGAGGAGAGCTGAAAACAAAGGGAAGCGTCTGCCTGCCCGGTCTTTCGATCAGCAGCGGGCGCTCGAAAAGCTCGCGCTCATCCTGATCGAAGCCGACATTGCTGCGCTTCGCTTTCCAGGCCGGTCTGTCGGGAACAAGATCCATTGCGGAAGATGCTGCAGAGGGTTTTTTGTTGCGCGTTTCGATCTGCAAAACATAGCACGAGGCAGTCTTGCGGGGCGAATGACCTGAAATGGTGCGGAATTTATACCCTGTTTACACTCACGGACTTATCCTTGACCCCGAATGATCGCCTTTCCTCTTCGGAGACAGGTGATTTCGAGGGCGGGTTTCTCAAGGAAGTGGCTGGGCAGGCTGATGGCACGAATTCTCCTCGCAGAAGATGATGAATCCATGCGCCGTTTCCTGGCGAAAGCGCTGGAAAATGCCGGCCATGAGGTGGTCTCTTTCGGGCAGGGCGATGAGGCGCATCGCTGCCTGAAACGAGACGTCTTTGACATTCTTCTGACCGATATCGTTATGCCCGAAATGGACGGGATCGAGCTTGCGCGGCTTGCAGCCGAACTCGACCCCACGCTGAAGATCATGTTCATCACCGGATTTGCGGCTGTGGCGCTCAATCCGGAAGTGCCGGCACCGGCGGAAGCCAAGGTTCTCTCCAAGCCCTTCCATCTACGCGATCTGGTGGCGGAAGTGGACCGGCTGATGGCGGCAGCCTGAGCGGCCGCGGGCGAGGGTTAGACCCTTAATCGGGCCGGGGTTTTCCGACTTGTCATCCCGGATTATCCCCGATATACGAACGGCCTCCGGAGAAATATCCGGCAGGTGCCTTCGGGTGGCCTGTTCCCAATGGCAATGGGCGTGTAGCTCAGCGGGAGAGCACTTCGTTGACATCGAAGGGGTCACAGGTTCAATCCCTGTCACGCCCACCATTGCCAGCCTCACGCTTTTTCCACATGTGACGCGCCACCTGACCAGAAATGATTTCGTGTCATTTGCCCATAAAGCGGGTGGATGCTGGCAAATTGCCATTTTCGCGCTGGAACAAATAGCCTATCCAGTTAGGCCGCAATCTGCGGCCTTCCGTTGCCAGCAGGGCGTTTGCGCCTGGCCCGTCAAAAACTGAGGCTGCCTGACAGGCCCAACCCCGAAGAGCCCTATCTCATGCCGAATCTGTCGTCGAAAAAGCTTTCGCCCCGCAACATTGTGATGGCCGCAGTCGTGCTGCTGGTCGCTGTCATTATTGTTGTCTTCTTCTATCGTCTCTATGGGCGGATAGCGGGGCAGCAGACATTCGGCTTCCCACCGCCCGTGGTGGAAGTTGTTGAGGCGCAGAAGGCCGAGGTTGAGGTCGTGGTATCGGCACTCGGCACACTCCAGGCAGATCAGGCCATTGTGCTGCGGCCCGAAATTACCGGCATTGTCACCAGTATCGATTTTCAGGACGGCCAGCGCATCGAGAGCGGCGATGTTGTCATCACGCTGGATGACCGCGACCTGAAGGCGCGGGTTGCGCAGGCAGAAGCACGGTTGACGCTGACACAAGCGAATTACCAGCGCGCAGAACGGCTTCTGAAGCAGGGCTCGGGCACGGCGCGGGCGCGTGATGAAGCGCTCAATGATTTCAAGTCAGCAGAAGCAGAGCTCGCAGCGGCCCGGACCGCACTCGACAAGGCGACGATCACGGCGCCCTTCTCCGGTATTATCGGCCTTCGGCAGGTCAGCATCGGCCAATATCTGACGGCGGGGCAGGAGATTGCGACGCTTGCAGATGTGGACAATCTGCGGATCGACTTTCAGGTTTCAGAAGTCTTCCTCACGCAGATCAAGCGCGGTCAGACTGTGAAGGTGACTTTCGATGCGCTGCCCGGTGAGGAGTATGACGGGGTCATCAGCGCGGTTGATCCGGTGGTCAGAGTTGATGGCCGCTCGCTCAGCGTGCGCGCGCTGATCCGCAACGAGGGTGACAGGCTGCGCCCCGGCCTCTTTGGTCGCATCGAGATCGTTGTTGATACACGTAACTCCATCCTGCTGCCGGAATCATCCATCGTTGCCTCGCCCACAGGCGGCAATGCGGTCTTCCTGGTGGTGGACGGCAACGCGCAGATGGTGCCCGTGCAGATCGGGGAGCGTCAGCCGGGCAAGGTTGAAATTCTTTCAGGGCTGGAGCCGGGCGCGCTCGTGATCTTTGCAGGACAGCTCAAAGTTCAGGATGGCGGCGAAGTAGAGATCATGTCGTCGGAGGAAAATTCGACGCCATCACCGGCAGCCGGGCAATAGGCGGGGAGCGGGCATGCATATTTCTGAACTATTCATCCGCAAGCCCGTCTTCGCAACGGTCGTCAGCCTGATCCTGATGCTGATCGGCCTTGTGTCTTATGACCGGCTTTCGGTGCGGGAATATCCTGAGATCGACGAGCCGGTTGTTACCGTTACCACGGTCTATCGCGGCGCAAGTGCGTCTGTTGTCGAACGAGAGGTGACGCAACCTCTCGAAGATTCGATGGCGGGTATCGAGGGCATTGAAGTCCTCTCTTCCACCAGCCGTGCCGAAGAAAGCCAGGTGACGGCGCGCTTCACGCTCGAAACCAATCCTGATGTGGCAGCAAGCGATGTGCGCGACCGTGTGGGCCGAACGCGTGGACTTCTCCCCGACGAGATTGACGAACCGATCATTGCCAAGGTTGAGGCTGACGCGCAGCCAATCATGTATATCGCTTTCAAGAGTGATCGCATGTCGGCGCTGGAGATCACCGACTATCTCGACCGTGTGGTAACGGACCGGTTGCAGAACCAGCCGGGCGTGGCGCAGGTCGCGATTTTCGGTGGCCGCGAATATTCGATGCGGGTCTGGATCGACCGCGAAAGGCTCGCGGCTTACGGCCTCACCGTGCAGGATGTGGAAAACGCGATCCGCACGCAGAATGCGGAAATCCCGTCTGGCCGTATCGAAAGCCTTGACCGCGAATTCACTGTTGTTTCCAAGACCGCGCTCCAGACACCGGAAGAGTTTGACGAGATTGTCGTCAAGGAAAGTGATGGCTTTCAGGTTCGCCTGAAGGAAGTGGCGCGTGTGGAAGTGGCAGCCGCAAATGAGCGTCGCTCTGCAACCTATAATGGCGAGACTTCGATCTCGCTCGGCGTGGTGAAGCAGGCGACCGCAAACCCGCTCGATGTGGCGGCCAATGTGCGCCGGACGCTGGACGATCTGACACCAACCCTGCCCGCAGGCATGGGTGCGTTCGTCGGTTATGACACATCGATCTTCATCGCGGAATCCATCAGCTCGGTTTACGAGACGATCTTTGAGGCGATCGTCCTCGTGGTGCTGGTGATCTTTGTATTCCTGCGCACCATTCGCGCTTCGATCATTCCGGTGGTGACGATCCCGATTTCACTCATTACCAGTTTCGGTATCATGCTGATGCTTGGTTTCAGCATCAACACGCTCTCCCTGTTGGCGATGGTACTTGCCATCGGCCTTGTGGTGGATGACGCGATCGTGATGCTTGAAAACATCTATCGCCACATCGAAGAAGGAAAGACGCCTTTCCGCGCGGCCATTGAAGGCTCACGGGAAATTACCTTCGCCGTTATCGCGATGACGCTGACGCTTGCTGCCGTTTATGCGCCGGTGAGCTTTGCGGAAGGCCGTACGGGCAAGCTCTTCCTTGAGTTTGCGCTCACGCTTGCAGGCGCGGTTGTCGTGTCGGGCTTTGTTGCACTGACATTGACGCCGATGCTCTGCTCCAAGCTGCTGCGCCATGAGGTGAAGGAAACCCGTTTGCAGCGCTGGCTGCGCGAGCAGCTTGAAGCTGTTGATGGGGCCTATAAGAACGCGCTGCGCAAAGCACTTTCGCGGCAGGGCGCGGTGGTTGCGGCGGCGGGCATTGTCGCGCTTTCCTGCGTCGGACTTTTCATGCTGTTGCAACAGGAACTTGCGCCGGTTGAAGATCGTGGCACGCTGCTTGTCGTGGCGCAGGCGCCGCAGGGCGCAACGCTTGAGTTTTCAGCGCGCTATGCCAAGCAGATCGAGTCCATCTATGTCGATATTCCGGAAGTCGCAGGCTATCTCGTCGTTTCAGGCTTCCCGCAGATCACCGATCTCGTTTCCTTCTCACGCCTTGTTCACTGGGATGAGAGGGGCCGCACCCAGCAGGAAATCGTCGAGACATTGCAACCGAAGCTTGGCCGCATTCCAGGGCTGATGGCCTTCGCGGTCAATCCACCTTCCCTCGGTCAGAGCGGGCGTTCGCTGCCGGTTGAATATGTCATTCAGGCATCGAGCAGCTATGAAGATCTGGAACGCTATGTGAACCAGATGATGAACGAGATCCGCAGGCATCCGGGTTTTGTCAATCCTGATACGAACCTCAAATTGCAGAAGCCGCAGCTCGACATTTCCGTGAACCGCGCCAAGGTGGTGGATGCGGGCGTGGACGTGGCCACGGTTGGCCGCACGCTTGAGACGCTGCTTGGTGGTCGCCAGATCACGCGCTACGAGCAGGCGGGCAAGCAGTATGATGTCATTGTGCAGGTCGAGGATGATGAACGGCGCACGCCGGGCGATGTGAACAACATCTATGTCCGCGGCAAGACGGGCGAAATGGTGCAGCTCTCCAATCTTGTGACGGTTGAAGAGATGGTGGCGCCGAACTCGCTCAATCGCTTCAATCAGCTTCGTGCGGCGACGATTTCGGCAAATCTTGCGCCCGGCTTTTCTATGGGTGAAGCGCTCAGCTTTCTCGATGCGACGGCAGCGCGGATATTGCCCGATGTTGCTCAGACGGATGTGGACGGGCAATTGCGCGAATTCGTGAAGTCCTCCGGCACGATCATGGTGACTTTCGTGCTGGCGCTGATGTTCATTTACCTCGTGCTTGCGGCGCAGTTTGAAAGCTTCGTTGACCCGATTGTCATTCTTGTCAGTGTGCCGCTTTCTCTTGCTGGCGCGTTGTTGCTGCTCTTCCTGACCAACACCACGCTCAACATTTATAGTCAGGTGGGACTGATCACGCTTGTCGGCCTTATCAGCAAGCATGGCATTCTGATCGTGGAGTTCTCGAACCAGCTTCGGGAGAAGGGCAATTCGATCTATGACGCGGTGATCGAGGCGGCGAGCATGCGTCTGCGTCCGATCCTGATGACGACGGGTGCGATGGTGCTGGGTGCGCTGCCGCTGGCGCTTTCCTCGGGTGCGGGTGCGGAGAGCCGTCGGTCCATCGGCTATGTGATTGTGGGTGGCATCAGCTTCGGCACGCTGCTTACGCTTTTTGTGGTGCCGACGGTCTATCTCCTCATCGCGAATGCGCGGGAGAAACGTCAGCAGGCAAGGCACACCTCAGCGCCCGGCGCGCCCGCTGAATAAGCTCAGAAGTAGCGCGCGACCCTGATCTGCACATAGCCGTCATCGGCGACGTGATAGGTGGGGTCGCGTTGCGGCACGTTGGCGAAGAGATGCGCCTCAAGCGAGAGGCGATAATTCTCCGCAAGCCGCCGTTCGCCCTGAAGGCGAAAGCCGAGAGCGCCCGTCTCCGTATCAACCACCGTGCCGGCGAGAAGGCTGGTCGCCGCCACATCATTGGCCGCCCAGCGCAGCGCGAAAAAGGCGTCGTTCTGATACGGATTGCGCTGGTTCATGCCCCGCGTGTCATAGGCATATTCGATCACGGTGCCGAGATCGCCATTCGTACCTAAGACGCCGTAGAAGGTGTATTCGATGCCGCCGGTTGCGGCGCCGTAATTGTCCCCAAGCTCGCGCCGTCCGAAACCTTCCAGCTTGTAGAGCCAGGGGCCGATGGTCGCCTGAACATCGAGGGAAACCTGCTTCATCAGCGGGTAGAAGGGGGCGAGCACTAGATTGCCGCTTGCATCCAGAGCAGGGTTGAGGATCGGATCGCGCGCGGTCCCCTGAAACCAGGCAAGGCCGAGATCAACATCACCGAAAGTGTTGGAATAGCGCGCCGCGAGATCGGTGCGCCATTCCTTTGCGCCGCTTTCATACTGCGTGAGCTTCTGATCCACGGGGATGTTGGTTGCGGGGCGGCCATCCTTTCCGGGGAAGGTGCGCTCCCTGAAGCCTGGCAAGATGAAGGCTTCAA
>Ga0172382_10013001_pt1 | contig 10773 bp, 11 predicted proteins | sample Leawel138RmetaG_FD_122245 | JGI IMG/M metagenome (GOLD analysis project Ga0172382, IMG submission 122245) | Leachate microbial communities from a municipal landfill in Southern Ontario, Canada - Leachate well 138R metaG | ecosystem: Engineered > Solid waste > Landfill > Unclassified | place...
CCACGGCTATTGTAATTTGAACTCATAACAAAGCCATAAGCACCGGCCGAGCACACCGTCAGTAAGTCACCTGCAACTAACGTTAAGTCGCGCTCTTTAGCAAGAAAATCTCCGGTTTCGCACACAGGTCCAACAATGTCATAGCAACGCGGCATGCCTGTGCGTGGTTTAACCGGCTGCACATCCATCCACGCTTGATACAGAGCCGGACGTAGCAAATCATTCATCGCTGCATCAACAATGGCGAAATCTTTGTGCTCAGTATGCTTAAGGTATTCAACTCGAGTCAGTAACACACCGGCATTTGCCACGATATAACGACCCGGCTCAAATACTAAGGCTAAATCACGACCCTCAATGCGTTTACGCACTGCTGCCATATAGTCACCAGCACACGGAGGCTCTTCATCTTGATAACGTACACCTAAACCACCACCCAAGTCTAAGTGACGAATCGTGATGCCGTGCTTGGCTAGTCGATCCACCAGCAATAACACTCGATCGAGCGCGTCTAAAAACGGCTCAAGGGTGGTCAACTGCGAACCGATATGACAATCCACACCCTTGATCGCGATATTACTGAGAACCGCCGCATGCAGATACACCGTCTCAGCGATATCAATATCAATACCGAACTTATTATCTTTCAAACCCGTTGATATATAAGGGTGGGTACCGGCATCCACATCTGGATTAACTCGCAGGGAGACTGGCGCAATGACACCCAAATGCGCAGCAACCTCCTGCAGTCGATCCAGCTCATCCACCGACTCAACATTAAAACAGTGCACACCCACTTCTAAAGCACGCTGCATTTCTTCACGGGTTTTACCCACACCGGAAAACACCATGCGCTCAGGTAAGCCACCAGCAGCCAGTACACGCTCTAGTTCGCCAACCGAAACAATGTCAAAGCCCGCGCCTAAACGCGCCAAAATATTGAGCACAGCAATATTAGAATTCGCTTTCACCGCAAAACACACCAAGTGCTCAACACCTTGTAAAGCATCAGTGTAGCTGCGGTATTGTGCCTCAATGTGGGCACGAGAGTAGACATAAGTTGGTGTGCCAAACTGCTCAGCAATGCTGGATAACGCAACATTTTCTGCGTGCAGCTCACCCTTTTGATAAGTAAACGCTTGCATATCAGCCCCCATTAGAGTTCATAACGATCTTTGCGGTGCTCATGAGCTGCTTTCTCATCATCCGGATCATACAAGGGACCTTTTTGACCGCAGGCGCTTAAGCCCATTAACATCACAGCTAGTACAACAAATGGAAGCACAATACGCTTCATAATAAATCCTTCGTAAAATTCAATAATGCATTGAGTATACCGACCCCTCATAATCTTGCCTATGCGCAGATCGGCTCACAACACTAGGATAGTCGTGAAAAAGACGTATTATTGCTTATCTGTGCAACTTGTTTGATAAACACGCCCTGTTTCGCCATTAAAAATATAAAGGAGCTCGTAATGAGCCTGACCGACAGCCAGTTCCACGACCTTGTTGATGCCACCCAGAGAAACCTCGAAGACATTATTGACGCTAGCGATGTCGACATTGATATTGAGAGCAGCGCTGGTATTTTAACTCTAACTTTTGAGAACCAACATCAAGTGATTCTCAGTCGCCAAGAACCATTAAAACAGTTATGGCTCGCTGATCGTAGCGGTGGCTTTCACTTCGACTATGACAACGAACAAGCACACTGGCATTGTGCAAGCACTCAAGAGACCTTAGGGCAAATGCTTAGCGCCATCTTTCTGGCTCACACCCAACACAGCTTCGATTTAAACAGCCTATAACTAAAATCAACTGCGCATCATGACTGCCTCTTTAGTATGGGTGCGCTTGCATATTTAAGTGGCTGTGGTACGTTGCATGAACTTGCTGTAAAGAATAAACAGCATCTAAAAACCTCGTCATTCGGCGGGGTTTTGTGTTTTTTTAATTGTAATTTTAAGCCCTAGGAGCATCAAAGATACCATGAGCAACAAACCTGCGATCACTGTCACTCGTCTGGACATGCAGCGCCTAGAGCATATGCTTGAGCATCTGGACAATTATGATGCAGCAGCCGAAGCCTTAGAAGTAGAGCTTGCCCGTGCGAATTTTGTGGGTCACACAGAAATTGCCAACGACATTGTCACCATGAACTCCAAGGCGCACTTTTATGAAGAAAACAGCGCTACCGAGTATCAGTTGACTCTGGTCTATCCACAGCAAGCGGGCATTGAAGGCAATGTATCTATTTTAGCGCCCATTGGTACAGCATTGCTGGGCTTAAGCGTCGGCCAAAGCATTGATTGGCACACACCAAAAGGTAAAGTTTTAAAGCTGACACTAAAGCGTGTTGAGTTCCAACCCGAAGCAGCGCAGCAATACACTCTTTAATCACGATTGCGGCGCAGCCATGTTTGCCATACTGTGCTGCAATCGACTCTACAAAGCCTGTAAAGCCTCATTAAGACGTTTTTCTAACACTGTTTTACGCTGTAAAAAATGCATAGTTTGCACGCTATTGTTTGCTTGCACTTTTGACAGATCAATATCCGTGATGTAACAGGGATAACGCTGTGCAGTGCGCCGCATACCGAGAATATAACGTGCAACATAATGGTAAAGCCGCGCGCCATACTCCAACTCAGAAAACTCTTGATGATTGCAATACAAGGTCAAGCGACCGTCTTCTTCGTAAATAACCTGCACAGCATAAAATGTATGCTCGCGCTCACTCTCGACTAACTTGCAGCGTTCAATACGCTGCGGGGTATCTTGGCCGTCAGGATAAATACGGTGATAATTCACACTCAAAGGAGCTGTGCAAGCCTGTTGCTGGTCAATCGACTCAATAGTTGTTTGTCGATACAGCAGTGAACTTAAAAACCGTTGCAACGGCATAAGTAATGTCTGTTGATCGATAAAATCCTGAGTGTGCTGCCAAAAGCCATTACGCTCATCGAGCACATAAATTTGCGCTTGTGCACCATGCACACGATAGAAAACCTGTACAGCATCTACACGACCGACCGGCAGAATAAACTTCAGCACATGGCCCTGCAAAGCATACTCATCGACTCGCCAACGCACATACTGCGCCTGCTCGTGTGATAGGTATTCCAGTAATTCACTGGTATCAGCAAATGACATATAACCGGCACGCCCAGCACGCCATTCAAGCACATGCAACTGTTGCTCGATCTGTAATAAGTAACGACTGTCACGGTCTTGTTGACTATTAGCAAACGCCTGAGTGGTAACCTGCTCAACGCGCTTCACAATTGATGCAGCTCGATTTTGACAGAAGCATCCAACATGAATTTGTACATTATCACTGTATGCAGAGCAATCATTGAGCAAGTCACTTAAGCATTGCAGTAAAGCATTATCGCCGCTAAAACGACTGACAATGAGCTCATTCCAACTGTTTAAAACGACTTGATCGATGCTTAATACTAAGTTCTCACGCAAGCCGGAAAAACCTAAAGCATCGACCTGATCACTGGCCATATGCACATTGGCTTGACTGTGCTGCGGCAGCGGGTCAAGACCAACATTCACCAGCAATACAACAATGGTCGGATAGCTACTGGCTAACAGTGTCGCCTCTGTAATCGGAGCGAAGGGCAAGGGTAAAGCACGGCGCAGCGTTCTTAGAATGCCGTGCAACTCATGCTCAGTTAAAGCGCTATCCTTAATCACTATACTGAGTCTTGTCGCCTCATCAATAACACCATTTAAATGTGCCCAAGCCAGCACGCCGAGTAATTCCTTAGCACGTTTGAGCGGTGTATGATCTTGCCATTCGTGTCCAGCCAAACTACCGCTGAACAGCCCCCAATAGGCGTGTTCAGACTCGCTACTGCTACATTGCACCAAGGTCAATGTATCTTCTGATAAGTCTGGTGCAATACCTGGATTAAGGTACTCAACTTTACCGGCCTTGCGCTCAAATGCAGCGTACAAACGACGCCCAAGCACAGCTAGATCACGGGGATTGACCGCCTGTTCAGCACGCACGTTCTGCGCAAGCTGCCTTAAAAAGCGATAGCTGTACATCAACTCATTAACCAACAAACGCCGCTCTTGTTGAGCTTGGACGATCTTCCATTGATTACGCCGATCTAAGTGGCCCAGCAAGGTTTCGTTCCAGCCCCACGCTTCTGTTAGTCGCTCTAAAATTATACGCTGCCAGCTTTTTTCACGCTGCAAGCGGCTTTGTGTTAAGCGCTTGCCGACTTTTAGATAAAAACAGCGACGCACCAACTCTAAACGCTCTAACTCGTTGCGCTCCAGCAAGTAAGCCTCTAAACGCCGATAAAGCAACACATAGGCATCCAACTCATCAACATTAAGCTGATTGGCATAAATAGCTTGTTTATAACTCAAACTTAAACAATGCACCTGCGGGTGCTCCGAAGCATAGACTTCAATCAGTAACAGTTTCAACAAGGACTTATAGGGAGAATCAATGCCTTTGTACAACTGCCACATACCTGCGCCAACAAATTCACTGGCAGGAATGTGCGCTAAGCAGCCCAAATCCAGCACTTCTTCACTGCGAATAAAACGCTTGGCTAACAAAATAGCGCAGTACTCAGCATAACGCTGCTCTTCATACACAGGTACCAACCACCATATCGGTATCCGACCTGCAAGCCACAGCGCCGTACGGTAGAACTCATCTAAAAGTAAGTAATGTTGAGTCGTGCCGCAATCATCTAGCGTCAACTGACGATCATTATCTTGTCCGCTAGCAAACTGCTCGGGCTCAATTAAAAACAGATAGATTTTTGCACCTAAAGTCGCTGCCCATGCTTGCAGCAAATCGCATTTCTTACGCAACTCGTGCAACTGAGTCGGCGTTAAGTCAGCGCTATGACATAACCAAAAATCCATATCACTGTCTTCGGCATAGGCCACAGAGCCTAAGCTGCCCATCAAAAAAAGCGCATACAGAGGCTGTTCAACACGATAGCCGCGTGCTGCTTTATAGGTAAAAGACCGAGCAAAGGCTTGTGCCTCTTGAACCAAGTCAGTACTGGGCTCATAGCCACTTAGACCAAAAGGCGTTGCACTCGAGACATAACCTGGCAGTAACGGATGATTGACATGCAGCAGAAGGGGCAACAAGCGCAGCACCAACTGCTGACGCGAAGAGAGTATTAAATTTGCGCGTTGCAAGCGATCATGATTGATAGATAGAAAACGCTTACGCAAACGGGTCAGATCTTGTCGATCAATCCCATCATCAATATCTAAGCGTATATCAACCACGACCTCGCCAACCGCTCTAGTCAGTCGCTAAAACAGTCAACACCGCATGTGCGTGTGCTGCTGTTTCAAGACCAAGACTGGTGAGATAACCACCATCTTCTTGACTGATCAGACCTTTTTCAAACAAGCGTTGCGCCGCAGCCACACGTTCGGCACCGGCACTACTACGCACTTTGATGCCCTCTTGGGTACTGTCTAAATTGTATAAACATAAGACTTCGAGTTCCGCGACAATCTCAGGGGTCCAAGACATAATCTACTCCAGTTTTTCATTAAGTAAGTAAGAAAGAACTTGCATAGCAACTGCTGGGCGCTTTAAAGCGCTTCAGGCAGTTGCGGTAGAGCACGTAATGCGCGTTCGTAAGCAACCCTATTGAAAGGCTGCTCAGCCCCTAACATTTCGCTAATCTGCCACGCTAAAACTTGCGCCATCATCTGCACAATTTCATCACGTGTATGCCCGACTAAAGTCAGTTTATTGAACACCGCTTGCACAGCAGGGGGCTGCTGAGCTAACAGTTGGTTTTCAATCGCTTGGATCAGCTCTGCTTCAATAAACTGATCCTCGGCCTCATCATCCTCGTCGGGCAACGGTATCGCCTCCTGCTCTTGCGCTGTAATCATGGGCTCAGGCTCAGCGCCCTCACCCACAGGCATAACACCTTCATCAAGCTGACATAAAGTGCAATCATCAACATCGCCTTTATTGGTTTCTACATAGCGTACTCTGCGACTGGCTGAAGTACGGTCCGCCGATACTTGAAAACGCGTATCCCTCGGTTTATCCGTCACGCTAACCTCCAAAAACAGTTGATCCATTCAGTCACAAACACACCGTGCTTAGCGACTGGCTAATAATTCACGACCGCGTTGCACTGCCGCACGCACTTGCGCCGGCGCAGTACCGCCAATGTGGTTGCGTGCATTAACTGAGCCTTCCAAGGTCAGCACCTCAAACACATCCTCACCAATTTCAGTGCTGAACTGCTGCAACTCAGCCAAACTCATTTGCGCTAAATCTTTACCCTGTTTAACACCGTAACCCACCGCATGACCGACAATCTCATGGCAATCACGGAAAGGTAAACCTTTACCCACTAGGTAATCCGCCAAGTCAGTCGCGGTAGAGAAGCCACGTAACGCGGCTTCACGCATCATTTCTTGCTTAGGTATAATTGCTGGCACCATATCGGCAAAGGCACGCAAGCTATCACGCAACGTATCAGCTGCATCAAACAGCGGCTCTTTATCTTCTTGGTTATCTTTGTTGTAGGCCAATGGCTGGCCTTTCATCAAAGTTAACAAGCCCATTAATGCACCAAACACACGGCCACTTTTACCGCGCACCAGTTCAGGCACATCAGGGTTTTTCTTTTGCGGCATGATTGAACTGCCGGTGCAGAAACGATCTGGCAGATCAATAAACTGAAACTGCGCTGAGGTCCACAGCACCAGTTCTTCAGAGAAGCGTGAGAGGTGCATCATCGCGATACTGGCCGCAGCACAAAACTCAATGGCAAAATCACGATCCGAAACGCCATCTAATGAGTTACCGGAAATCGCTTCAAAACCCAACAACTCACAGGTCATTTCACGATCAATCGGATAGGTGGTCCCTGCTAGCGCTGCGCTACCCAATGGCATGCGGTTAGTGCGTTTACGGCAATCCACTAAACGCTCATAGTCACGCGAGAGCATTTCAAACCACGCCAGCATATGATGACCAAAAGTCACTGGCTGCGCGGTTTGCAAGTGAGTAAAGCCTGGCATAATAGTTTCAGCATGCTCTTGCGCTAAACCTAACAAGCCCTCTTGCAAGCGCGTTAACTCAGACAAAATCAAATCAATTTCATCACGTAACCACAGACGAATATCGGTAGCGACTTGGTCATTACGACTACGCCCCGTATGCAGTTTTTTGCCAACGATACCGACCTGCTCGGTGAGACGCGCTTCGATGTTCATATGCACATCTTCCAACGCGGTGCTCCACTCGAACTGCCCGGCTTCAATTTCTTTCTCAATCGCTTGTAAACCTGCAACCACAGTGTCGCGCTCGTGCGCAGTTAATACGCCGACCTTAGCTAACATCGTGGCATGGGCAATCGAACCCATAATGTCATGACGGTACAGACGCTGATCAAAATCCACCGAGGCGGTGAAACGTGCGACAAAGGCATCGACCGGTTCACTAAAACGGCCGCCCCACGACTGATTGGTTTTCTCGTTACTCATTGAACCTGCCCAGCTAATCAATAAAAGTTGCGCACATAATAGCAGGATGACGCACGCTTATGCCGCCCCATCCTTAATTATGTACGCCATATTGCTTGAGCCAACTCAATAGCTGGGTTAAAGACAAAGCGCCGCTTTGTCTGGCAATCTCTTTACCGTTACGAAACAACAATAAACTTGGAATCGAACGAATCCCCAACTCACCTGACAGTGCTGGATGTGCCTCACTGTCTAACTTGCCAAAACGACAGGTGGTACTTAACTGTTCTGCCGCCTGATTAAAGGTTGGTGCAAACTGACGACAGGGTCCGCACCAGCTCGCCCAAACATCAACTAACAAAGGCACATCACCTTTACTTTGCTTAGTAAAAGTAGCTTGGCTCAGATCAAAGGGTTCAGCGCTAAAGATTTTTTGCTTACACGAACCACATTGCGGCTGCGCATGACGCTTATCGCTCGGTATACGGTTTAAAGTCGCGCAATGTGCGCAAGGAACAACAATCAACTCAGTCATGCTCATGGCCTCTTAATAAAAACAACAACACTTTACCAAAATACTAATTATTTAACTGCAACGTCTAAAGCAACAATTTGCCAGCACATGTTTCTTAGGCTACAACGTGAAGTATTCATGGATTGAATACAACACAGCACGGAGGCTGTCTGCTTATGAACCATCAACGCGCCTTTACCTTAATAGAAATGTGTATTGTACTCGCCTTGCTGGCGATTTTAGCTCAGGTTGCAGTGCCTGCTTTTCAAGACTTTATAGAACGCAATCAACAGCAAGCGCTATACAATCAAATTGCGCGCGCCGTCAATCATGCGCGGGCTCATGCGGTAACCCATCGTGTACGTGTTGAGTTGTGTGGCACACTCGACGGACGCACCTGTAATACAGATTGGTCACAAGGCTGGATGCTACGTGAAGTCAACCAGCCACTACCAATCGCTATAACTCAGCTTAAAACAGACCGACGTCGCCTACAATGGAGCGGTTTTCAGACAAAGATCCAGTTTCACCGCAATGGCATCAGCCCGACCGGCAATGGACGCTTTTATAGTTGCTATAAACAAGAGATCAGCTGGCAATTGATACTCAACCGCCAAGGTCGCTTACGCAGCGCCAGCAGCGCAGAAAATGCAGAGCAAATAACACGCTGCAGTTGATGTACAACTGGCTCACAAATTACTGATTTATGCACAACAACACTTGCCGCGCATGACAGCAACAGGTAACACTGCAGGTATGACTAGAGCCAATCACCAGACCAAAACTACTGATGAATTTTTCATTCCAGAGCTCTGCCAAGCAGAAGCCTTGCTGGGCTTGGTTTTATTGGCTGAATTATTGGTTTTAGTTTTAGTTTTAGCCGAGCCTATGTTGTCCGGCTTTGATTGGATGCGCTTAGCGCTGACTTCATTATTTGTACAATGGATTGTTTTGCTCTCAGCCGCTGCGCTATGCCGTGCGCGCCCTTACTTAGCCCGCTTACCCGCCAGCATTGCAGTATTGATTGTCTGTACCCTAGTGCTGTGCTTAACCTTGTTATGCACAGCACTAGCCGAACACTTTTATATTGCAGAGAACTTATCTGCTGAGGCGCGCAGCCATCTCTATATACGCCACGCGTTAATCAGCTTAATAATGTGTGCACTACTGTTACGCTATTTTTATCTACAAGGTCAATGGCGCTTACAGCAGCAAGCCGAGCTACAAGCGCGCTTACAAGCCTTGCAAGCACGCATCCATCCACACTTTTTATTTAACAGCCTCAATAGCATTGCTAGCTTAATCAGCTCCAATCCTAATAAAGCAGAAAATGCGGTACTCGACTTGTCTGATTTATTTCGCGCCAGCCTCGCCAAACCAAATATATTATCCACTTGGCGAGATGAGCTGGCACTGGCAAAACAATACCTCTCTATTGAACAATACCGTCTCGGCAAGCGTCTACATATACTATGGAATGTTGATACTGTGCCTCATGACCTACCTATACCGCATTTAACTTTGCAGCCATTATTAGAAAATGCGGTAATTCATGGCGTTCAACCGAGTATTCAAGGCGGCACTATTGAGATAAATGCACGCTACACGCAAAATGTATTAAAACTGCAGGTGAGCAATCCATTTATGCTCGGCGAAAGTATCAGCAATCCGTCAGGCACACGCTTAGCTCTCAATAATATTGAGGCGCGCTTAAAAGCATTGTTTGGCCCTGCAGCGCGCTTATCCATCCAACAACAACTTGATCGTTACACTACAAGTCTGAGCTATCCTTGCTCTAGACCCTCAGCAGAGGCGCACAAACAAGATGAAGATCTTAATCGCTGATGATGAGCCTTTAGCTCGCGAACGCTTAGCTCGACTGGTGAAACAGATTCCCGGCTGCACAGTACTGCAACCTAGTGCAGAAAATGGCCACGAAACCTTGCTACTGATAGAGCGTTTTAAGCCCGATATTGTCCTGCTCGATATTGCTATGCCCGGTTTAGATGGCTTGCAAGTTGCCGCACAACTCTGTGAACACAACGACGCTCCGGCCGTTATTTTCTGCACAGCTCACGATGATTACGCCTTGCAAGCCTTTGCCGTCAGCGCCGTTGGTTATTTAGTCAAACCGATACGCAGCGAACAACTGCAAGCCGCATTAGAGAATGCTCAGCGCCTAAACCGCGTACAACTGGCAGCTTTGTCACGGGCACCGACTGCAATTAATCAAGCTCGGACTCATCTCAGCGCGCGCAGCCATAAAGGCATTGAGTTGATTCCTCTAGAGCAGGTGATTCATTTTGTCGCAGATAATAAATATGTCACCTTGCGTCATCTACAGGGTGAAACCTTGCTGGATGAATCACTTAAATCACTAGAAGATGAATTTAGCGATCAATTTGTACGTATTCATCGTAACGCCTTGGTCAGCCGCACACACATAGAACGCCTGCAGCGCAGCGCCAATGGCTCTTACCAACTGTATCTACGGGATGCACCGGAACCTCTCTCTGTCAGCCGCCGTCATGTTGCCGCTATACGTAAGCTGATGGATAAACTCTAACTTTCAAGATAAAACTTGACCCTGCACATGAGGCAAGCCTGCCCTGCGCCTGTTATCATCCATACAATATACACCTATAATTTTGGATCATAATTATGTCTCTAAGCGAAGAACCTATAACCGAACTGCGCATCGCCACTCGTAAAAGTGCACTGGCACTTTGGCAGGCTGAGTTCGTTAAAGCCGAACTTGAGGCG
>Ga0172382_10013004_pt1 | contig 10772 bp, 8 predicted proteins | sample Leawel138RmetaG_FD_122245 | JGI IMG/M metagenome (GOLD analysis project Ga0172382, IMG submission 122245) | Leachate microbial communities from a municipal landfill in Southern Ontario, Canada - Leachate well 138R metaG | ecosystem: Engineered > Solid waste > Landfill > Unclassified | place...
CGGGCCTGCGGGCTGGGCGCGCGGTCCGGGCAGGCGGCGGGCGGCCCGCACGCGCTCCGGCCCGGGGCCGTGCTCAGTCCTGGCGCGGCGCCCCGCCGCGCGCAGGGCGCAGGCTGCGCAGGCCGTCGGCGGTGTACAGCGCCACTCCGGCCCAAATGAGCAGGAAGGTGACCATGTGCGCGGGGCTGAAGGGCTCGCGGTAGACGAAGACCCCGAGCAGGAACATGCCCGTGGGCGCGAGGTATTGCAGCACGCCCACCGTGGCCAGCCGCAACCGGCGCGCCGCGAAGGCGAAAAGCACCAGAGGCGTGGCCGTGACCACTCCGGCCCCGGCCAGGAGCAGGTCCGTGCTCCAGCCCAGGTGCCCCAGGGCGCCCGTGCCCTCGGCCTCGAGCAGCCAGAGGTAGGCCGAGGCGGGCAGGGTCAGCACCAGGGTCTCGAAGAACAGGCCGTTGATGGATTCCACGGCGGCCACCTTGCGCACCAGCCCGTAGAGCCCGAAGCTGCCCGCAAGGGCCAGGGCCAGCCAGGGCGCCCGCCCGAAGTGCCAGACCATGTTCAGCACCCCCGCCGCAGCCAGCAGGATGGCCACCGTCTGCACCCGGCGCAGCCGGTCGCGGAAGACCACGAACCCCAGCAGCACGTTGACCAGCGGGTTGATGTAGTAGCCCAGGCTGGACTCCACCACATGGCCGTTGTTCACCGCCCAGATGTACAGGAACCAGTTGCCCGAAACCAGCACGCTGGACAGGGCCAGCAGCAGCACGTCGCGCCGCGAGCGCAGGGCATGGGCCACCCCGGGCCAGCCGCGCCGCAGGGTGACCAATAGCGCCAGGAAGACCAGGGACCACACGATGCGGTGGCAGAGCAGCTCCAGGGGCGCGACGGCGGCCAGGGCCTTCCAGTACATGGGCAACAGGCCCCAGATGAGGAACGCGGACAGCCCGGCGGCGATGCCCGCGTGGGACGGGGAGGGGAGCGAAGGCATGGTCCTTCCGTGGATGGCAGGGGGTGGACGGATGGCGGCACTCTACCCCTTGGCGCGGCGGCGTCAAGCCGTGGGCGCGGGCGGTAAGGGCCCGTGGGCCGGGAGTTTCCCCCTGTCCGCCCGGGGCCGGGGGCGGCGCGCGCCCGGGCGATGCGGTATGGCACAATTGCTGATCCTTCCTGGCCCTTAGAGGCAGCGCGCGCCGGGGGGGTGCGGTTTCCCGCCGGGCTCCCGGCGCGGCGCTTCCCCGCCGGGGCCTGCTCTGCTATGAGGGCGCCATGCCACACGTCATCCCTCCCGGGGCCGCACCCGCCGCCCCGGCTGCGCCACCCTGGGCCGCCGAGGCCCTGGACGCCTTCGGCCTGGACCTTGCGCGCCTGCGCCCCGACCTGCCCCTGCCCGCCAGCCCCGAGCGCTGCGCCCTGCGCGCGGCCGTCCAGGACGCCCGGGGCGGGCTGTGGGTCCTGGAACGTCTGCTCCCCGGGCAGCGGGCCCGCCGCGAGACCGTGGCCCGCGTGCAGCGGGCGCTGGCCGCCGCCGGGCTGGAGGGGGTTCCCGCCTGGCTGCCTGCGCGGGCCGGGGGCCATGTGGCCGTGGCCGGGGGGAGCCATTGGCAGGTCGCGCCCTTTGTCCCTGGCGATCCGCTGCCCCGCCCGGCCTATGTGGAGGACCCGGGGCGCGGCGCGGCCCTGGCGCGCTTCCTGGGCGCCATGCGCGCCGCCAGCGCCCCGGCCCTGGCCCACGCCGTCCCGGCGGCGGACCTGCCCGCTTTCGCCCGCGCCCTGCGCGCCACCCTGGGGCGCACCCGCCCGGCCCTGGGCGCGGCCCTGGATCCGGTCCTGGCCGCCCTGGCGCCGTTGTTCGAAGCCTGGCCCGACCTGCCGCAGGGCCTGGCCCACGGCGATTTTCATCCCCTGAACGTCATCTGGCGCGGCCAGGGGCTGGCGGCGGTGGTGGACTGGGAGTTCACCGGCCGGGGGCCCGACCTCTACGACGCCGCCAACCTGCTGGGCTGCGTGGGCAGCGAGGATCCCTCGGCCCTGGGCCGGGGCCTGTGCGCGGCCCTGCTGGCCGGACTGCGCGAAGGCGGGGTGCTGCGCGCGGACAACGCGCCCTGGCTGCATCCGCTGCTGCTGGCCGTGCGCCTGGCCTGGCTTTCGGAATGGCTGCGCAAGGACGACCGCGAGATGCTGGACATGGAGCTGGCCTACCTGGACCTGCTGGCGCGCAGCCGCGCGGCCCTGGAGCGGGCCTGGGGGCTGGCGTGAGCGCGGCCCGTCCCCTTGCGGGCCAGGAGCCCTGCGCCGCGGGCGCTCCGGGAGGGGCCCGGCCATGAGCGCCTGGGACGTGATCGTGGCCGGGGCCGGGGCCTCGGGGCTGTTCTTCGCCGCGCGGGCCGCGCGGCGCGGGCTGGCGGTGCTGGTGCTGGACCACGGGAGCGCCCCCGCGCGCAAGGTGCGCGTCAGCGGCGGCGGGCGCTGCAATTTCACCAACCTGGACATGGGCCCCGAGCGCTACCTGTGCGCCAATCCGCACTTCACGCGTTCGGCCCTGGCGCGCTTCACGCCCTGGGACGCCGTGGCCTGGCTGGGCGACCACGGCCTGGGCTACGAGGAGAAGGCCCCGGGGCAGCTGTTCTGCGCCCAGGGCGCGGCGGCCGTGGTCCGCGCCCTGGAGGCTGATTGCGCGGCCGCCGGGGTCCGCCTGGACCTGGGCGTTCCCGTGCGCGCCGTCCAGCGCGAGGGCGACGGGTTTTCCGTGGCCACCGGGCGCGGCGTCCTGGGCGCCCGGGCCGTGGCCGTGGCCACGGGCGGGCTGTCCTGGCCCGGGGTCGGCGCCTCGGGGCTGGGCTTCGAGGTCGCCGCGGCCCTGGGGTTGCGCGTGGTGCCGCCGCGCCCGGCCCTGGTGCCCCTGGTCTGCGGCCACTGGCCCTACGCCGACCTCGCCGGGGTGGCCCTGCCCGTGCGCGCGGCCTGCGCGGGCGCGGCCTTCGCCGGCGACCTGCTCTTCACGCACAAAGGCCTCTCCGGGCCGGTGATTTTGCAGATATCCTCCTTTTGGCGGCGCGCGGAGGCCCTGACCATCGACCTGCTGCCCGGGCGCGACGCCGCCGCGCTGCTGGCCGCCGCCCGCGCCGCCAGGGGCCGGGGCCGGACCCTGGTGCGCAATTTCCTGGCCGCGCACCTGCCCGCGCGCCTGGCCGCGCGCCTGCCCGGCGCCCTGGCCGACACCCCCCTGGCCGATCTCGCGGCCCCGCAACTGCGCGCCCTGGCCCAGGCCCTGAACGCCTGGACCGTCCTGCCCACGCGCAGCGAAGGCTGGGCCAGGGCCGAGGTCACCGCCGGGGGGGTGGACACCGCCGGACTCTGCTCCCGGACCATGACCGCCCGTCATGTTCCCGGCCTGTACTTCCTGGGCGAGGTTCAGGACGTGACCGGGCAGCTTGGCGGCTACAACCTCCACTGGGCCTGGGCCAGCGCCCACGCCGCCGCGCTGGCCGCGGGCTGAGCCCGGGCGCCGGGCGGGCCGCCCCGGGGCGGAGCCCGGTTTTCCCTTTGCAGGCCCGTGCCGGGGGTGTTACCACCAGGATGGATCGACTCCATCCCCTTGCGTCCCTTGGCAATCGCGCTGGGGACGCGGGAACAGCCCGCCGGTGGGTGTATCATGGTCTTCAAGCGCCTTCTGCCCCTGCCAACCTGTCCGCCCGAACATCCCGAGCGGCCCGGACGCTCCGGGCGGCCCGCATTGTCTGATGCCGCCGGGGCGTCGCAGGCCGGCGAGCCCGCCGACGCGGAGCCGGACGAGGGCGACGCCCTGGTCGGCGTGGCGCTGTCGGCGGACCGCATGGCCCTTGCCGTGAGCTGCCACACCCCGGCGCGGGGGCGGGGGCGGCCCGTGGACGGCCCGGCCTTGCGCCGGGCCGCGCGCCGGGCCGGGGTCTCGGCGGAGCTGGACCCCCGGGCAGTGGAGCGGGCGGTGGAGCTGCTGGCTTCGGGGGGCGATCCGCGCGGCGTGGTCCTGGCCCGGGGCGTTAAGCCCGTGGCGGCGCGCGACGCCATGCTCGAGGCGCTGGTGGACCTGGGCCGCCCGGTGACGCCGGGGATGGCCTTCGCCCGGCTGCATCCGGCCCGCGAGGCCCGGCCCGGGCGCGACCTGACCGGGGCGCCGCTGGCCCCGCCGGAGGCCCCGGCGCCCGTCGACCTGGCCCCGGGGCCCGGCGCGGGCTGCCGCCTCGGGGCCGACGGCGTTCTCGTCGCGGAGGTGGCGGGCATGGTGCGGGTGGCGGACGGCGCCGTGCGCGTGGCGCCGCTGCTGGAAATCTCCGAAGACCGCCTGCGCGTCGAGGCCACCCTGCACGGTTTCGACGCGGCGGGGGCGCGGATGACCCTGAGCCGCGTGGAGCAGGAGCTGGAGCGGCTGGGGGTCGTCCAGGGCATCGACCTGGACGCGGCCACCCGGGCGCTGGAGGATGCCTGGGCCACGGGCCGCGCCGTGCCCGGGGTGGCGCTGGCTTCGGGGCGCGCGCCGCGCCACGGCGAGAACGAGCGCCTGGAGATGCTGCTCGAAGAACGCAACGCCCTGGGGCGGCTGGATTCCCAGGGCCGCCTGGACTACCGCGAGCGCGGATTCAGCCCCGTGGTCGAGGCCGGGCAGGAGATCGCGCGGCTGCATCCGCCCACCCCCGGCGAGCCGGGGGTCGACGTGTTCGGGGCGGAGGTCCCCGCACGCCACGGGCGCCCCCTGGGGCTGCGCCTGGGCCGGGGGGTGGAGCCCGACCCCGGCGACGGCGCCCTGCTGCGCGCCACCCTTACCGGGGTTGTTTTGCACCTGCGCAACCTGCTGGAGATTTCCGATCTGCTGGTGATTCCCGGCAATGTGGACCTGGCCACGGGGCATGTGCGCGTGCGCCAGGGGTCGGTGCATGTGCGCGGCGGCGTGGGCTCGGGGTTTGCCGTGCAGGCGCCGCACAGCGTGCTGGTGGACGGCACGGTGGAGGACGCGGCGATATCGTGCGGGGGCGACCTTGTGGTGCGCGGGGGCATCGCCATGTCCGGCGAGGGGCCCGCGCCTGGGGCCGAGGGCCCCGGACTTGTGGTCGGCGGCTCGGTGCGCGCCCTGTTCGCCCAGAACGCGCGCATCACCGCCGGGGGCGACGTGCTGGTGGCGCGCTACATCGCCCACAGCAACGTCCACGCCGGGTTCATGGTCCGCGCCGGGGGCATGGTGCGCCTGACCGACACGGGCGGGCGGATCATGGGCGGCACGGTGGTGGCCGGGCGGGGCATCGAGGCCGGCGAGGCGGGCTCGGTCATGGGGGTGGCCACGGTGCTGGTCCTGTCGCAGGACGCGCCGGAGGCCAAGCCGTTGGTGGACGAGAAGCGCGCGCTCAAGCGGCGACTGGCCCAGATCGACGCCGGGCTGGCCAAGCTGACGCCCGAGCGCATCGCGGCCCTGACCCCGGCCCGGCGCCGGACCCTGGACCAGGCCGTGGAAATGCGCCAGGCGCTCCGGGCGAGGGTGGACGCCGTGGGCCGGGCCCTGGCCGAGCTGGCGCGCACGCTGATCGAGACCGTGGAGGCCGCGCGGATCACCGTGCGCGGCACGGCGCACCCGGGGGTGGTGATCAAGATGGGCGGGGCGGCCCTGCGCCTGGAGGAGCCCATGCAGGGCGTGGCCTTCACCTGGAGCCGCCGCACGCGGAGCATCAAGGTCCTGCGCTGAGGGGCGGCGCCACGGGCGGCGCAAGGGGCGGCGGGATCAGGGCCGCAGGCGGCAGGCCAGGGGCATGCGCCAGCCGGTGCCGAAGGCGCGGTCGGTGATCTTCAGCCCCGGGGCGGCCTGGCGGCGCTTGAATTCCGCCCCGGCCACCAGGGCGGCCACGCGGCGGACCAGGGCCGGATCGAAGCCCCGGGCCGCGACCTCGTCGGGGCTCTGGCGGCGTTCCACCAATCCTTCCAGGATCGGGTCCAGCACAGCGTAGGGCGGCAGGGAGTCCTCGTCCTTCTGGCCGGGGCGCAGCTCCGCCGAGGGCGGCTTGGCGATGACGGCCTCGGGCACGACCTCGCGGCCCTGGCTGGCGTTGAGCCAGCGGCACAGGGCGAAGACCAGGGTCTTGGGCACGTCGGAAATGACGGCCAGCCCGCCGGACATGTCGCCGTAGATGGTGCAGTAGCCCACGGCCAGCTCGGATTTGTTGCCCGTGGTCAGCAGCAGGGCCCGGCGCTTGTTGGACAGGGCCATGAGCAGGTTGCCCCGGATGCGGGCCTGGATGTTCTCCTCGGTCACGTCGGGGGCCGCCCCCGCGAAGGCCGGGGCCAGGGCCGCGTCGAAGGCGGCCATGAGCGGGGCGATGGGCAGGGTCAGGGTCTCGATGCCGAGGTTGCGGGCCAGGGCCAGGGAGTCGTCCACGCTGCCCGGGCTGGACCACGGCGAGGGCATGAGCACGCCAAGGACGTTTTGCGGCCCCAGGGCCTGGGCGGCCACGGCGGCCGTCAGGGCCGAGTCGATGCCGCCGGACAGGCCGAGCAGCACCCGCGAGAAGCCGCATTTGCGCGCGTAGTCGCGCGTGCCCAGCACCAGGGCGCGCCAGGTCTCGCTTTCGGGGCCGAAGTCGTCGCTCTCCACCCGGCCTGCGGCCTGCGGTGCGCCTGTGCCGTCCAGGTCGACCACCAGCAGGTCCGTGTCGAAGGCCCGGGCGCGGGCGAGCAGGGCGCCGTCGGGCCCGAAGGCCATGCTGCGCCCGGCGAAGACCAGGTCGTCGTTGCCGCCGACCTGGTTGGCGTAGACCACGGGCAGGCGGTATTTGGCGGCCAGGTGCCCGAGCATCCGCTGGCGCACCCGCTGCTTGCCCAGGGTGAAGGGCGAGGCCGAAAGGTTGACTGCCACGTCGGCGCCCAGGGCGGCCACGGCCTGCATGGGGTCGCCGGGGTAGCGGCGGTGCTCCCAGAACTGGGAGTCGTTCCACATGTCCTCGCAGATGGTCACTCCCACGCGGCGCCCGCACAGGTCGAAGCAGCCCGGGCCGGGCCCGGGCTCGAAGTAGCGGTCCTCGTCGAAGACATCGTAGGTGGGCAGCAGGGTCTTGGCGAAGCGGGCCTCCACGCGCCCGGCGCGCAGCAGCGCCGCGCCGTTGCGCAGCGGGCGCCCGGGCCCGGCGGCGTTGGCCCAGGCCGTGCCCACCAGCACGGGCGGCTGGTCGGCCAGCTCCCGGGCCAGGGCCGTCAGGCGCTCCTCGGCGGCCGTCGCGAAGGACGGCGCCAGGAGCAGGTCGCGCGGGGGGTAGCCGAGCAGGGCCAGCTCGGGCGTCAGGCACAGGTCCGCCCCCTGGGCGGCAGCGGCGCGCACGCCGTCGGCCACCAGGGCGGCATTGCCGCGCAGGTCGCCCACCGTGGGGTTGGCCTGGATCAGTGCGATGCGCATGGCGGCGGAAGCGGCGCGCGGCGGGGCGGCCTCAGCCCCGAGCCTCGGCGCCCATGCGCTCCTCGATGATCTGGCGCGCGCGCAGGGCCAGCCGGGAGACCTCGGGCTTGGAGACCTGCTCGTCGGCACCCACGGATTCGCCCTTGTGGCGCAGCTTGTCGGTGATCAGCGAGGAGAACAGGATCACCGGCAGCTTCTTGAGCATCGGGTCCTGGCGCACGCGCACGGTGAGGTTGTGGCCGTCCATGCTGGGCATCTCGATGTCCGACACCAGGACGTTGACGTAGTCCCACAGGGGCCGGTCCTCGCGCTGGGCCGTGTCGCGGATGCGCTCCAGGCGCTCCCAGGCCATGCGGCCGTTGACCACGGTCTCCACGCTGAAGCCGGCCTTTTGCAGCAGGTCCTTGAGCATCTCGCGCACCAGGGCCGAGTCGTCGGCCACCAGGGCGCGGTAGCCCTGGCCGGGGGACCAGTCGATGTTCTCGTCCAGGCGCAGGCCGAGGCTGGGGTTCAGGTCGGCCACGATCTTCTCCAGGTCGAGGATGAAGACGATGCGGCCTTCGAGCTTGACCACGCCGGTGATGGAGTTGTTGGACAGGGAGGAGACGTAGCGGTTGGGCTGCTCCACGGCCTCCCAGCTGATGCGGTGGATGCGCGTGACCCCGGAGACCAGGAACGCCGTGGTCACCTGGTTGAACTCGGTGACCACGACCTTGGGCGAGTCGGCCTCGGTGCGGTTCTTGCCGAGCCACATGGCCAGGTCCACCAGGGGGATGATGTGCGAGCGCTGGTTGAAGGCGCCGAGCACCGAGGGGTGGTTGACCTCGGGCATCTCGGTGATCTTGGGCTTGCGGATGATCTCCAGGACCTTGGCCACGTTGACGCCGTAATACCCCTGGTACGAGGCCCCGGAGGGGGACACCTCGTCGATGTAGAATTCGACGATTTCCAGCTCGTTGGTTCCGGCTTCGAGGAGAATGTTGGTCTGGGACATGGAGCCTCCGGTGCGGCCTTGGGGCGGTCGCGCGGTGCGGTTAGAGCGCCGTGAGCAGGGCGCGTACTTCCTCTATCGTCTTATCATGGGTGGAGGCGCCCGCTGTCAAGCCGACAGTCCGGCAACCCGCGAAATCGGCGGGGTCCAGCTCGGCGGCGGTCTCCACATGCACGCAGGGCACGCCCTGCTGGCTGACGACCTTGGCCAGGCGGCGGGTGTTGCCGCTCTCATAGCCGCCGACCACCACCATGCGGTCCACCGTGCGGGCGATGGCGATGGCTTCCTCCTGGCGCACGCGGGTCGCGTCGCAGATGGTGTCCAGCACGGGCACCGCGTGCGTCGCGTGCGCCCGGACGTAGTCCCGGATGCGCTGGAAAACCTCCTGGTCCTGGGTGGTCTGGGCGGCCAGGACGTAGTCGCGTCCGGGCTCCAGCTGGCCCTCCAGCTCCTCCAGGCCGCCGAAGACCAGCGCCTCGGTGGAGGCGTAGGACAACAGGCCCTGCACCTCGGGGTGGTTCTCCTCGCCGTAGAGCAGCAGCGTGCGTCCGTGCTGGGTCTGGCGTTCGATGAGCAGCTGGGCCTTTTTCACCTTGGGGCAGGTCGCGTCCACGACCTGCACCCCGTGGGCCTCCAGGGCGCGCTCCACGCCGACGGGAACCCCGTGGGCGCGGATGACCACCGTGGAGCAGGGCGGCGCCTCGCCCGGGCCTTCGATACGCCGCACGCCGCGCCGGGCGTACATCTCGAGCACCTGGGGGTTGTGGATGATCGGCCCGAGGGTGCAGATGGGCCCGTCGGGGGCGTTTTCCAGCAGGGAGTCCAGCCGCTTGAGGGCCAGGCTGACGCCCATGCAGAAGCCGGCGGTTTCGGCGAGTTTGACGTGCATGCGGATTCTTCCGGGGTTGAGAATGCCAATCTGCTGAATATGGAACTATTGCTGGGGCCTGTCCAGGAGAAAAGCGCAGACCAGCCCGTCCAGCTCCTCCCAGGTCCGGCAGTGGACCAGCCGGGCGCGCAGGGCGCGCGAGCCGGGCATGTGGCGCACATAGCGCGGAACGATGGTGCGCATCTGCAGGAGGGCGTGGCGCTCGCGCAGGTGCTCGCGGGCCAGGGCCGCGTGCCTGCGGATGACCGCCGCCAGCTCCGCCGGGGAGGGGGCGGGCAGCTCGCGTCCGGCCAGCAGGGCCGAGTGCCGCGCGAAGATGGACGGCCCGTGCAGCGCGCCCCGGGCGAACATGACCCCGGCCGCGCCGGTTTCGCGCAGGCAGCGCACCCCGGCCTCGGGGGTGAACAGGTCGCCGCTGGCCAGGACCGGCACGTCCACGGCCCGGACCAGGGCCGCAAGGCACGACCAGTCGGCCTCGCCGCCGTAGCCCTGGCGGGCGTGGCGCGGGTGCAGGGCCAGCCAGGCCGTGCCCGCGTCGGCCAGGCGCCTGCCCAGCTCCAGGTAGTTGTCCTGCCCGGCGGCCCAGCCCCGGCGCAGCTTGACCCCGCACCGGCCCGGCCCGGCCAGGGCGGCCATGCGCCCGGCGATGTCCACCAGCAGGTCGGGGGTGTTGTGCAGGGCGGCCCCGGCCCCGGTCTTGACCACCTTGCGCACCGGGCAGCCCGCGTTGAGGTCGAACCAGCGGAAGCCCCGCTCCAGCAGCGCGGTCATGGCCCGTTCGATATACTGCGGCTCCGAGCCGAAGAGCTGCACCACCAGGGGCGCGTCGGCGGGGGTGGTGGCCAGCAGGTCGTCGGTGCCGGGGCTGTCGTGGCACAGGCCCTTGGCGCTGACCATCTCGGTCACGGCCACCGCGGCGCCGTGCTCGCGGCACAGCAGGCGGAAGGGCAGGTCCGAGAATCCGGCCAGGGGCGCGAGCCAGGGTGCGTCGGGTGCGATGGGCGGGCTGTCGGGGTGGCGCATGGGACCGTGGGCTTGAGGTGGGCCCCGGAGCGGGGCATCCCGGGCGCCATAGCACCCCGGGGCGCGAAACTCAAGGCGCGGGACGCGGGCGCAGCCCGGCCCGGCGGCCTGCGGGGATGGGCCCCGGGGCCGGGGCGTTGCGGGCTCAGACCCGGCGCGACAGCCTGGGCCGGGCTCCGGCGGCGCGCAGCAGGGCGGCCAGCGCTCCGGCCCGGGCCGGGGCGGGCAGGGGCGCCGGGGCGAAGAGGCGCACCCGCTCCCCGGGCCAGCCCCCCGCGCGCAGGGCCAGCAGCAGCTCGGCGGCCTTGTCCGGATGCTCGGCCAGCAGCCGGGCGCTGGCCCGGGTGGCGCTTTCCAGCAGACGCAGCTCGCACTGGCCCGGGCCGGGCACGGCAAAGGAGAAGGTTGTCTCGGTGACGGCCTCGCCCCCGGGCCGGGCCGGGCGCCCGGCCACGAGCATC
>Ga0172382_10013005_pt1 | contig 10772 bp, 8 predicted proteins | sample Leawel138RmetaG_FD_122245 | JGI IMG/M metagenome (GOLD analysis project Ga0172382, IMG submission 122245) | Leachate microbial communities from a municipal landfill in Southern Ontario, Canada - Leachate well 138R metaG | ecosystem: Engineered > Solid waste > Landfill > Unclassified | place...
TCTATAGATTTTATCTCGATCCTTCTCACTAAACTCCATTATAATACCCAAAATATAAATTTCACTATCGTGTAAAACTTCTTTTTTCATGATATTTTCAAAATTTATATTCTTTTTTAGTTCAATTATCATATCATTTGAAGTGATTTCTCCAGTATAAAATGCCAAAAGTAGCTTAGAAATATGATAGAAAATCTTAATTTCATCATCCAAAAGCGATAAATTTCTTACTTTTATACGAATTTTTTTTGCTTCATCAAGTTTTTTTCTAATAACTAGATTATAATATTGTGTTACAAGTTCTTTCTCCTTTTCGGAACTGCTTTGATAATTTGAAATCAACTTCAAGAGCGGAATCTGGAGCTTTATAGCGAATTTAATTATGACATCAAACGGAACTTCAGATTCTCCAGTTCTATATCTGTAGTACTGTCTTTGAGATACAATATCCTGTAGATACACTTCTTGAGTCATTTTTCTGTCGTATCTTAAGTTTTCCATATAGTTTAATAATTTTACGGTATCCATAAGAAATATATACCCCCCTAAAAGTATGACATATACGCCGTAGATAAATTTTTGATTTCTTGATAATATATAAATATATCGAAATATATTTATATATTGGAGGAAATTTAAAATGAGAAAATTATTAGTATTAGTAGCAGCTTTAGTTATCAGTTTTGGTATTGCTAAACCAAAAAACAATGAAGTAACAACTTACGACGATTCAAAGAAGTTAATTACAATTGACAATTTAGGTTTTGATGACGACGATCTTCCTGACTTAATCAATTTAGGTTTTGATGACGACGATCTTCCTGACTTAATCAATCTAGGTTTTGATGACGATGACCTTCCTGATTTAATTAATCTAGGTTTTGATGACGACGATCTTCCTGATTTAATCAATCTAGGTTTTGATGACGACGATCTTCCTGATTTAATAAACCTATAATATAGTATTTGGAAAAGCAATAATTGTTAGTTCTATTCAGAAAATTAAATACGCGGTTCATTAATCAAAATTAATGATGTTTTTAACTGTTGCTATACTAATGATAAATTCCTCTTTAATTATAACATTTTAATAGCATTTATTTAAATGCTCAAAAAATAAATATTTTAGTTATGTTAGAAATATATTAATAAATATCAATTTTGACACCCTCAGTATATATATTTACACAGAGAGAAATCCTTATGTTCTGCCCAAAACATAGGGATTTCTTTTGATTTGATTTTAACTTACAGTTTATCTAGACATAAGTAAGACTGAAATCATTAAGATTAGAATCTAAATTGTTTTTTTCTTTACTTTTTTGATTAATGTGGTAAACTTAATTGTTTGTCTTTCTTATTTGAAGGTCAATAGAACAGGATTGGTAGGTTATGAGAAATAAAAATATAATTAATGTTGGAGTTATCGCGCACGTTGATGCAGGAAAATCTACCTTAGTAGATGCCCTATTAAAACAAAGTGGAGTATTCCATGAAAATGAAATTATCATTGAACAAGTTATGGATAGCAACGATATTGAAAGAGAACGTGGGATAACCATATACTCAAAAAATTGCGCTATCGAACACAAGGGCACTAAAATTAATATAGTAAATACTCCAGGACATGCTGATTTTTCAAGTGAAGTTGAAAGAATTATGAACACTGTTGATACTGTAATTCTATTAGTAGATAGCAGCGAAGGACCAATGCCACAAACAAAAGTTGTTTTACAAAAATCGCTTCAAATAGGTCTCAATCCGATTGTATTCATAAACAAAATAGATAAAAAGGATGAAAGAGCAATTGAGGTAGTCGATATGTGTTTTGACTTGTTCCTAGAATTAGGAGCGAATGAAAAACAATTAGATTTTCCTATAATATATGGGATAGCAAAACAAGGAATAGCTATGCGAAACATTGATGATGATAGTGATAATCTTGAACCGCTATTTGAATGCATAATGAATCAAGTTAATACTTATCCTGATAATTCAGAAGAGCCATTACAATTGCAAGTATCCTCTTTAGCATATGACGATTATTTAGGAAGAATGGGAATAGGAAGAATAACTAGAGGAACAATTTATAGCGGAAAAACCTATAAGTTAACTAAAAGAGATGGTTCAGTAGTATCTAGCAAAATTACCAAACTCTTTGTTAATGAAGGACTTAGCAAAGTGGAAAAACCATTTGCTTATTCGGGAGATATTGTAATTTTCGCTGGTATCTCTGATATTTCAATCGGAGAAACATTATGTGGCGAAAGTTTTATAGATCCATTACCGATGATTACCATTGAAAAACCTACCCTCTCAATGAACTTCTTAGTTAACGATTCTCCTTTTGTCGGAAGAAGCGGAACTTTGGTAACGTCAAGACAAATTAGAACTAGATTAATGAAAGAATTAGAAACTAATGTCGGTCTTGAAGTGGAACCTCTGGAAAACCTAGAAGGTTATAAGGTTAGTGGTCGCGGTGAACTTCATTTATCAATACTACTTGAAAAAATGAGAAGAGAAGGATTTGAACTGAGTGTATCAAAACCAGAAGTTATACTTAGAGAAATTAACGGTGAAACTCATGAAGCTTATGAAAAGGTTATAGTAAATATACCAGATGAATTCGTTGGCAGTATCATTACCCAATTCAATTCCCGAAAAGGCATTATGAAACATATGTCGAGTGAGAATGGATATTCTATACTAGAGTATATAATCCCTACAAGAGGACTTATCGGCTATAGAAGTGAATTTATTAACACGACAAAAGGTCAAGGTACAATGATTAAATCTTTTGATTCATATATGCCATATGCTGGCGAAATAGAAAAACGTCGTAATGGTGTATTTATAGCCAAAGAACGCGGTAAAACTATGGCTTATAGTTTATTCAATTTATCAGAAAGAGGCAGAATGATTGTCGATCCCGCCGTCGAAGTATATCCAGGAATGATTGTGGGATTTAACTCTCGCAGCAATGATTTAGTTGTTGATCCATGTAAAAACAAAAACTTGACTAACATCAGATCCAGTAGTTCAGATGAAGCGATTAAACTTCTAGATCCATTGCGTTTTTCAATGGAAGAAGCTCTAGAGCTTATTGAAAATGATGAACTTGTGGAAATCACTCCAACAGATATCAGATTAAGAAAGAAAATTCTTGATGAAAATGATAGAAAAAGATATTATCGTACGATTAACAGTATATAAAAAAATTACCTCTACAAAAATTGTAGAGGTTTTTATTTTAAAGAACATTATTCACTAGGATACTTGAATCCCCAACTTTCTCTTATCTGATCCATTTGTTTTAGTATCTTGATGGATGTAGAATGAGGTATATGAGGATCTTCTAATAATCCTTTTTCGATTGAAGCTATAGCTGACAATATTTCATACTCAAAACCATTAACTATATGTTGATGTTCAACTGTTTTGATTAATTTCTTATCCTTATTGTATATAAGTGCTTTTTGGGTTTGGTGGAATTCTTCGACAACAATTAAACCATCATCGCCGTAAATTTTCCCTAATAAAGGCTTATCTCTTGCAATGCTAGAAGTTAGAATAGCTACTTTTCCATTTTTATACTTATATATAATCTCTTCATCGATATCAACACCAGTTATTAAATCTTTTTTCATCTTTGTCTCAAAGGACTGTGGGGTTCCCAAAAAGATATCGGCAAAACTTAGACAATAAATGCCCAAATCAAGCAATGCTCCACCACCTAAATAAGGATTTCTTAACCTATGACTTTCGTCCAAATCGGTACTAAAACAAAAATCCGCTTCTACTCTTTGCACTTCTCCGATTATTTTATTATCTACAAGTTTTTTCAATTCTTTTATTACCGGTAAAAATCTTGTCCATAAAGCTTCCATAACGAAAAGGTTTTTCTGTTTTGCTTTGTGAAAAACCATTTTGGCCTGTTTATGGTTCAAGGTGAAAGGTTTTTCACAAATTATATGCTTGTTGTAATCTAGAATCTCCATCATTTGTTCGTAGTGAAAACTATGTGGAGTAGCTACATAAACCAAATCGACCTCATCATCTTCATATAACTCTTGATAAGATTCATATGCTTTTTTAATATTATACTTTTCTTGATATGACTTTGCTTTAGAAAGATTTCTTGAGGCGATTGCTTCTAAACAGATACTTAAATTACCTCTAGTTATAGCATCTATAAACGTATTTGCTATGTTTCCAGCACCAACAATTCCTACTCTGAGCAAAATAACCATCTCCTTTTATTCGGTTTTCACATTAAGAATTTTAAAATAAAGAGTCATTAAAGAGCTTAAAGTGACAGAAATAATAAAACTTCCGATGTTTACAGCACCAAAAGTACCATCGATATTATAATAAACCAAATATCCAAACAAAATGCCAATTGCAAGTCCTAATCCTTCGATTGCTAGTCTGACATAAGTGATTTTTTTAGCTTTAAAAACCTTTACCATCATCAACATCCACTCATCAAAAACAAATGCTGGAAAACTTGATTTAACAACCAAAGATAGGCCTAAAGGTAAAGTGAAGATTCCTATTATATAAAAAATTACTCTTAAATATAAAGTGTTAGATTCATAGTCCTTAAACACCACTAAGTTCCAAAAATCAATTGATAAAGCCACAAGAAAGATGGGTAAAATCATTAAAAAATACTTTAATTTTCTTCGGTAAAGTATAACGATCAACATAATTGTAAAACTTACCGAAAACGAGACCATACCCAAGGTAATCCAATCGATATTTAAGTTGATATTGAGAAAATCTCTAATATTAATTGTAACAGTATCCCATGCACCACTTCCCAAGTTTGATGCTTTAATAATATTAACTGCGAAACCTAAGCAAATAAATCCAATTAAGTAATAAAGGATGTTAATTTTATTTTTGTTTAAAAAGTACTTTATTCTAGTCATTTTTTCTCCTTGCAATTACAACAAATTAATACATAAGATTATAACATAATAAATAAAAATAGTCTTAATACTGATTGATAATAAATAGAGAAATCGTTTTATATAAAAAACCACAAAACTAATTTTGTGGTTTTATTTCTATCTAGAATATCTTTACTGAATTTCTACTTTTGTGAATGAATTAGCAGGAATAACGACTGTAGTAATCAATCCTGAAGCATCGAAAAATTCAACTTCTATTTCATTGTTTGTAGGATTCCAAACCATAGCATAATTATTGCCTAAATCATCTATATAGATGCTTGATGAAACACTTGATTCAATACCCATCCAAATACTTGTATCTCTTCTACCTAAGCTGTCTAAAGCATTTATCATCCAATAAGCTCCTACTAGTTCAGCAGGGTAATCGTCATTCAAGATTAAGTTGGCGTCAAATTCAGCTATAGCCAAATCTGGACTAATGATTGCTTGAATAGTCCACATATTACTAAACCAAGTATCGATTTCACCATTCTTAGCTTGTAGATACGTAGCATAAATCGAACTGAATTTTTGATAATCTTCTTCATTTAGTGCATAATTAGTTAGATACTCGCCACTAGGCAACCATTGAATTCCATAAATAAATGTCGGGTTAGCTCCAAACCATGTAGCATAATCGTGTTTTCCACCCCATACCATACCGGCAACATCTGTATAATCACCAAATTTTGGATCCCAGTTCTCTTCATCATAATCGAACCAATATTCTTTTATAGCGCTTATTTCTGTCACAAAACCATAAATGGCCGCATCCATTCTTTCGGTATCATTCATGGCCAATGCCCATAGATAACCTGCATTCCAAGAGTTTAAAGCTTCGGATGTGGATTCTAAATTATTACCTTCGGCAAAGGTACCGAATCCATGAGCCCATGTATGTCCGGCCCAAGGATCAAAATTTCTCAAATAAGAAAACTCAGCATCATTCTTGTTTTCAAACATATAATCATCCAATAACAACTCAACCATTAAACCATAATCCTCTTTGAACGCTTGGTCGAACATCGCTAGAACCGCTGCTGCATAAATCAAATAGCCATGGGTAAACGAATGATCACTTAATGTAGATGCTGTAGCAAAATCATCATTGGAATAATATACGCTGCCCCAATTATTATTATAATATAGGTATCTTTCATCACTTGGCCCGTCATACGTAAACCAATCGCCAAGAATGTAATTCAATTTTCCTATAAAGGAAAACTTCAGAGCTTCCTCTTGCAATTGATCAGCAATAATTATACCTTGCGCTAAAGGATATAAAGCTTTCGAATTCCAATAAGGTCCACCATCATTGAAGAAGTTCTCCATATTAGAATAACTGGTTTCACTATCAAGGCTTTCCAAATAAGCAACTGTGTCGGTGCTAGTAAAGTTTAAATTTGTCGGCAGGGTAAAACCAGGCAATAAACCGTTAAACATTAATTCTGTTTGAAAATGATTGCCTTGCATTACCTTAAGTGTTCCTCTTACAGTGCGATAGCTGTATTCAGTCAATAAAGCTTCGCTATATTTATAATGATGAGGCATTAGTGCCAATAAACTAACTCCACTCTTATCGTTTCTTAAACTTTGAGTATTGAAATTGTAATTAGTGTAAACCATACTTTTTAAATAATCGATATTATAATCAATGTTTGTATCAGTTATCATGGTATATCCATGTTCATGGTAAAAACCAATCTCAGATAAATCGTTAATCGCAGCTATTGAGATGAAATTCCCATCGCCAAGATTAAGCGATAAAACATTATTTAGTATACTAAACTCTGTATTACTAGGCGTATTAACCAAGTAATACTTATCGGTATATTCAGGTTGTCCCACATTTGCTGGTGGTGAATTATCATATCCTGAATGCCTTTGAACCATCTTTACAACAATTCCATCACCGCTATGATTGTTGGTTGTTATTTGATCCCCATTTAAGTCGTAATACTCTATTTGAACTCCTAAATCCATAGTGTAAGTTAAAGTATTTTTATCATTGGTTTCCGCAAATACATATGGCGACCCTTGAACAAGAGTTACCACTAACTCGTCTTCCCCTTGAATATTATTCTTCATTGCTACTCTAACCATTGAATCTGAATAATCAATAACTTCAGTGATATAAGTAGAATTCAAGGCAGTCGATCTTAGATAACTATCCTTTAAAGCAATTGGAAATTGTGCTATAGTTTGATATCCGTCCGGTGTCCAATACTGTACAAACCCATCGAGAGGATTGGTAATTTCAAGTCCTTCGTTATAAAAAGCTGTTCTTAATGGGTTCGTATATATTCCATTTCCACCAGCATTGTTTTGAACCAATAAACTCGTCCACCAACCGCTTGACGGAACTGCTGTATTAAGCAAATTAGCTCTGATATATCCAGGGTTTATTGGATGAGCAATTGAGGAATCACTTCCCGTCATATAGGATCCGTCTCCCATTTGAATTACTCCATTCAAACCAATAGGTCTTTCACCATCAAGTGGAGTGAAAACCCCTTCTTCAACATTAACATAAATCGTTTCTGAAAAATAATCCTCTAAGTACTCAATTTCATAAGTCAACTGATATTGACCCACTGTACCATAATCAACATATCCTTTAACCTTTATCAATGAAGTTAAATTTTTTCCTAAAACTGAAGTTGCTTTAACATCATAAAGTGGATCAAAATAATGACCAACGATAATAGTTTTGTTTTCAACCCCTAAAACACTAGCAATCGTATCAAGTTCTTCAACTTCAGTCGTTGTTTCTCCAGTTGTCGGTTCGGTAGTTGTTGGTGAAACTGTCGTAGTTTCACTTGTAGTTGGTGCTTCTGTCTCTGTTTCAGAATCTGTAATATTTGATGTTGTCGTAAATAAAGTCGTCAAAACTGTATTATTCGTGCAGCTTAACATAAAAACAAAAACTAACATCATCCCAAAAATCATAATTTTTTTCATATTCAATATATACTTAAGTATAATCCCCTTCCTATATTTTATACTTAAAAAGAAAGTGTCAAGTATCAAACTTGACACAGTTTTATTATATCGCATTACTATCTTATTTTTATATCAATAAACATTAAAAATAAAGTTTGTATTACATTTGATAATAATTATATTACTAGAACATAATTTCGATTCCGGCATTAACGCCTATATCAGAAAATATGTTTTTTCCTTTTTCTTCTAAAATCACCTTAACTTCACCTGATAACCCTTCTTTGATATAGTCATTCATCGAACCGTCTTTAGGAGCTACAAGGGGAATGGTATGTCGATTGGTACCTTCTAAAATCAACTTATATCTTCTCTTTATAATTTCAACATACACACGGTTTTCGTCAATTTCTATTTTCTTTATTCTAGAAAAATTGTATGTCGCAAAACGGTACTCTTTATTTTCTATAACTAAATTGGCTATCAAACCTCTAAACTTAAGTCCAAGATATGGAATGGTGGCATAAGAAAACATTAAGCTTGTATTTTCATAGTCGAAATGATTGGTCTGAATCCAAATATACTTGCTAGGAAAAGATTTGCCATAATCTTTTTCAATATATCCTTTACCAAAATCAAAATTGGTTTCAATCTTATCAATAGTTATTTTCCCATTTAAATGATGATTCATGCTAACTACATCATGATTGCACTCCATTCTAGGAAAATAATGAAAAAAGCCCATAATTGACGGAGAAAAAGCAGAGGTTTTTATTGGTATAATATCCTTTATATCTAAAATTCCCTTAATATTAGTGTCATCAAAGTCTATATCTACAATAACTTGTTCTAAACTAAAAATACTTTTACCTATAAATACCATATCTTTATTATAATCATAAGAAAAATCGCTTATGTCATATTTGATATATCTTGTCTTGATGTATTCATTATCATTAATAATCACTTGTATGAAAGCATGAGGGTCTTTTTTGTTAATACTTACTCCCGGGATTAAAGAAACAGTCAGTTTCAAATCTTGCGTAACAAACTTATAATACCAACCCTCAAAATAATTATTCTTCTTATTTTTACCTTTAAAACTCATTGGTTTTCTTTTCAAACCATATCACACCCTTTACCTAAGTTAATGAATCTTCACTTTTCACTTGATATGCAATTTCATTCCTCCTGAATAACCCAGGTACAAATGGTGGTTGATATCTTAATACTAATCTTTTTGAGATTATTTGATAATTATTTCGTTCTAAAAATTCTCTAAGTAATTTATCCTGCCTATCAAAATTATCATCAGTCCAACTTCCGTTAAATCTGATGACTGCATAGATGTTTTTATCTAGTTTATCAATAAAAACATTATCTTGTGTAGGTTTTGGAACCGAGGATTGATCATACTTGGAAGGAACATAAAATCCTGTCACAAGTTCGCCTTCATCCTCGCAACTTACAACCGGAGTTGTCATGGATATCTTTTTCCTTTGGTCGTTTTCCCCCGATATATAATTAAAAACATTATTAAACCCGGAATCTCTTCTAGCATTAAGAAAACTTTTGGTTGAAGCTAGAAGTATTTCATCATACTCACGTAATTCAATATTTTTATCTTTAAATATCACACGATACTTAATCGTTTCAAATAAAGCCATATTCAACCTCTTTCAACTTGGTTTTACCAAGGAGTGTGCAGATTATTTATGTAATCTTCATATAAATTCTCTAGTTCCATGTGGTTTTCTTTTGATAGAACATAATCTGAAACTTCAAGATTTTCGGCTAATTGTTTTAAGTTCTTAATCCCAGGAATAACACAGGTTACACCATTAAAATCAAGAATAAACCGTAAACTGGATTTAACGATGTCATCGCCCACTATGTTTTTAACCCTTTCAATAATCTTTATTCTTGTGTCAATTACTTCTTTTGTCCATCTTGATCTGATTCCCGTAAAAACTGTTTTTTCATTATACTTCCCGCTTAACCACCCGGAATCTAAAGGAACTTTTATCATTAGTAAAATCCCTTTTTGGTCGATTTTATCAAAATAGATTTTAGGGCTCTGGTGAATAACATTGAACATAATCTCAATTACATCAACATCATCATTATCTAAAACTGTTTTCAATTCAAAAGGAGTATCAATGCTCACACCAAAATGTTTGATAAGCTTATCTGATTTTAATCTTCTTAACTCATTATAAATCGGATGATCTTTATAAAGCATTTCCATTGGCGGATTATGAAGAATTACACTATCCAAATAATCTGTTTGTAACCTTTTGAGAGATCCTCTAACTGATTTTTCCAATCTATCAACAGAAAAATCCGTTCCTCCTTCACTATCATGTCCAAACTTAGAATTAATAAAAACTTTTTCCCTATTTCCTTTTAAAGCTTCACCCAATAACTTCTCACTGTTACCGTGTCCATAGTTTGGTGCTGTGTCAAATAATGTTATTCCACCCTTAAGAGCTGCATTTACTAATTCAAAAGCAGCTAATTCATCTCCAAAATTAAAATCAATATTATTACCAAGTTGCCATGAACCAAATGAAATTTCTGATATTGGGAAATTGATTCTATGTGGTTTATTATATTTCACTCTACCCTCCTTAAAAACATAAAACTACTGTTTAATCAGTAGTTTTATCTGTCAAAAAATCATTTATCTTCAAGTATTTTAATTTCTCTTAAACCTTTAATTTCTTTTTCAAAGAAATCCATTGCATTTCTCAAATTGTTTTGATGATATGGATATACTTTAGTTTGATTTAACTTCATAAAATTATTTAAGTTTTCCCAATGAGTATAACCGGTGTTCTTCAAATCTTTATGCTTATTGCTGAGAATAAA
>Ga0172382_10013007_pt1 | contig 10770 bp, 6 predicted proteins | sample Leawel138RmetaG_FD_122245 | JGI IMG/M metagenome (GOLD analysis project Ga0172382, IMG submission 122245) | Leachate microbial communities from a municipal landfill in Southern Ontario, Canada - Leachate well 138R metaG | ecosystem: Engineered > Solid waste > Landfill > Unclassified | place...
CGCCGAGGCGGAATCGGCTCGAGTGGAAGCCGAGCGGGCCACCCGGGCCAAGAGCCTTTTTCTGGCTCAGATGAGTCACGAATTGAGAACTCCACTCAACGGTATCCTAGGGCTCACCGAAGATCTGGCTCAACGCGAAGACGACCCTACGCTGCGACTGCAACTGCAGCAGGTGATTCAGTCGGCCCGCTCTCTGGCAACTTTGATCAATGGTGTGCTCGACTTTTCTAAACTGGAGTCTGATCAGGTGGTCCTGGACCATCACATATTCAGTCCCGAGGAGGCCGTGCTGGCATCGCTTGCCAACATCAACTACGAGGCCAACCGAAAGGGCCTGGACTTGCAGGTCTGGGTGGACGCGGCGGTGCCCCGAGAGGTTGAAGGCGACTCCACCAGACTCAAGCAGATCTTGATCAACCTGTTGAGCAATGCGGTGAAGTTCACCGCTAAAGGACACGTACGCCTGATCGTGGCTGCCCCACAACCAGATTGGTTGCTCTTTAGCGTAACCGATTCGGGGGTCGGTATCCCCGGGGAGAAGCAGGCAGAGATCTTTAAGCCGTTTTCTCAGGCCGATGTCTCCACCACTAGAGAGTACGGCGGCACCGGGTTGGGGCTGTCGATTTGCCAATCTCTTTCGGAGCTGATGGGGGGCCGTCTGACCTTGCAGAGTGAGGTGGGTCAGGGTAGCAGGTTCGTGGTGGAGTTACCGCTTCGTTTCGTAACCGATTTCGTGGCTCCCAATTTCAATGGTTTGAAAGTTTGGGTGGCCGTACCGAGTGCACCCCAGAAACAGGCCCTGGAACGAGCCCTGCACGGATGGGGGTGTGAATCGACCCCCGGGCCGGAACAGGCTGACCTGGTGATTCGGAAATTGGGACACTTCGGTTCGGACCGTCCCTCGGTGGTTCTCCTGGACCCCGGACAGACGGTGGGGGAGGAGTCTGGAAATGGTCTAAGACGCCACCTGATGACTCCGGTAACTCGAACCATCCTGGTGACCGCCATGGAAGAGCTTCTCAATCCTTCTCAACCTCCGGAAGTGCCCACCCCCGTTCAGGAAGTACCTGCCCCTGCTCCTCCCCCGGGCTCTTTCATTCTAGTGGTTGAGGATCACGAGATCAATCGACTGGTGATCAAGAAGATGCTGGAAGGGTGGGGCTATCAGTGCCTTCTGGCCAATGACGGCCAGGAGGCGCTGGAGCTACTGTCTCAGGACCCACGACTGGTGTTGATGGATATCGAGATGCCTGGTCGAGACGGCTACAATGTGGCTCGAGAGATCCGGGCTCTGGGTGGACCCCAGGCCCTGATTCCTATTCTCGCTGTCACCGCGCATCTGGCCAGCGATCTGCGAGAGCGCTGCCTGGCCTCCGGCATGGACGACGTCCTGGCCAAGCCCATTTCTCGTGCCGCCCTGGCTGCCCGATTGGTGAGGTGGGAGGAGTTTCTGGGAGGAAATTGTAGCCGGAAGGCGGTTCGACTCGGTGATTTTAAGGAACTTCAGAGCTGGCCAGGGTGCTTCTTGAGTCCCCTCAACTCCAAGCTCAGCACGCTTTCCGCGTTGTGTGCTTCCGGCCAGCTTGAGTGTATCCACGAATCGGTCCTGGATCTGGAGCGCCTGGCGTTTAAGGCGGGATTGTTCGAGTGGGGTGGCCGCTGCGTTGCCCTGCCGCGCCCGCTCGATCTCGGGCAAGCTCGCGAGCTGATTAAAAGTTTTCAGCAGGAGTGGAGAGCTCTGGCTCCAACCTTGCTCGGTCACCCTCATGGCACTTCGAGTAATCAAAGGGTTTAAACCCAGAGACTGGGCCAAAGCTGCCTACGCAAAATTTCTGAGGTCTACTGCCGACAGCTTTCTGGTCGACGCATGCCCGGGAGCAGGCAAGACCAAATTCGCCGTGATGGTTGCAGTCAACGAACTGCACCGCGGAGCCGCAGACCGGGTTGATGTGGTGGGCCCTTCGGTCCACATCTGTCGTCAGTGGGCTGAAGAGATGGCGGCCTGGGGGGTGCATCTCGATTCCGAGAACGACCAGGAATCCGAGGATTGCCTGGGTCGGGTCTTTACTTACCAGCGATTGGGGATGGGGCCGCGGTCCTTACGAACCGGTAAAAGGCTGCGGCGCCTGGTCATCCTAGACGAGATCCATCACGCCGGAGACAACCGAACCTGGGGAGATGCCCTCCGTAGCGTCTTTGCCAACGCCGAGCGTCGCTTACTGTTGAGTGGAACTCCGTTTCGCTCCGATGCAAACCCCATCCCCTTCGTGAGCTACACGGGAGGTGATCACGGGGTCTCAATTTCCGATTATTCCTACGGTTACGGCGAGGCGCTCCGGGACGGCTACTGCGCACCCCTCTACTTTCCCCATCACGACGGTGACTTTCAGTGGGAGCGGGGAGGGGAGATCCACAGTTACGATCTGAGTACTCGTTTGACCCGCCAGATGGGGGCGGACCGGCTCCGCACAGCTTTCGCCCCCGAAGGTCAATTTGTCACCGAACTCCTCCGGGAAGCGCATCAGCACTTACTACAATTGCGAACCGAGCACCCCCAAGCCGGAGGCATTGTGTTCGGCCGAGACGTGGAGAACGTCCGTGCTCTGGCCGAAGTTTTGGAACGAGTGAGCGGCATCCGGCCGGTAACCGTCACTAACGATGACAAGGATGCGACCGGGCGGATCAACCGATTCCGCCAGGGTGACACTCCCTGGCTGGTCTCCGTGAAAATGGTTTCCGAAGGGGTGGACATACCTCGCTTGCGAGTCGGGGTTTACCTCTCTCCGGTGCAGACCGAGATGTTTTTTCGGCAGGCCGCCGGGCGACTGGTGCGACTCGTTTCGGGGCTGGAGGACCAGGCCGGATACCTGTACATTCCTTCGCTACCCAAGCTGGTGGAGTTCGCCGCCTCCATGACCTCCGAGCGCCACCACGCCATCGGCAAGGTTCTGGGAGACGGCCTGCTGCCGGGTGAGGCCGAGGAGAGGTTGAGGACCGAACCGGATGACGAGGAGATCGCCTATCGCTTTCTCTCGGCCGTGCCTGAGCGGGCTGGAGTGGTGGAGACGTCTCCCACCGACAAGGGAGGGCAAACCTTTTTCGATTTTGCTTCCGATATGATCGATGAACCGGAACCCGTGGCCCCTGTGAACTCCGGAGATGCCCCCGAGGTGACCCGGCTCTTGGCCGAACAGAAGTTGGCTCAACGGCGCCGCGGGGGTGTACTATCTTCGCTGGTCAACGAGCTTTATCGGAGCCACAAGGTGCCTTACGCCAAGATCCACGCTCACCTCAACAGCCTGCAACGGGTCAACGGCCAGAGTCAGTGTACCCTGGAGCAGCTAGAGGAGCGGGAGGAGCTCCTTCGGACCTGGTTGAGAGAAGGCTCTCCCCCTCAAAAAATAGCCCGTTAAACGGGGGATTTGCTAGCCGAAGCGAACGCTCGAGCTATGAAGACCATAGCCGAACCGCAACTCTCTGTTTACGCTTCCCAGCGCGAGCCTTCCGCCATCCGGGTGGCCAGCATCGCCTTCGCCCAAAGAAAGGATGACACCCGAGCGGTCAATGTCGCTATCGGCAACGTCTCCTTGCCGATGCACCCGGCCATGCAGCGGTCTCTCAGGAACCTGGGAACGGCTGAGGGCGAGTTCTCCGACGGGGTGGTTCGATACACCGCCACGGTGGGCACCGACCGGGCGATCGCCGCGGTCAAGAAGATTTTGGCAGCGAGTGTACCGGAGGAGGACGTGGCCAAGCTCCACGTGCAGATCACCGATGGTGGCTCCCAGGCTATGGAGTTATTGATTTTAGCCTGTTGCGGACCGGCTGGAAGTGACGAAAAGCCGCTCTTGATCATCGACGCCGCCTACACAAACTATCTGGCCTTTGCCGCGCGTCTGGGCCGCCGGGTGGTATCTCTGCGCCGTTATCTCACTTCCGAGGGACGTTTTCCTTTACCCGCTCAGAGCCAACTGCGGGAGGCCTTTGAAAAGTACCGGCCAGGAGCGGTGGTGATCATTCCCTACGACAACCCCACTGGTAGCCTTTATCGAAACGACGATCTGAAAAGACTGGCGCAACTTTGCGTCGAATTTAACTGCTGGCTGGTTTCCGATGAAGCCTATCGGGAGCTTCACTATGCCGAGGAGGAGGCCCCCTCGGTCTGGAGCCTCTCCAATCGAGAGGTGCCTGGCATCGAAGGGCGGCGGATCGGGATCGAGACGGCCTCCAAGGTTTGGAACGCCTGCGGTCTACGGATCGGGGCTTTGGTGACCGACAACGCTCATTTGCACGCTCAATGCGTGGCCGAAAACACCGCTTCGCTCTGCCCGAGTACCCTGGGCCAATCGGTTTTCGCGGCACTCGGGGACGAGTCGGTGGAAGATCTGAAGGACTGGTTTCAAAAACAACGGACCTACTACGGCGGCCTGGTGAAGAGCTTTTATCACGACATGAAGGCGGCTTTACCCGAGGCCATCGTCTCGCAACCGGAAGCCTCCCTCTACTCGGTGATCGATGTTGCTCCCCTGGTGGGAGAAGATTTCTCGGCCCTGGACTTTGTGATGTGGTGCGCCAAAGAGGGCCGAGTGGAGACCCCGGAGGGCCCCCGAACTCTCCTGACGGCACCCATGGAGGGTTTCTACGATCGCAGCACCAACCCCGAGAATACCGGGCGCACTCAGTTCCGAGTGGCCTTCGTGGAGGGACCGGAGGTCATGAAGACGATCCCCGACCTCTTCAGCCGATTGTTGAAACTCTATTTGGAGAGGAATTGAGCCCATCCTGGCTTTAGTCCCCACTAGATGGCCAAGCTCTATTTTCGATACGGCGCCATGGGTAGCGCCAAAACCCTGAACCTCCTGGCAGTTCGCCATAACTATGAACTGCAGGGCAAGAGAGTCATCCTGCTCAAACCCCGACAAGATGATCGCTTCGGTGCCGAAGTGGTTCGTTCTCGGGCGGGTTTGAGCTATCAAGCCGACCTGCTGCTGGACGACGACACCGTCCTATCGCCCGAACTCTTTAAGGGGTTACACTGCGTGCTGGTGGACGAGGGACAGTTCTTGAGCCCGGCTGTGGTGGAGGCGCTGCGTCAGGTCACCCTGGAGCACAACGTACCGGTCATCGCCTACGGCTTGCGTACCGACTTCAGCACCACCCTGTTTCCTGGCTCGCGTCGTCTCCTGGAACTAGCCGACGCCATCGAAGAAGTCAAAACCACCTGCATGTTTTGCAACCGCAAGGCGGTTTTCAATCTTCGCCACGATGCAGAAGGAAAAGCCATCCTGGACGGCCCCCAGGTCATGCTGGGAGCCGACACCAGATATTCGCCGGTCTGCCATCCTTGCTACGTGGAGCGCACCGACCGCGCTATCGGGGCATCTACGCCCAGATAATTTTCTTGCCTTCGCTGCTCCAGTCTTCCAGCTTCGAACCGTAAGCGTCGTCGATGGCCCGGCGCTTGATCTTCATCGTGGGGGTCAGAAAGTCGTTCTCGATGGTCCATTCCTCGGAGATGACCACCAGGCTATCCAACTTTTCCCACTCTTCGACCTTGGAGTTGACGCTGCTGAGAAGGCTTTTGAGTTGCTCTTCAACTTTGACCTTGTCCAGGGTTGCTTTTTGCTGTTCGTCTCGCAGTGCTTCCGACAATTGAATCAAGGCCAGCGGAGCCTTAAGACCGGACCCGGTGACGCAACTCATTTCCACGTTGTTGTCGGCGTTGAGCAGGTTCTCCAGGGGGGCGGGTGCGATGTACTTACCCTTTTGTGATTTGAACAACTCTTTGACCCGACCCGTGATCTTCAATCGACCCTTTTCGTCGTACTCACCACGGTCGCCAGTCTTGAAAAAACCGTCTTCGGTGTAGGACTCTTTGGTGAGTTCGGGCTCTTTGTAGTAGCCTTTCATGTTGCCGGGGCTCTTGAGAAGGATTTCCCCTTCCTCGGAAATGCGGGATTCGGCACCCTTGACCAGGTTGCCCACGTAGCCCACCCGGGCTTTACCGGGTAGGGAAAGGTGAGAGTAGATGAAGTCTTCGCTCATGGCGTAGCCTTCCAGTAACTCCAAGCCCAGACCGCGATACCAATTGATCAGCTCCGGAGGCACGGGAGCCGAGCCAGTGATGGCGATCCTGGCTTGATCGAGACCGAGGCCGGTCAGGACTTTTTTCTTCACGATGCCACCGATGATCGGTATCTTGCTTAAGAATTCCAGCTTGTGAGGGGGCATTTTCTTGAAAACCCCCAGTTGGAACTTGAGCCACAGGCGAGGTACCGAGTGGAAGATGGTGGGCCTGGCCCGTTGTAAGTCCTGGACGAACGTCTCGATGGTCTCGGCGAAGAATAGGTGCACCGGAACCACGAAGCTCAGCATTTCGATGGCGCAACGCTCGAAAGCGTGTGCCAAAGGCAGATAAGAGATCATTCGATCGCTGGGATTGACGTTTAAAAGGTCTTTGACCACCACCGGCAGGGCGATGGTGCTGGCGAAGGTGTGTTCCACCCCCTTGGGCTGACCCGTGGACCCGGAGGTATAGATCAGCATGGCGGTGTCGTCGGGATCCCGCACCGGGTTGTCGGTGAGAGGCTCGGTTTCGGCCATGATTTCGTCCCAGGTCTTGTAGTCTGTGGGCGGGGCCAGGGGATAGGCGATGCACGGCATATCTTCGGGCACCGATCCTTTCTGCTTGTCCCAGGTGTCGAGCTTTCCTACAAATAGCAGCTTGGATTCGCTGTGATCAAGGATGTATTTGATGGTTTCTTCATTCAGGGTCGGGTATAGCGCCACCGAAACGTAGCCCGCCATCCAGATGGCCAGGTCGCTCATCATAAAGTGAGCGCAGTTTTTCGAAAGAATGGCGATTTTTGAGCCGGGCGGGAAACCCAGCGATTGGAGGTGGGCGGCCATCCGGCGAACCTGGTTCATGGTTTCACTCCAGGTGTAATCCGTCACCTCACCGTCGCCGATGGGCTGCGTCATATAGACCTTATTGGCGCAGTCTTTCTCGAAGCGATACACCCTTTCAAGGGCCATCTCTTTTGCAGCTGTTTTTGTCAAGGAAAAATCCCCCTTCGAGCAGTTCGGAGCGTACTGCTCCACACCGCGACAAAAGTCCTACCCACCGGGCAATTGAAAATCGGTGATGAGCGGTAAATGGTCGGAAGCTAGCCTGGTGAGGGAGTTTTTGGGAACGTATGATTGCACTACCCGGATCTCTCCTCGAAAGAAACAGTAGTCCAGGTGACGCACCGGAAAGGTACCAAACCAGGTCTTGGCGGGGTTGTGCTGGGTGGGTTGCCAGGCCCTGGAGATCATGCGGTATTCCTTACTCCGTGGCCGGCAATTGAAATCTCCAGTCAAGATCTGGGCTCTAGACTCGAAAGTGAGTTTGAGCAGAGCTTTGATCTGGGCTCGACGCTCCTTAAGGGTGAGACCGAGGTGCGTGTTCCAGATATCCAACTGGGATTGGTCCGGCAGTTCCACGGTGATTTTTTGGATTCCCCGGGCCTCTTGCGGTAGCATCTGAGCAACCGAAGGTAAAAGCTGAGAGTTGCACGACTTGATCGGAAGCCGGGAAAGGTATCCGATCCCATAGCGCCCGCCCTTCATCCGGACCAGGGGAAAGAACTCTCCTTCCGAAGGCCATAGATTTTTGAGCTCGTCCAACTGATCTTTGCCTCGGGTGCGCCGACACCCGAGATCTAACTCCTGTAAAGCCACGAAATCAGGGTCGTATTTGTGCAGCACTTCGGCTATTCGGCGCAGGGAGAGACGGCCGTCGAGCCCGATTCCGCTATGCACGTTGTAAGTCATGATTCGGAGCGTACCCGGAAGCTTGGGAAGCTTCTCCACGGCGTGGGTATCGGGATCGAGGTAGGGCCGGCGGGTGGCCATCTGATAGACTTCGTCCACCGTCAACGGCTCTTCGGGTAAGGGCAACACCGCGGGCAGATAGGCTCGCTTTTGATTACGCGCGATCAGCCATAGTTCGTAGGGGCGAGTCTCCAACCCCCGCAAGAACTTTCCTAACCTTCGGATCCGAGTAGCCCGGTCGGTGGCGAGGGTTCCGATGTGAGTGATCGGCTTTCCCTCCATCAGGCGAAAATGGAGTCTGGCCAGGTCGTCGATCTCACAAATATGCACGGCCAGGCTCACTCGGCCGCTCATCAATAGCCGGGCCCGGGAAACGGTGAATCCGGTCAGCATTCCGGCACGATATAGAGATTCCCAGAACGACTCCGGATCCAGGTGCTCGTCGATGTGATTGGGAGGTAGTTTCGAGTCGAGTAGGGGCTGGATTCGATAATTGGAAAGCAACCTTTGAAGCCTTATTTCTTCACGCTCGGTCAGGTCGTCCACGCTTATCAAGACCACGCCCGGTTGGTCGGTGGCGGCTCCGCTCCGGCTGGGCAACCAGAACTGGCGATGCAGGGGCCGGGTTAGGAGATTGAAGGTTTTGACAACTTCTGCAATCATGGCTTGTGCCTACAGGACGGGGGCGAATAGTCTCGCGATTTTTACCCCTAGTTTAAAGAGCAAGGGGCGACTGTAGTAGTCTTCCGGCCCGACTTCCACGCTCCGGTCCAGATCGTGTTGCAACATTGCTTCCATTTCCTGGCAGAACTCTTTGTCCTGGACCACCAAATTTCCCTCAAAATTGAGTCTCATAGAGCGGTTGTCGAGATTGGAAGTTCCCACCCAGCCCATGTCATCGTCGATCAACATACACTTTTGATGAGGGTAGCCGGTGTGGTATCGAAAAAACCGGACTCCACTGTGCTCCAACTCTAAGAGTGAACTAAAGGAGGCCAGATACATCACCAGCATGTCGTAGCGCTTAGGAAGAATGATCCTGACATCAACCCCTCTCAGACTGGCCAGGATCAGGGCTTCGATGACCGACTGGTCGGGAATGAAGTAAGGGCTTGCTACCCATAAACGCTTTTTGGCTTGTTGGATGCAATGCACGAAGAAAAGCACACCGCCTGGTAGACTGGAGGCGGGTCCGGTAGGTACGTAGAGGGCGTTCTGGTTGGCCTCCCGGGGGGCCGGGGTGGGCCGCCAGTTGAGCTCTGGTAGATTGGCGGTGGCCCAGTAGTAGTCTTCAGCCCACACGAATTGAATATTCTGTACGATGGGTCCCCAGGCGATGGAGTGGGTGTCCCGCCAGTTTCCGTAGAACTTGCTACTGCCGCAGGAGTCGTCGTGGACGTTGATTCCGCCGGTCAGAGCCACCTTGCCATCGACCACCACGATCTTGCGGTGGTTTCGAAAGTTGTACTGCAGCTTATTGAAACCACCTCGGGTGGTGTAGAAGGGGTGGATCTCCACACCTCGCACGCGCATATCCTCGATGTACTGTAGGCTCAGAAACGTCATGCAGCCGAGTTCGTCGTAGAGCACGTAGACCCGTACCCCCTCGTCGACTCGGGCCAATAGTCTTCGTTTGAACTCATTGCCGATCTCATCGTCACCGATGATGTAAAAGAGTACCAAGATGTAGTCCTTGGCTTCGTCCACGGCCTTAAACATAGCTTCGAACGTCTCGGCCCCGTCGACCAGCAACTTGACCTTGTTGCGACCCGTGAAGGGTAGGTCCGTCAGACGCTCCAGCACACCCATGCCGGGGGTTGCGCCTTCGGTATCGAAGCTACCTATGGCCCGAAAGGCCTGTAGACCGTCCATGAACTCTTCGACTTCACGATAGCGGTGGTGGATCAGGGAGTGATCTCGCAGGAGCTTGACATATCCGTGGAATTTTTGCCGGCTCAGTACCCAGTAAAAAGGGAGGGTGAGGTAGGGGAAGGTAAAGAGCGAGATCGACCAGGCGATGGCGCCACTGGCTGTGCGGGAGTTTAAGATGGCGTGCAGGGCCGAGGCCAGACCGAAGACGTGTAAGATCGAAAAACAGAGCGCGATTATCCAGCCGATGGAGTCCATAGGTAGGCGCTTCTGGATTTCTTGCGATAGTCCCGCGGCGCGCCAGCTATTGCTTTCCGGCGGCCCACCCTCGAAATGCCTGGCGAGCTTCGCGGCTGCCCACGATGCCGACCCGGTCGCCTTTGGCCATCACTAGATCGGGGCCGACATCGGTCTGTAGGTCTTCGCCCCGCATGACTGCCACCACCGACGCCCCGGTCTGGGAGCGCAGATCCAGGTCTTTAAGAGTGCCAGAACTATCCACCTGAAGATTCACCCATTCCAGGCGCAAACCACGAGCGTTCAGGCTGTGGCGCAATCCCGGGCTAACTTCGTAACGATTGCGCCGGACGGCGTCAACCACCGCGTGGGATTCTTCTTCTCCGTACTCGAGCAGCAGGAGAGATTGGTGGATCATTTCAAGACCAGTCTCCAGCGGCGCCAGTATCACCTGACTGACCCCCATCTCACAGGCCAGGTCGTAGTGCTCAACGTCCGGAGCCATCAATACCGTATTCGGTGGATTTTCGGTACCTCGGGTGACGTGCTCGATGATGGAACGGCTGACCAGAATATCGGAGACCGCGACAATCACCAGTTTGGCCTTGTTGAGGGCGCTCCTTTCCAGAAACTCCGGTGAAGTGGCCTCGGCGCAAACCGAATCGAGACCGGCTTCTCGGGCGTGCTGGGCCTGGTCGAAGTCCAGATCGATGACCAGCGGAGCATGGCCGGCTTCCTTCAGCACGTTTCCGATCAGTTCGCCGTGGCGCCGATAGCCGATCAGGACGACCCGTCCTTCGGCGCTGATCTGCTCCTCTCTTTCCATAAGGTCGGTCGGTTGGCGCTTGA
>Ga0172382_10013009_pt1 | contig 10768 bp, 6 predicted proteins | sample Leawel138RmetaG_FD_122245 | JGI IMG/M metagenome (GOLD analysis project Ga0172382, IMG submission 122245) | Leachate microbial communities from a municipal landfill in Southern Ontario, Canada - Leachate well 138R metaG | ecosystem: Engineered > Solid waste > Landfill > Unclassified | place...
GCGGAGCGTGGCCGCCCGCTCCCGGCTCGACTGGAACGTTGCGCGCGCGGCCTGGAAGGCGCGCCACCGCTCACCCGCCATGTTGGCCTCCTGGCGGGCGGCGGCAAGAGCCATCCGGGCGTTAGCGTGACGCTCGCGGGCAGCGCTGAGATCCGTGCTCGCATCGCGCAGGGCCTGCTCAGCCTGCTCCGCGCGCTCCCGCAGGTCAGCGAGACCGCCCAAGCCGGGGTCCTCCCGGGCGCCTAAGGTAGCGGCGTCTGCCTCCAGCTGAGTACGGCGCGCCTCCAGGTCGGCTACCAGGCTGTTGCGGCCCGCCAACGCCTCGCGTGCGCGGGCCAGCTCTGCCTCGGCGTGCGCGCGCTTCTGCGACAGGTCCTCGGCTGCCGCGATACTGGCCCGCACCGCGGCCTGCAACTGCTCGAGCTTGCCTGCAGCCGTTGCCGCGGCCTCGTCCGACTCGGCCGCGGCGACCTCCGCCTCCTCGAGGTCCGCGGCGGCGCCCAGCACCGTGCCTTGCTGCGCCCGCTTGCCGCCGCTCATGGCGCCGGTCGTCTCAAGCACGTCGCCAGCTAGGGTCACCATGCGGGGCCGCTGATCGAAGCTGCGTGCCAGTTTGGTGGCGGCCTGCATGTCCTGCACGACGACCGTGCCGCCGAGGAGCATCTCGAACAGGCCGTGGTAGCGGCTCTCGACCTCGATGACGTCGGTCGCTGCGGCCAGAACTCCCGCTTGCGCCGCGAAGTCGCCGACGGGTCGGTGGCTATGGGTTCGCAGCAGGTCCAACGGCAGCACGGTCACGAAGCCGCCAGTGCCGCGCACGTGCTGGAGCACTCGCTGGCCGGTCTCGGCGGTGTCGACCACCACGTACTCAGCCCGCCGGCCCAGGGCGCCGGCCACGGCTTCCTGGTACTTCTCGTCTACCCTCACGAGGTCGGCCACCGAACCCACTACCCCGGGGATCTTGGCGCTCAACGCGTTTCTGGGGCCCTGCGCGTAACCGCGGCGCGCCTCGAACGCCGCGCGCTGCCGCTCGGCAGCGCGGCGCCGCGCCACGCTCTCGGCGCTCGCCAGGGCGTGCGCCTCGTGGGCCTGGTTCAGTGCCGCCCGCCCCAACTCCAGCTCGGTGGCGGCCTCCGCCGCCCGCTCCGCCGCGGCGTGCGCCGCTCGCTCGAGCGCTGGCAGGTTCTCGCTGGTGCCGTCGGCCGCGAGCTGTTTCAGGCGCTCCTGCACTTGCAGCAGCTGCGAAGCCACGGCCTCGCGGCGTGAGGCGCGGCCCGCGGCGTCGACCTCTGCGGCGGCCAGGGCAGCTCCGGCTCGGCTAGCCTCGGCGCGCGCCGAGGCCTCCTGGGCAGACTCTCGTTCCATGGCGGCTGTGGCCGTTTCGGCTTCGGCCTGCGCCGCCAGCACGAGCTGCTCGGCGTCCGCTGGCTCCTGCTCCGGCATGCGGGGCGGCTCCAAGGCCTCAAGTCGTTCGGCCTCTGCCAGTTGCGCTCCGAAGCTGGCCTCGTGAGCCACCTGGCGTTCCTTCACTCGCTCCAGCCGCTCCGAGGCGAGCCTGACGTTGCCGCGCCTGAACTCCAGCTCCGCTGACGCGGTGCGGTAGCGCTCCTCCGCCTGATCGCGCTCCTCGTTCGCCTCTCGGCTCTTCTCGCGCACCTGCGCCAGGCGCTCGCGGCCCTCCAGCAAAGCCGCCTCTAGCACCCCGCGGCGCTCCTGCAGCGAGGTGATCTCCTCCATGAGCGAGGCCTTGCGCGCGGTTGCGGCCGAGAACTTCAGGACCAGCGCCTCCGCCGTTAGCTCGGCGTGCCTGGTGGCCTCACGCGCCTCTGACTCCAGCGCTTGGCAGCGCGCCTCCAGCTCCTGGAGCACGTCCTGCAGGCGCTCTAGGTGCGAAGTGGCGGTGTCGAGTCGCGCCTGGGTCTGGTCGCGCCGGCTGGAGAGGCGCGCCACGCCGGCTGCCTCCGCTACGTACTCCAGGAGCTTGGCGGGGTCGGCGATGAGCACCTGACTCACCTCGCCCTGACCGATGATGGCCAGTCCGCTCCGGCCAAGGCCGCTGCCGGACAGCGCTTCCTCAACGTCCAGGAACCTGGCCGCGCGACCGTTGAGCCGCAGCCTGGTGGTGCCCTCGCGGTCCAGTGAGCGGTAGACCTTGAGGCTGCCCGCCGGGCTGTCGAGTTCGACCTCCACCTCTGCCAGGCCCACCGAACGCTTGCCGGCAGCGCCGTGGAATATCAGGTCGGTCTTATCCGCCGCCCGGAACTCGCGGGCGCGGCCCCCGCCGCTGGTCCACTTGAGGGCGTCGATGACGTTGGACTTGCCTGACCCGTTCGGGCCGATGATGGCCGTGACCCCGGGCGCGAACTCGACTGTCGTGCGGTTGCCGAAGCTCTTGAAGCCCTGCAGGGTGAGAGACGCCAGGCGCATCAGCTGGAAGGTGAATCGTCGGCGTCGTCCTCGTGCTCCCACGAGGCGTCCGGGTCCTCGTCCGCTGGGGCAGGAAGCTGCCGGTTACGCAGCGAATCGAGGTGGTCCCTAAGCTGCGACTGGAGGTTCGAGATGCGGCCCTCCATGCTGTTCTGCAACTGGTCGAGCCTCGAGCGCAGGCGGATGATCTCCTCCACCCCCGCCAGGTTCACGCCCAGTTCCTGCGTCAGCCGCCGGATCTCGCGCAGTTGCTCGATGTTGCGCTGTGAGTACAGGCGCGTCTTGCCCGCGCTTCTGCTGGGCTCTATCAGGCCCTTGCGCTCGTAGAGCCGGAGGGTCTGCGGATGCATGTCGACCAGCTCGGCCGCCACGCTGATCACGTAAAGCGGCTTGTCGTGGTCTATGCCTCTTGGCGCGGCAGAGCCGCCCTGATCGGCTTCCGGCGTACCTTCGGTGCCGGTCGGTTCGTCGCCGCGTGGCTTGTTACCGCTGCTCAAGTCGCTCCGCCTCCTCCCCCCAGCTTACGAAACCACGACCCCACCAGGCGACCTGCGCCCCTGAGCCACTCCTCTTGCACCGTGAGGACCAGGTCGCCCGTGCTGCCTCCGCCCCTTACGCCGCCACCAACGACCCGGATCTCTGTACCCGTGCGCGCCCCGGCAGGCACAACCACCTGAACGCCTTCGAACTCGACCGTTGTGCCGTTGCGGGCCTCCGGCGGAGTCAGCACCAGCTGGGCGTGAACGTCGTTGCCGACCACCTTGGCACCCTCCGGCAGCAGCAGCGCCAGCTGCACCATCACGTCGCCAGGCGGCTGGCCCGGACCGCCGGCTCCCGCCAGGCGCAGTGTAGAGCTCACGGAGGTGCCGGCCGGCACGCGAACCGCGAGCTCCTCGCCGCGCCTCACGCGGCGGCCGCCGCACTTGGGGCATACCGCCACACCGCCCGTACGGGCGCTACCGTCGCCCGCCTCGAACGGCCCTGGTGACCGCGGTTGCGCCTGAGCGTCCACCCGGCCGCTGCCCTTGCAGGTCTGGCACACGCTGACGCCAGGCACGCGCAGCGGTTTGACGGTGCCGTTCTTCAGTTCGCCGAGCCGCAGAGGCAGCTTCAACGTGTAGGTCTGGCCCGGCAGGACGCCGGCGCCGCGCAGCATGCCAGCCATGACACCGAACAGGGCGTCGAACACGGCGCTCCCGGTGCTGGGCATGCCGCCGCGCGCGTCCCAATCGATCTTGATGTCGGCCTCGCGGAACACGTCCTGCCAGTCGACGTTGCTGGTGTCAGGTCGGTAGTTGGCTGGGTCCGCCGCGCCGTAACGGTCGTAACGCGCGCGCGCCTCGGGGTCACGCAGCGTGGCGTACGCTTCGGACAGCTCCTTGAAGCGCTCCTCGGCCTCCCTGTCGCCAGGGTTGCGGTCAGGGTGGTACTCCATCGCCTTGCGCCGGTAAGCCGACTTGAGGTCATCTGAGCCAACGTCCTTCGGAACGCCAAGCACCTCGTAAGGATCGCGACGGGAAGCTGCCACCTGCAGAGGATACTTTGAACCGGCCCTCTCCCGTGCAGCCCGGTATCGGTCCGCTGCTTCTCAGGCTGCCGGTGTATCCTCGAAGCGTCTCGACCGTCGGCTGGAACGCCGACCCTCGGAGGTTCAGAAGTGTCCATACGCACTAAGCGGATCGCCGTTCTGGTCATGGTGCTGCTGCTGGCAGGGTTGCTGTCCGCCTGCCGTAACGAGACGCAGAACAGGATCCGGCGCAGCATCCAGGAGTACACGGCGCAGCGCATGTACATCACCATCTACTCGTACGACGGCACGCCGCTGTTCGAGGGCGTGGTCGATGGCAAGGTTACGCGCTCCGGTAACGCCAGCGAGGGCGGTCAGGGAAGCGAGGCGCTGGGCGACTACGTGTTCTGGTACGACGAGCGGGGGCGCTATCACCAGACCGACCTGCCCTACATCGTGACCACTTACGACCGGGCTCAAACCCAGTCGAACTGATCCTGCGCCCGTGGGCGCTGCTCACCAACCGCCAACGGACGGTTAAGGCTTTTCTCCGTCACCCACGCCGGAACTGTTGCTAGACTTCCTCTAGAGATTGGGAGGCACATGATGAAAGGCAAACGCGTCTTACTCGCAGCGGCGGTCGCGGCCGTCGCCCTGCTCGTCTCGGCCTGCACCATCACCATCCGGCCGAGCGGGGTCGGAAGCAGCGATCACCCGCTCAACAACATCATCGAAGAGTTCAGGCCCACCATCGGTTCCGGCGCCACCTACCGTGTCGGCGACAACATCGAGTTCCGCCTGGTGGTCAGGCAGGCCGGCTTCATCACGCTGTCGGCCATGGACCCCGACGGGCGCATCTACACGTTCGCGCGCAACATCCCGGTCGAGCGCGGTGTCAACTTCCTGCCGACCCCCGGTCAGCGCGTGGTGTTCACGGCTGGCCCGCCGCGCGGGCTGCACTTCGTGCGCGCCTCGTTCACGTCGGGTCGCACCGACTCGTCCGTCACGTTCACTGGGCGCTCCGGCGGCGGAGAGTGGAACTCCGCCATCAACCTCGAGATCCGCAACTTCCCCGTCCGCGACGTGGCCGAAACGAGCCTTAGAATCCGCTGATCAGGGCGGCCAACCGGTACCCGAAAACTGGCAGTATGACGCGTCGCCACGACCCTTGGTCCGTGGCGACGCCGCGTGTGGAGTACAATGACGCCATCGTGGCGCGTGGCAGCAACAGCCAGCGCCGACGCCATCGTGGAGGAAACCAGACTTGGCAGGCCATAGCAAGTGGTCACAGATCAAACGCAAGAAGGGCGCTCTAGACCAGAAGCGCGGCAAGATGATCAGCAAGCACATCCGGGCCATACAGGCGGCTGTCCGCTCTGGTGGCGGGGGCGACCCCGGTACCAACCTGGCCCTGAAGAACGCCCTGTCGGCGGCTAAGAGCGACAACGTGCCGATAGACAACGTGGACCGCGCCATCGAGCGCGCCACGGGTGGCGGTGAGGGTGGCACGTTCGATCCGGTGCTGTACGAAGGTTACGGCCCGGCTGGTGTCGCTGTGCTGGTCGACGCCCTGACGGACAACAAGAACCGCACCGCGGGTGAGGTGAGGCACGTGTTCAGCAAGCACGGCGGCAACCTCTCGGGCTCGACCGCCTGGCAGTTCGACTCCAAGGGGATGATCGTTCTGAACCAGGTGGGCGACGAGATAGACGAAGCCGCCATCGAGCTCGGCGCCGAGGACCTGGAGGTGGAGGACGGCGCTACCGTCATCTACACCGGACCCACCGAGCTCTACTCTGTGGTCGAAGGGTTGCAGGGACGCGGCCTCGAGGCCGAGGTAGCTCAGCTCACGAAAGTGCCGCAAACGCTGACCGAGCTGTCCGGCTCCGAAGCCGAGACCGTGATCCGCTTTCTAGAGGCTCTCGAGGACCTCGACGACGTGCAAAACGTGTACACCACCGCCGACTTGGCGAACGCTCCCGAGAGCGTCGAGTGAACCTAGAAAGGGTGCGCATGAGCTTCCCGATCGTCAAGTGGGACGACGTTCCGGCCATAACGGCCAACCAGATGCAGCAACTGATCATGCTGGCAACCGGCAAGTTCGGCCTCGACAACCGCGTCCTGGTGGAGCACACCGCCCGGAACCTGGTGGCCCTGGCTGAGGAGTTCGGCGACGCAGGCCCCGTACTTGTGGTTGCTGGCCGCGGCAACAACGGCAGCGGCGGCCTGGCCGCGGCGCGCCTGCTGGCGGCGCGCGGGCGCCGCGTCTGGGTGGTGCCCACCCACGAGGCTGAGAACTATTCAGGCACACCGAAGGAGCAACTCGAGCACTTGCGGCACTTCGACAAGGTGCGCGTGCGCACCAGCCTGCCGAAGATGAAGTTCGGTTGCGTCATCGACGCTGCCATAGGCACCAACCTCGAGGGCCCCCCGCGCGGCCGCACCCTCGACGTGATCACCGTTCTGAACCAGGCCAGCGACAGCGTGGTCATCTCGCTCGATACCCCGACGGGCATGCTGGCCGACGACGGCGCCACGCCCGGCGACGTCGTTAGGGCCGACATCACCATGAGCATCGGCTTGCCGAAGGTGGGTGTTAAGCCTGGCGGTAACGTCGGCCGGCTCTTCGTGGGCGACTTGAGCCTGCCAGCCGGACTGTTCGAGGCGCTGAGGCTGGACGCCGTTGAGTTACCCGCTTACCTCACGGAAGTCGTGGCCGACTGACTGGTCGGTATAGCAAGCGCGAGTAAGGCGCCCAAGCAAGATCAACAAGCAAGATCAAGTAGTAGCCCCGCCTAGAAAGGCGGGGCTACTCGTTCTGGTAGGCGCGGACAGGATTGAACTGTCGACCTCTACAGTGTCAGTGTAGCGCTCTCCCACTGAGCTACGCGCCTGCGTGCCGGACACTCTACCGCAGCTTGCCTGCCTTCGCCTAGTGGACGAGCGCAGAGCTTCCGGTGCCGGAAGTGTGGAGGCGCCGACCGGATTCGAACCGGTGAATCGAGGTTTTGCAGACCTCTGCCTTACCCCTTGGCTACGGCGCCCTGACCCCGTGGCTGCGCTACCGAAGTAGCCGCGTCAGGCGGCCCGAGCGCGCCTCAGGAGCGCGAACGAGCCTCGGAAAAGTACCATGAAAACGGGCTAAAGGTCAACGCGCCCTGAACAGTTCGGTTCTGGCTGGCGCCCGGAACGGCGAGCCAGCGGCGGCGCCCCTAAGCAGCCCATCTCCCCCGCCGCAAGCCGTGACGCTCCAACCAGCTTGAGGGGCAGGCGGTAAGCTGACCGCATGCAACAGAAGGCCCCGACCAGGTTCGCACACCTGCACCAACACACCGCTTATTCGCTCCTGGACGGCGCTGCACGCATCAAAGACCTGATCGCCTGGGTCAAGGAGGTCTCCCCCGACCGGCCAGCGGTGGCGATGACCGACCACGGCAACATGCACGGCGCGGTGGAGTTCTACAAGACCGCGGTCGAGGAGGGCGTCAAGCCCATCATCGGTTTCGAGGCTTACGTGGCGCCAGGCTCCCGCTTCGAGAGGCGCCGCGGCTCCTCCAAGATCGACGGCGGCTACTTCCACCTGACGTTGCTGGCCCGGGACTTCGAGGGCTACAAGAACCTCTGTAAGCTCTCCAGCCGCGCCTACCTCGAGGGCTTCTACATGAAACCGCGGGTGGATCTCGAGATCCTGCAGGAGCACTCGCAAGGCGTCATCGCCCTCTCGGGCTGCCTTGGGGCGCAGATCCCGCGCAGCATCCTCGACCTCGGCGAGGACGAAGGCGAGCGGGTGCTGAAGCGCTACCTCGACATCTTCGGCGAGAACTTCTACATCGAACTGCAAGATCACGGCATCGACGAACAGGCGCTGCTCAACCCCGTACTGCGGCAGTTGGCCGACAAGTACGGCATCGGGATGGTGGCCACCAACGACGGTCACTACGTTCGCAAGGACGACGCTCACGCGCACGACGTGCTGCTGGCCATCGGCACTAAGGCCCTGGTGAGCGACGAGGACCGCATGCGCTTCCCGTGCGACGAGTTCTACGTCAAGAGCCCCGCCGAGATGCTGCAGGCCATTCCCGAGTCCGACTACCCCGGCGCGTTCGACAACACCAACCACGTGGCCGACATCTGCAACGTTGACCTGCCCGTGGGCTCAAGGCGCGTGTACCAGATGCCCGAACTGAAGCTGCCCGCGGGCGTGACCCTGGCAGAACAGTTACGCCGCGACAGCTACCGCGGACTCATGCAGCGTTACCCCGAGCTGACCGAGGAACTGGTGCGCGAGTACCTCAGCGCTGCCCGGGCCGCGTACGGCGAGAAGGCGCCGGCGGCCGAGCCGGAGCTGGAGGACGCACTGCTGGAGCTGGCGCGCCTGGCGGAACGCGGCAAGCTAGCCAAGCAGGAGGGCGCCACCTACGGCGGCTACCACTACCCGCACTTGGAGACGTTCGCGCCCACGCACAGCGCCGAGCGCACGCGCGAGCTCCTGAACCGCGTTGAGTACGAGCTGGGCGTCATCATCGCCATGGGCTTCCCCGACTACTTCCTGATCGTGGCTGACTTCATCAACTGGGCACGGCAGCAAGACATAGCCGTTGGGCCCGGGCGCGGTTCCGGCGCTGGCTCGATCGTGGCCTACGCCATCGGCATCACCAACATCGACCCGCTGGCCTACGACCTGCTGTTCGAACGTTTCCTCAACCCGGACCGCGTGAGCATGCCGGACTTCGACATCGACTTCTCCGATGTAAGGCGCGGCGAAGTGATCGATTACGTGCGCCGCAAGTACGGCGACGACCGCGTGGCGCACATCGCTACCTTCGGCACCCTCGCGTCGCGCGCCGCCATCAAGGACGCCGCCCGCGTCATGGAGGCGCCCTACGCGGAAGCCGACAAGATCAGCAAGCTGGTGCCGCTCAAGTTCGGCCGCAGCGTGACCATCGACGAGGCGCTGTCCGAGATACCCGAGATGCGCGAGCTGTACGAGGCGGGCGCTAACCGCTACGTCGACGTGGCGCGCCAGCTGGAGGGCCTCCACCGCCACGCCTCGATCCACGCGGCCGGCGTCATCATCGCCAAGGACCCGCTGCAGGAGCTGGCGCCCGTGTTCCGCACCGGCGACGGCCCGCTCGTGTGCCAGTACGACATGGGCTCCATCGAGGACCTGGGCTTCATAAAGATGGACTTCCTGGGCCTGCGCACCCTCTCCCTCATAGAAGCCGCTGTGCGCATCGTCAAGGAGTCGCGCGGCGTGACGCTCAAGCCTGACGACTTCCCGCTCGACGACGAAGCCACGTTCGAGCTGCTCAGCCGCGGCGAAGCGGCTGGCGTGTTCCAGTTCGAGGGTTCAGGTATGACCGACACGCTCAGGCGCCTGAAACCGCGGCGCATTCACGACCTCATCGCCGTTTCCGCGCTGTACCGGCCGGGACCGATGGAGAACATCCCCACCTACATCAGGCGCCATCACGGGCAGGAGCCTGTGGATTACTCCGACTTCCCGCATAGCGAGCAGCACCTCACCCCCATCCTGGCCGAGACGTACGGCATCCCCGTGTACCAGGAGCAGATCATGCAGATCGCGCAGGCGGTGGCGGGCTACAGCCTGGGCGAGGCCGACCTGCTGCGGCGCGCCATGGGTAAGAAGAAGGTCGAGGAGATGGTGCGGCACCGCGCGATCTTCCAGGCCGGTGCCGAGAAGCAGGGGCTGCCTAAGGCCGAGGCCAACCGCCTGTTCGACCTGCTCGAGCGCTTCGCCAACTACGGCTTCAACAAGTCGCACTCGGCCGCGTACGGCATGATCTCGTACCAGACTGCTTACCTCAAGACGCACTACCCGGTGGAGTTCGCGGCCGCCCTGCTGACGGTCGAGCGCGGAGACTCCGACAAGGTCGCGCAGTACGTGGCCGACGCCAAGCACTTGGGGGTGCCGGTCCTGCCGCCCGACATAAACCTCTCGCGCGGCGACTTCACTCCCGTAGACGACGTGGTGCGCTTCGGTCTCTACGGCATCAAGAACGTGGGCGAGGGCGCTGTCGACGTGATCCTCGGCGAGCGCATCATCGGGGGGCCGTTCAAGGACCTCTACGACTTCTGCAGCCGCATCGACACCACCACGGTCAACAAGCGCGCCACAGAGCACCTGATCAAGGCTGGAGCCTTCGACCCGCTGGTGCCCGCACAGCACCGCGACGAGGCGGCCGGGCTGGTCGGTGCGGGCCGCCACCTGCTGCTCGCCAACCTGGAGACCGCCATGAAGTGGGGCGCAGCCCAGCGCGAGCAGGAGGCAGCCGGACAGGTGTCGCTGTTCGGCGTCGAGGAAGTGGCCCCGCCACAGCTCGAGCCAGCGCCGCCCATCAGCGAACTCGAGCTGCTGCGCTTCGAGAAGGAGTCGCTGGGCCTCTACATCAGCGCGCACCCCATGAACTCGTACCCGGGGCTGGCCGAGGCCGCGTCGTGCAGCGTTGACGCTCTCGAACGCTACTACCAGCAGAACATCATGCCGGGTACGCAGCGGCTCAAGGTCGTGCTAGCGGGCACCATCCAGAGCGTGGTCAAGCGCCCTACTCGAAAGGGCAGCATGATGGCGCGCTTCGAGCTGGCGGACGAGTCCGGCGGCCGCGAGGTGCTCGTGTTCGGCCGCACTTACGACGCGGTGGCGCCGCTGTTGCAGGAGGACGCACCCGTAGTGGCGGTGGTAGACGTCAGCGACGAGGGCGAGGGCGTGCGGCTGGTGGTGGACCGCTTGATCCGCTGGGACTCGAAGGAGAGCTCCGAGGGCGGTGTGCCGGAGGTGGCGCTCTTACGCATCGACCTGCTGCAGACAGCACC
>Ga0172382_10013014_pt1 | contig 10766 bp, 5 predicted proteins | sample Leawel138RmetaG_FD_122245 | JGI IMG/M metagenome (GOLD analysis project Ga0172382, IMG submission 122245) | Leachate microbial communities from a municipal landfill in Southern Ontario, Canada - Leachate well 138R metaG | ecosystem: Engineered > Solid waste > Landfill > Unclassified | place...
AACATCAAGTGCTGTCGTAGGCTCGTCACAAATGAGAATACTTGCGTTATTTGCCAATGCAATCGCAATAACAATCCGCTGTCTCATCCCTCCAGAAAATTGAAAGGGATAGTTATTATATCTTTTTTCAGGTTCGGGTATCCCAACTTCGCCCATTAAACTAATAGCTCGTTGCACTGCTTCATCTTTTGTCAATCCCATTTTCAAAACAAGGGCTTCGGAAATTTGTTTCCCAATTTTCATAATTGGGTTTAGGCTTGACATAGGGTCTTGGAATATCATTGAAATATGACTGCCTCTGAGGCGATGAAAATCTTCCTCAGGGATGGTCATTAAATCAATTGAACTCTGTAGTGAATCTTTGCCCTCTTTTTCAATGAGTTCTTGATATTTTTTTAATCTCTTGACTTCTTCCGAATAGAAGTAGATACTTCCTCCGTCATGAATTGCGTTACCTGCTAGAATACCCATAATAGCTCTAGATGTAACACTCTTTCCAGAACCTGATTCCCCAACAATTGCAAGAGTTTCTCCTTTATATAAATCAAACGTTACTTCCCTAACAGCCTTTAAAATTCCTTGTTGAGTTCTAAATGAAACCGATAGGCCTTTAACTTCAAGTACTTTTTCTTTTGACATATTATTCAGCTCCTCTCAACGAAGGATTGAATGCATCTCTTAAACCGTTACCAAATAAGTTAAATGACAACATTAAGAATGATACAAACATCGCAGGATAAAGGACTAAAAACCCAAGACTTTTATCGACTTTTAGCCGTGTTTGTGCATCTGATAACATCCGCCCGACACTTGTAACATCACCATAATTAATAATTCCTAAATACGAAAATGTCGATTCAGAAAAAATGACTGAGGGGATATATAATACAAAGCTAGTTATTAGTGTCCCAACGGCGTTAGGAAGCACATGGCGATACATAATTCTAATATCGCTGGCACCTAATGTTCTAGCAGCAAGCACATATTCTCTGTTTTTGTACCGATAAAATTGAGTGCGGGTCACAGAGGCAATGCCCAACCAGCCAGTTAAAGTAAAGGCGACGATAACAACTCCTACACTACTTCCATACCGTAATATTAATAGCGTGATTAAAGCCAAGAATGGTATTCCTGAAATAATTTCACTTAATCTTTCAATAATTAAGTCTGTCATTCCACCAAAATATCCAGAAATTGAACCAATAATAACACCAATAATAATATTTACAATGGAGACCGAAAATGCGATTAATAATGAAATTCTAGCCCCATTCCATAAAACGTTAAACCAATCTCTACCTCTTTGATCGGCGCCAAACCAATAGTTTGGTACGTAATCATGGACAACTTCTAAAAAATCAAAGTAATTAAGAGTTACTCGATGTGATTGCCCAGCTACAAGAGTACCATCTGGATTTTTCCAAACTCTATTTTCTTCTAGTAAAAGAATCTTCCCAGTTTCAGCTTCATAATCGTAGATAGCTTGTAGTTCCTCTGTTGTAATATTCATCGGGCTTCTACTTAATCTATAATTTACGTAGTTATAAAAATCTACTTCTACTGAATAGACGCCGCCTGGACTTGGTTGAATCTTCTCTAAGTCTGAGTAAACGATTTTTCCATATCTTTCTACAACTGCTTCATCGACCAATGGCAATAAGTCCAGCTCTAAATTAGAGCGAGAAATGTTTCTATGACCATTAAAAGCAGGAATCCACTCTAACCCCTTAATTCTTGGTGGCATTTCACCTTGGCTCACTAATTTTAGAGCATGAAGTGTATTATGTTTGTATAATTTGTCTTCTTTAATCCAGGGTCCAATAATTGCCATTAAAAGTAAAAATAACATGATAATAGCGGCAACTACAGAGGCTTTATTTTTCTTGAATCTTATCCATGCGTCTTTATAATAACCAATTGGTTTCGTTTTAAATTCTTCATCAAATAGAAAATCTTGACGTTCTGCTAGTTTAAATTTTGATTTATCTAAAACAGGACTCATCGTTTGCCACCTCCCATTCTAATTCTTGGATCAATCACGCCGTACGTTAAGTCAATCACTAATGTGGCTGTTAATCCAATCACCGTATAAAACATAATTAAAGCCATGATAATTGGGTAATCTGGTCGAATACCCGAAGATCTAGTAAACGCTTCCAAATATAGCGTCCCGATACCCCTAATGGCAAAGATTTGTTCTGTGACTATTGCCCCACTTAAAATACCTACCAAACCACCAATTAAACCTGGAGCAATTGGCACTAAAGCATTTCTAATGCCGTGTTTAATGGTCGCTTGTCTTCTGTTTAATCCTTTAGTTCTACATAAAAGCATAAAATCAGAAGTTAATACTTCTGTAAGTTCAGCTCTTGTTAAGCGAGCTAATCCCGCAACACCACCAAGTGTTAACATGGTTATTGGTAAAATGTAACTCGATAAACCGGCCCATATGTTAGATGAAAAATCGCTGCCTACGGCAACTCTCCAGCTAACCCAGTCTAACCTAAATGCAAACAAATATTGTAATAACACACCCAACACAAACGATGGCACCGAAATCAACACCATAACGCCTGTAGAAATTACGTGGTCAGTCATTTTATTTTTCTTTAAAGCCGCCCATATTCCCAAGCCTATACCAATTGGTATTGAAATTAAATATGGGATAATATTAATTCTAATACTGACAAGTAATCTTTCACCAATAATATCGTTAACTTGTCTTGGTTCTCTTAGAGAGTAACCAAAACTTCCACTTTCAAAAATGTTCCCAACCCAAACAAAAAATTGTTTTAAAATTGGCCCATCACCGATGCCATCTCTTTCCATTAACTGTTTAATAATTTCTGGATCTATCGTAGGGTCAGCAGTAATTCTCATGTCTGGCAACATTCTAACAAAAGCAAAAACAATAAAGATGATTATAATTGTCGTAATTATCATTAATCCAAGGCGCTGTAAAACATATCTTGTCATAATAAAACTCCAATCTTTCTTACGAGACAAACAACCCTAATGGAGCACCATTAGGGTTGCACTGCCGTTGTTTTCTGTTAATATTTTTTATAATTACTTTTTGATTCTTATTCTTGTGAAATAGACATGTATCTTAATCCGCCCCAACCCATGCGAGCATGATATTCTTGAGCTTCAAATACGATTCTACTACTGTAAATGCTTGCGCCTACAGTTGTGAACAATGGAATGTTAATCATTTGACTTAACAATTCGCCTTCCATGGCAGCAGTTATGTTGTCAAAATCAATATCTCTTCCATCATATAAATCATAATCTAACACTACATAATAGATGTCTCTACCTAACTCATCGTAAGTTCCAGTATAGATATCACCATTAAATCCATCTAAAAAGTCTTCAAATAGATCTATGTAGTTTAAGTCTGTTTCAGTAGGTTCAGCAATATCTCTTAAGTCTGCTAACCATTGAGCAACAGCAACTTTACCTCTAGCTAAGTCAACTTCTAATTCAGCATTTCCCGTTTCAAAACCAACTTCTAGGATATATGGAGCACCCCAAACATCAGAATATACTTGAAGCATACCTGGTGCCCAGAATTGCATTCCTTGCCATCCGCCGAAGGTTAAATCAAAGTTACCATTATCCCATGCGTTGTCTAGAGTATCACTATCAACTGGAGTTTTAACTAAGTCAAATTTGTCTCCAAAGATTGTTTCCCAAGTTGATTCTAACCAGTTTGCCATAGTATGGTTTGATTCGGCATCAAAGAAAACAAACTCAATTTTAACAACTTCACCTTCATTATATAAGCCCTCGGCTACTGCTCTATCATAAGCTGCATCAAATAATGCTTTTGCTTGAACAGGGTCGTAACCAAATGTTTCTGGTGAGTAGTCATCCATCACTGCTTGTCCTTGTGCAGACCCTCTATAAGAGAATGGGTTTTGTTCACTTGAATAATAAAGTGGTCCTAAAATTGCTTGTGTTGGATATCCTGGAGAGCGAACGTCTGTTACAAACGTTTCTCTATCAGTCGCAAAGTATAAAGCTAATCTGAAGTCAGGATCTTGCATAATTGGAGTATCATTATCTGGATTTTCATCACGCCCTCTATCTAAACTAAATGCAAATCTAAAGAACGTAGTTGCAGGAGTTAATTTCAAATATTCACTGTTTTCATAAACAGGGAAGTATTCACCGCTGACGCCAGCAACGTCTAAGTTACCTTTAATAAATTCAGCAACTGCAACTGATTGATCAGAAATGATATCATATCTTAAATATTTAATAGCATAATCATCTTTCGCATAGAAGTCTTCATTTCTCGCAAAGATGAAGAATGCACCTGGTTCCCATTCGGTTAATTCATATGCACCAAAGGCGACCAATGGATTATCAATTGTACCGTAGTTAGTCCGTGTTCCGCCTTCAATTTTTCCTGATTCGAAATTCGTTGGATGAACAACTGACGTAATTGCACTTGCTAATTGCGTCATAACTTGCCATTGTGATTTTTTAGATGTCAAAGTGAACTCAATCGTTAAATCATCAATAACTTTAAATCCAACATCTGACCAAGGAACTTCAACTGCATTATCAAAAGTTTCTTCGCCGTCTACTGGAATTCCGTTTTCATCGACTGCATCAGGACGGTTTCCGTCAGCATCCATATAAGCAGGATATGCGCCAGCATAAGTGACAAGAGTTACACCATCGGGTAATTCTGTTTTAGCTGGGAATGGTTCGCCATCTAAAGTCCAACCTTCATAGGGTGCATAGATGTTACCGTCAGATCCGACTAAGAAGTATTCGTCTGTTTGAGTTTCTAAGACCCATCCTTTGTTACCATAAGAAGCATCTCCCCAATCCTCAACAACAGCTTGTTCGCCATCGGGTCCAATTAAGTTTTCATATTGATTTTCTGGATAATAAATATCATAACCACCGTCGGTTTCACCAAAATATGCATTTTCAACAGAATACTGAACACCATCGATGGTATACATAACCATTCCTAATTCGTCTGTGTCTGGTGACATTTGTTCAAAGTATTTTTTACCGTTAACTAATGGTAAAGCATCTGTCTCAAATAAATTTGTCGCTCTTGCATTTAAGAGAAGCGGATCTAACAATTGTTGGTATGAATAATCAAATGTGTTAGCATTAATTGGTGTTCCATCAACAAACTGTAAGTTATTCTTTAAGGTGACTCTCCAAACTGTGCCGTTACCTAAAACGTCAACTGGTAAAGAAGCCGCCATTGCTGGGAAGTAATTGAATGGTAATTGTGCTGTGTTAGTGAAATCACCAACTTCTGTTGCAATACCTTCTTCAATAGCTGTTGCCCAGTCATAATCGCCTGAATACAGAGCATCAGAAACTAAACCGTATAAATCAGAAGCGTTAGCTAGTGTTTCTGAATATGGGTTTAAGTTAGTTGTTTCACTAATATACGTGCGATAAGTTTCAGCTTTAGTCGTTTGTCCTTTAACAGCCCACGTAGCAATAAGTGAAATATTTCCAGTAACTGGGGTGGCGAAATCATACGCTACTCCATTTAAAGTCCATGCCACAAAATTGTAGCCTGTTCTAATTGGATTGGCTGGTTTTGCAACAGGATCACCGTCTTCAACAATAACTGGAGCAATAAAACTTCCTCCTTGTGAGTCAAACGACACGATAAACTGATCTTCTGCAATAGCAGTCCACTTAGCATATAAAACTAAATCTTTAGTCACTGCATCGTTCCAATCATAAGCAGTAGTTAACTGTTCGCTTGTAAACCAACCGTTGAAAACAAATCCATCTCTAGTTGGAGACGCAGGTTGTACGACTTTACCATCTTTTTCAACTACGATGGCGGTAACTGCTGAACCACCGTTAGAATTAAATGATACAGTGTACTCTGTTGTTTTACAAGCAACCAGTGCTAATGCAAATAAAAGTACTATAAAACTTGTGAGTATTCTTTTCATTTTTTTTATTCCTCTCCTTTTTTAGGTTTATTGAGATTTTACTACATAATCACTTATTTGTCAACGTCTTATTTAATTATGAAGTAATTTAATTCGTTTTTTTCTTTAGTATTTTTCAGGATTGTTAGTTTTTGCCCTATTATGAAAACACTTACATATGTTTTCGTGCTTATTCCATCGTTTTTAGGCTTTATGCTTTTTATTTATTTTAACTACTCGTTGACTCTTTTTTTATCTTTTATATCGCTTTTTTTCTTCTAGCAGACGCATTCTTTTTGTGTTATAATTATAATGATTAAATTGATAAGGGGTTTATGGGTTCATTTGATAATGGAAGAGAATAAAGATGCATTCATATTTCAACCTTTAAAAATATCATTTTTTATACCATTGCGATGAACAAAAAACTTTATGTGCTAAGTATTCCTTTAAAAAAAGTGTTTTCATCCCTAGGGAAAAAAGAGAGTCGAGGTCGTTCATGAAAACTAACTACTTTAAAAAAACATTAAAATATTTTATTATTGGTTTTTTCATCGGTGTGATAATTTTTGTATCCGCACTGTTTTATGGTAATTTATTTTCAATCGTCGGATTTATAAATGCCTTGACAATTAGCACTATTCTATTGTTTGCAGTCGGATGGTTTTTGTTTATTTCTAATGTTGGGGCTCTCGATATTTTGTTTTATGGTGTCCAAGCATTTACTCGGGCCTTAATAGGTAAAAGAATGAAATCAAGCTATTATGATTACACAGCAAACAAAGAGCAAATCCCAAACAAGGTTCTTTTTGGATTTTGGTTAGCCTTCCTCTTATATTTATTAGCGCTAATTGTTTTATATGTTATTTACCTTCAAACTACATAATTTTTGTAAGTCTTATGTGAAAAAAAGATACCTCTAAATGATATCTGTTAATGCATTATAAATTAACACGATTCTTTAGAGGTATTTTTTGTCTATTAAACGTAAAGAAAGAAGTTGAAAATTGATTTGTAATTGATAGTTACAAATTTTACGATTATATGGAATTAATGCAATTTTTAAAAAATACAATAATCAATATATTAATCAAATTAAATCGCTGTTTTTTATGACGGATTATTTACTTGATTAATAATAGATTCAATATAAACATCGTCATATAGGGAGTTGACACCTATAAATAATATATCTGGATCAACACCGTATTCGACACTTAGATAATTGCCATAACTATCTCTCGTAGAAATAACATTGGTTGAACTTAAAAAGATGATGTCCCCAGTTGGTAAAACTGTGCCACTAATAGAGGATGCCCCGCCGCTACTCTTCAGTCCTATCACAGTCGCAATGCCCTGTTCTTTAGCTGTGGCCGCCATCAAGTTAGCTGCACTAAAAGTAACTTTTGATGTCAAGATGTACCAATTATAATCATAAGCCACATAATCATCATAAATTTGATAAGTTACTTTTGAACCATCCGTTGGATTTTGACTATGATAATAAATGACATCATCTGTCATGTAACCTAATGTTCTCCAAACTGCGCCAACATTACCACCACTATTGTTCGTAATATCCACTACGATATTTTCTATATTTGGGTATGTAACCAGGGCCATTTCAATCGCTTTATTAAATATAGTGGGTGTATCAACTGTGAAACTATTAATCGGTATAATAAGTGTTTTCTCATTTGGGGTCATGCGAAATTGCGGCATTCCATTGGGAAAATTTGCTATTATTGCGTCTTCAATAGCCCAAGCTGCTTGGTAATATCCCGCAGTTCTTGGGCCGAAATCGCCCAAAGATGTATATTGAAACCCATAGTCAGGATTGGTGTAATAGCCTGTTAAGATATGATAAGTATGCAAATCGTCAAGGCTATAAGTTAAGTCAAAAATTGCTTTGTAGTGGTTGTGATCACTACCAAAGATGATGTTATCAGCATATTCATCAAAAACATTGTAATAAGTATCAATACCATTCTCTTCTTTTAACCCATAAAAGTAATCAAATACCAAAGCCAAGTAATCGTATGTTGCTGCTTTCATGGCTACCGAAATATCTTTATCGTTGAAACTGCTCTCACTAATAATATTGATAGCTTGACTTCCATCTAATAGTTGGTAAGAATCAACGCCGTATAAAGCGTCACCGTTAAAATAAACATCGTAATAAACACCGCCTACAAACAGCAGGTTTGCCAAATATAGTGGCATAAGATATTTGTGATTGCCATCTTCATTGTACTCAATCAAGTCGATTCTATAATTATTGAAGAAAATCTCTAACCCTGTCCCCTCTTCTAAAATACTATCACCAAAGGAAAGTCCTTGACCAAAATCCGTAGCAGTTGCTGTACCTAAAGATTCATGAAAATCAAAATTTTCCGAATAATATGTGTTTTCATTAAAGTCTAAGATGGCTTCATAAGTATAGGTTTCATGTAAAATATCTTCTTGACTCAGTTCTTGGTTGTATCTCACAACGATGACACCTTCACTATTCTCGATTACTTCTATGTAAGAGACGGCCATGTAAAATTCTCCATCATCACCTGTAATTTCAATAGGCTCACCAGCGATGGCATCGATTGCTCCATCCAAAAGGTTAATAAAGGTTTCGACATCAACAAAGGGGATCTCTTGGTTATTAATAAAATAGAGTTCTATCTCACCATCTTCTACGAAATATTCATCAGCTAAATTATAAAAATGGTACGTGTCACTTGAAGTCACCACAGGAAATGCTTGTTCTGCAACTAAAATCTCAAAAATAAATGATTCTACTATTTGATTATAACTTGCGGTTAATTCTGCGGTAACTAACTGTCCGCCCGATCCATACCCCGCTAAATTAACTTGTCCATTTTTAGAGATTAGATGGGGCTGATCAATAACCCATTTAAATGAAGTGCCATTTGGACCATATTTTGGTAAATGAATATCACTGTTGATTTCTGCAGGAATATCCAAACTATCAACATCTAAAGTGATTCTTTCTCCGTCAGGTATGTCCCATTTTGCATATAAAATATGGTTTTTCGCTGGCATAGTATCGAAATGAAATGCATTTTTATATGTCTCTTCGGTAAACCAACCTAAAAAATCATAAGATGCATATGTAGGGTCATCTGGTTTCGTTAATATTGTCCCATATGTCTCTACAATATCTTCAACAACGGTACCACCACCAGTCCAAAATTGAATGGTATAACGATTGATATTCCATTTAGCATAAATAGTTAGATCCTCATCAGGCATTACATCAAAAACAAAAAGCTCCGTCAGGGCTTCATCAAGATACCATCCTTCTAATGAGTGACCAGTTTTTGTTGCGTTTTTTGGTGCTGCAATAGGGGTCTGTGTTTTGTATTTATAACTGACAACATAAGAACCACCATTTGTATTAAATGTAAGCGTGTAAAGATAATCTCTATATTTTGCATATAATGTCAAGTTTTCATTGATGGGTGCTGTTGAGTCAAACATCTGAGTACGATTCTCATCAAGATACCACCCAATAAAAGTAAAATCTTTTTTGATTGGAGTATCCGGAAGGATGAGGACCTCACCGGAAATAACCTCAATAGGATTAATATTTGTCCCTCCGCCCGTATCAAATGTGACAATAACTGAAGTTTTTTGCCATAAAGCATACAACGTTTGGCTTTTGGTAATCGTCGTTGTAAAATCAAAAGCAACAGATGCTTCATCCTCATACCAATAAATAAAATCATAGCCTACTTTTACTGGATCATTTGGTTGTGTTACCACTTCGTTTTCGAAAATGGTTGCAGGGTCTATCGTGCTCCCTCCATCTGTTTCAAATGTAATAACAATTGTTTTTGGATCGTTGACTCTCTCTTCTGGATTACATCCTAGCAAGATAAAAGCAACTATCGTTATAACCAGTATAAAAAGCAGTTTTTTAATTGATATTCTACTCATTAATTAGTACTCCTTTCATTTTTGTTTATATTATTTTAATCTTTTTTTGTGAAAAGTCAAAGGAAGATGAAGAAAAAGACTGTAGTGGTAAATAACACACCATACAGTCTTATATGTTTTATTCTTCTAATGAGTAATCCATGGCAACATATCTTTGATACATCTTCCAACGTTTTTTCGCATCCATTAAGTTTTGATTGAGCAGTTGTTCTGCATTTTCCGGGTTGATTTGTGCGAGCTGTGCATAGCGAGCTTCATTGAGTAAGTATTCATGATATTTATCCCATACTGGTGGTGTACTATCAATTTGGAAGGGGTTCTTGCCGAGTTCTTCGAGTCTTGGATCGAATCTAAAGGTTGGCCAGTAACCACATTGAGTGGCTAGTTTCGCTTGAGCGAAAGATTGCGTTAAGCCACCTTTAATTCCGTGTTCAATACAAGGTGAATAGGCAATCACAATGGCAGGTCCTTCATAAGCTTCAGCTTCTTTTAGCGCTCTAATCACTTGATTTTGGTTGGCTCCGTGAGAAACTTGAGCGACATATACGTGTCCATAACTCATCGCGATCGCTGCTAAATCTTTTTTCTTCGTGTTTTTACCAGCTGCAGTAAACTTAGCAATCGAACCAGTTGGAGCTGATTTAGATGATTGACCACCTGTATTTGAATAAACTTCCGTATCTAAAACTAAGATGTTGACATCTTCGTTGTTAGCGATGACATGGTCTATTCCACCGTAACCGATGTCATATGCCCACCCGTCTCCACCAATGATCCACTGAGATGCTTTGACGAAGTAATCTTTAATACTTAATAATTCTTTTGCGTAAGGTGCATCGATTTGTTCAAGTGCAGTTACCATTTCTGGTTTCAGTTTTC
>Ga0172382_10013015_pt1 | contig 10765 bp, 16 predicted proteins | sample Leawel138RmetaG_FD_122245 | JGI IMG/M metagenome (GOLD analysis project Ga0172382, IMG submission 122245) | Leachate microbial communities from a municipal landfill in Southern Ontario, Canada - Leachate well 138R metaG | ecosystem: Engineered > Solid waste > Landfill > Unclassified | place...
TCCCGTAGTAATAGACCAAGTTCCCCCGGATATTTGTAGGGCTTTTGTGGAAATGCTCCTTGATGGTCTGACCATGCCACAAAAGCCCAGCCCTCTTGCTCTCCCCAAACCCTCCGTAGGAAATCCTGTATCTTCATACGGAGACAGGGAGGCTACTAGTGTAGCCTCACTATCCTAGAAGGGAACGTCGTCAGTGTCTCCGTCCGGGGTGACAGAGAGAGCATCAACATACTTAATTGAGTGGGTCTTTTCACCATCCTGGTTACGGTCTTCGACAACAACCAGGGTTCCTTTAACTCCAATAACTGGGCGTTCTTCACCATTGACAACTAGCTTAGTGATAGCTACTTTACCCTTGTCATCTGTCTCACCAAAGAGTGCAGTAACCTTGAGCTTGTCATCGTCAGTGCGGTCTCCGTCGCGAATAAGGCCGAGATTTTTGTAGAGCCGGAACATACTAGTCCGGGAAGACTTATCCACCTTTCTCCACATACGGATTGTCTCTCCAGCATAGTCACCACTGACCAGTTCAAACTCAATCTGGAATAAGTCGTTGCCGGTGTCCACTTTGGTGTAGAACCGCCAGTCAGTTACCTTACCGATATAGCGACCAGGGCGAATTACTACAAAACCAGACTCATTGACATCATCAAAACTAAAGTCCATTCCTTTTGCCATTCTTTAATTACCTCCTAAATGTTTAAGAATGTGTGTAATGGGGGCATCGGGTTACAGATACCGGGGAAAATACCTAACCTATCTTTCGCTTGATAACCTCCCATCGAAGTGAATAATACTTTGCGGTCAAGGATAGCCTTACCTTCCTTATCTACACCACCTAGCGGAGCAACAAATCCTTGGACAGAGAAGAAGGAAGGCATCTTACTGTTTATCTTCTGAGTGCCAAGGAGAGGACGCACCATGAAGTCTGCGGTATCATCTTCTTTTATACGCTCGTCCAGTGTAGTAAAGACAACATGCATCCTCCTATCATAGTCAGGAGAGCCATCACTCTTGGTCAATTGGGTCAGGTCAATAAAGGCTCTGTAGGTGTTTGCCAGCGAAGCGATAATCTTTATCCTACCCTGCTGTGGCATAAGGTCGGCATCAGACGCTCCTTTTTTATCGTGATAATACTGACCCATTTCTTTAAGCACAAGGTCGTGGTAGAAGGATAGTCCGTCAAACAGAATAGCCTTATATCCGTGTCCTCCCTTATACAGCTCTTCATAGATAGTCCTAACATCGTTAGAGGACTGGATTCTCTTACCGTCTACTTTGAACGGAATACCTTTGTGCCCTGTGGGGTCAGCCGCAAGGACGTAGAGGTCTTTAGGTTTTGCAACAATGGTGGAGGCAAGATAGGTCTTTCCTGCACCAGTCGGGCCATAGAGTAGAATGTCGGCATGGCTTCTAAGCTTACCGTCTTCGTCTACCCATCGCCCTAGTTCTTCTACCGGCAGTGGCATACTATTCTCCTTTCATTTCTTCATTGAGCATTTGCCAGATGTCCCGGTTTCTAGGCCGGAACCCTGTATCCAGAAGAAGCTTGGTATCTTCTCCTCGGTTCATGGACTCACATACAGACCGGAAAGCACAGCCCCATGTGCAGACCCCGGTTGGTTGTGGATTGTAAGTGCGTTCTGTGGGGTCTCTCTTGGTTCTCCTCATGTCAATGCTGTCCTTATACAGAGTAGCAAGGAGAATGTCCAACTCCTTAGCAGACCGTCTTACAATATGTCTGCCAAATAAGGGTGCCTTAACACGGGGGCTTGGCATTTGTTTGCGGGTTAGATTATACAAAGCACCCCCAACAATGGGGTTAGACTTATGGTGATGAGCTAGGTATTGTTGGAGTGCCCATATCTGTATGCCCATCTGTAAGTCCAATGGCAAGTTCTGCGGATTGTCCACTTGGCTTGACTTAGACTGATACTTATGCTCTAATATATAATAAACTCCATCTACTTTAACAACACCGTCGAGCCTAGTCGCAACCCATGCTCTAGTTCTATTCCCCGCTGGGTTCCTGAAAGGAACTAGTAATCTAACTTCCACACCTACAATGTCCATAGCTGTGTCTGGTGGGTAGGCTTCATTGTCTGCCCACTTTCTGTATTCCTCAAATAAGGCATACGCTCGTTGTTCCCGCTCCTCAAGGTCGGCTTGAATATCAGGGTCAAAGATTCCGTCCCCAATAACTCTTTGCATTACTTGAACTTCCTTGGCAAAAGACTGGTCGAACCCTGGCTTAAAATCTCCTGTTCGGTAATAGGATTCTAGTCCGGCGTGCCAGCAGATACCCTCAGATAGTTTCTTATCCCTCATTTTCGGTTCCAGATTTAACCCGTTATGGGAACTATAGAACCACTTGCGCCGACAGTTACGAAACTCTGAAACCTCTGTAGCCCGTATAACCATAGCTGTTTTAGGTATCCGATTATTAAGTGAATCTCTCATTAGATGTAACCACCTCTAATCATTTCCACAGTCCGGTCTTTCCAGTAGCGTTGGTCAGACTCCTTAACTAAGTCATTAACACTAGCTCTGAAATCCTCCCAACACTCTGGGTGAAACAGTTCCCCAATGACACTTAGAACAGCCTGAGTTCCAGCTAATAAGTGGTCATCACAGTGCTCACATATATAACCAGAGAGAACTTCATCATCGGGACCAGACCTTTTCCATGTGTCATAGCCTGGTGTAGGCATTATACAACTACACCTCCCCGTTTTAGTAGACTCCTGATTACCTCTACTTGTCCTACTGTGGAGTCAATCATCCTTTCTTTACGCTCACATGCTTTCATAATGTCTGCTTCTACAGTTCCTGGGTGATAGAGTCTGATGATGGTAGGGCTTGTCTTAATTCCTGCTCTGTGGATTCTATCTTCTGCCTGATGGTTTACAGCAGGAACCCAATCAGTATCACAGAAGACCGCAGTAGTGGCTGTTTGCAGATTCATACCTTCACCCATACTTTGGATGGTCCCAATGACCACTTGAAGCTTACCTTCCTGTAAGTCTCGCTGGACTTGCATCCTACTTTGGGAGTCTTGCCCTCCGGCAATTACACCGTAAGGTATATTCTTCCTGTCCAGTAACACACTAAGGTAAGGCAGGAACGAACGAAAGCAGGAGTAGAGAATAAACGACCCATCAATATCCTCAATCAATTCCGCAAGGGCATCCAGTTTGGCAGACTCCGGCACACTCCCTAATAAAGCAGGAGTCAAACATATTTGCCTAAGTCGGATAAGCTGAGCAGCTACATTAGGAGCTAAGAGAATGTCTTTAATTTCTTTGCCATTCTCCAGTTGCTTAGTAACTTCTATGACAAACTCCTCTTCCATTTCCCGGTATACTCGTTCCTGTTTTGTTCTAAGCGGTAGCCTGATGTCCCGATAGATTTTCTCTGGTAGCTCGGGTAAGGCTTCCGCTTTTGTGCGCCGGAACATATACCTGGAAAGCATAGCATTAAACTCGTCCGGGTTTTTAAGGCCAATAATTTCTGTGCCAAAGTTAGTCTGCACTGTTTCAAAGTGATAGTTAATAAAGTTCCAGTAACCAGAGAAACGGTAAGGGTCACAGATATTCAACAGTTGCCATAAATCCATAAGCTTATTACGAGCAGGAGTCCCTGTAACTAACCAAGCATTAGCAGCCATACGACTAAGTTTGACTGCTGCTTTGGTTTGCAGAGCTTTGGGATTCTTTATCCTGTGGGCTTCGTCCACTACCATGACATCCCACTCATACCCACTAAGAACATCTGCATGTAACCGCAGTTGGTCAAAGTTTATAATTATCACAACATCTGGAACTCTACAGTGTTTTGTTAATTGCAGGTCTCGGTCTTCCCGTTTACCTGCAATAACAATGTCCTCTAACTCAGCCGCTTTCTTTTTGGTCATTGCACTGTCCACTATTACAATGTTGGAGCAGTCTGTCCAGTCTTTAAGGTGGTCTACCCAAGACCATTTGACAGAGTTAGGGCATAGTATTACTACCCTTCGAGCAAAGATATGGCGTAGTGCATAGCAGGTAATGACAGTCTTGCCTATCCCCATTTCATGTCCCAGGATTACCCTGCGCCCAGTTTCCAAGAATCTTACACTAGCCCGTTGAGTTCCTCCCCATAAGCCGTCATCAATGTCTAAGGGAGCTTCTGTCTCAATAGCTTGGAGTAATTGTTTTTGGGCATTGCTAAGTGCAGTTAGGTAATCTAAAACAGCCTGGTCTATTTGAAGTCCAGGGATATGCTGTAACATGTTTCTGTAGAATAGAGGGTCAGGAGCCATGGTCCACCGACGATTTGCCCGGCTGAAATGTCCCGTGCCCCTAGTGATAATGGTTTTCACTACATCATAATGTTCCGGGGCATACAATATAAATCTAGTCGGTATCCCTTGATGGTTCCTTTGCAGGGACAATGTTGCCACGTAACTTCACCCACAGTTCCTTCTTATACTGATATAAATATGCAATAGCCACATGGAAAGCATCCCTGGCATGACCTCCCTTAATAACACTAGCCGTTAAGGAAGATAGCCCTGCCCGTTTCCGCACTTCTGGGGTTACATATGCCACAGGGATTGTGGGATACATACCACAAAGAGCGGTATTAGCAGCAAGGTATGCTTGCATGAACGCCTTGCATTGGTCAAACTTGTCCTGATTAAAGGGACCATGTAGCACAACATCTTCAATTACCATTATGTCCGGATGGTATTGTGTGGTCAAGCTAAGTAAGAGATTAAAACTGCGAAAGCCTACAGGCTCCAGTATAATCTCATCATAGTAAAGCACATCAATACTATCCTCTATGAAGTCAAGAACCACAACTCCCGTGGTTCTACCGGGGTCAATGCCTATTATTCGCATATACTCCCCTCCTAGTAAAACTCCATGTGCTCCCTTTCTTCCGGAGTATAATACAAATCTTCAAGACAATAGGAGCACAACTGGGTTAGCTCGTCCTCATAGGGACGTTTCCGACAGCAGGCACATAGCTTATCGTTGTCGGGCTTTTTGTTTACGTCTGGTTCCATTTTTGGTAAAGTCCTCCCTCATTTCCTGCTGGCACAGAAGACAAATCCCCAAGCCTTTAACTTGTGTGACTGCTAGTGCTCCACAGAAGATACAGACATGAGGACTTTGGGTAATGTAAATACGTTGGGTGGTTTTATCGATCCATATGTCTGCCGCTTTCAGAAAGGGCTGCAAATGCTTCTCTATCCTCAGCCCAAACTGGGAGGTCAACCCCACACCTAATAAGGTGGAGAGCATTGTCATGGTTCTCACCTGCCCAATCACACAGCTTCTGCACCAAGTTTTTCATAGAAACCCGCCTGTTTTTACAGAGCAACAGCATCTTTTTGTGGGTTTCAGGATTGACAACTTGTGTAAGGTTTACATAGCCATGCTCTTTTTCATAGCGATTCATCCCCGGCATTGGCCTAACCTCCTTTCTTTTAGGGGGTAACTCTAGTGTAACACGGGGGTTATTAGATTGTCAACCCCTAATGATTAAATTTTTCCCGGAGATAGTTCGCTACGAATTCCTTGATGAGGGCCACGATTGCCATAGCTATGATGACAACCGAAGTCGGTTTGTGCCCAAGGGACTGATTAAGTGCCTTACCCATAACATTTTTTAATTCTAATGCTTCACGGGCAGCTTCTCTTTGCTTTGCTATGGGTGTAATATTCAATCCCTCTTGGGCTAAATCAAACAATACTTTTACAGTTTCGTCGGGCGTTAAGTTATCCTCATTAAATCTACCACTCTTTCCATCCATACATTGCCTCCTTTGGTGTATTAAATAACCCCCGCATAGACACTCCCTTTATGGAAGTGCCTAAACTGAGATTAATTAATCAAGTAATAGTTATCCACAAAGGCGCTATTCCTCTCTACTTTAGGTAGCACATAATTAGTTATTAGAATTTCCATGGTAGCTACCCTATCAGTAATGTCCTGAATTCGTTTGGACTCTGCAAAATAGTCAGTCGCTAACTGCTTGTGGATACTATCCAGTTCTTTTGTGAGTTGGTCTATCTCAGCTTGAAGCTCTTGGTCACGATAGGATTGTGTAGCCGCAGCTACAAAAACCACAGCTGCTACCAGAACTAAGATAATCCCTATGACTACCAGAGAACATTTCATAAACGCCCCTCCCAGGTTACTTATTCTTCTTCTTCAAAGGTTAAACCTGTAACCATCCCAGTTTTAGGGTCAATCTCTGCGTGTTGGAGACGCTTCTTAAATTTAAGAGTGCCCGCTATCCAACCTTCTAATTCAGCAACTTCTCTGATTACTCGTCTGTGGATGCCCCTTCCTTGCTGAATTAGTTTAACCCCTTGCTGGATGAGTTTATCTCCCCGGTCTAGCTGTTCAGCCAAAGTAATTTGAGTAATTTCAGTTGCCCGTTTTTTGTCTTTGTAGTTCTGCCGATAAATATAGGACCGAACCGAAGCAACCGTCCGGTTAAGGGTATCTGCTAAGTCTTCCGTAACACCAGCAGGTAATTGTTTTTTACCTGCGTGCTTATCCAGTGTTTCCTGGATAAGTTCTCGTTCAGCCTGAGTAAACGATTTGTAACCCATTTCTAACTCTCTCCTTGTTATTCTATTTTTACAATGACACCTTTTCTTTGTCCATCATTTCCTTGATGCAAGCGGGGCATACATTCTTGCCTTTAAAATAAGCTGTCCCCTCGGCTTCACCACAAAATATGCAGGCTGGAGAGTACTTTTTCAGGATGATTTTTTCCCCGTCTACATATATTTCCAGAGAGTCCTTCTGGTTGATGTCCAGGGTGTGGCGAAGTTCGATGGGGAGCACGACGCGCCCAAGCTCGTCTACTTTTCGGACTATCCCAGTTGCTTTCAAAGACTTCCCTCCCTTATTAAACCAAATATAGTATACTAATTACTTCCTTGTTATTCTATTTTTACAATGACACCTTCTGTTTCGCTTTCCCATACATCTAAGATGTAGAGTAAAACTGATTCCAGGTTTTCGCTTGCCAACACCTCCCGAATTTCTCGCCTATGTGCCCATAATATATCTTCTATATAGTCTATGTCTACCTCTAAACTACTGTCAAATTCCTGCAATAAACCAAGAAGACTAGTGGAAGTAATGCTGTCAGGATACAAGAAGGAACTTCCTGTTTTGGAGTAATGGGTAGTTCTTTTCTTGTTAGATTTTTTAGTGTATACACCCCCACCATAATACCCATAACCTGCATTGCTCCACTTGTTCCAAAAGTCTTCGTCATATACGGTGACAGCCGCTTTGGGGTAGACTTTAGCTATATATTTGAAAGGCTTCTGGGGTAGTGAACTAAGAATTTTAGCAGCTTTTTCAATAGTAGCATTTAACTCTGCTAAGCGAAGAAATTCTGTTTTAGTATGTTCATGGTAGTAACCAACCGATAGGTTAGCACCAGCTATACCCCAGGTAGGACACAGGTGAGATATGTCTGAGCAGGAACCTAGAGCTGTCTTGAAGCCAAAGCCTTTAACATACTCTGTAAACTCCGGGTTATCACATTGGTAGAATACACAATCCTCTTTACCCCGGCGGTCAAATTCCAGCACAAAGTGTACAGCAGGAGCTGGGAGTTCCTTGGCTGCTGCCTTAGCACCAATACATCCCCGTTCTTCCTTATCCAGAAATAACACATGGGGTCTATGGCCTTGGTTGACAAGAGACAGAATTGCCAAGATTCCTGCTCTGTCGTCTGCCCCTAATCCTTGGGGAGACCATAAGATTCCATTCTCTTTGTCCCATACTAAGTCTGTTAGCTTTTCTGTGTGGACTACATCCATGTGAGCACACACTAAAACAGGTAAGGTGCCCTTAAAATATATGTAGTCCTCTCCTTCTACCTGTTCTGCATAGCCACAACTAGTAAGAGTCTCCGTTAAATATTTTCGGAGAGTGGACACGCCAGTCTTAAACAGTATGTCAAATAACACTAAACAACCTCCTCCGCAGGAGCACCTGCCTGTTCCCGGTCATATTCCTTAAAGCATGCAGGGCATAACACAGTATCTTGAGACACCCTAATGAGGTCATAGAAGGAAGTTTTGCCACCGCATTTGGTGCAAGTGGATGTCTCTGTAACTGAAGTTATGTCCTTGCATCTGCGGCATATAAACCCTTGAGGTGTCATTTCACCATCAGACAACCGATCTGTTTGATGACAATGGATACATACATGGATGGAGTAATCCTTAAAACATTCAGGGCACATCCAACCAGAATGGTCTGTTCGTTTTAGCTGGGGTGTCTTAAATGCTCCACCACAATGTGCGCAGCACCTAACTCTACAGTTGTCACACCGCAAGTTTCTTAGGTCGGTTACAATGCCACTACCACAGTGGGCACAATAAACGTGTTCCACACCCACTGTAGGGGGAAGCAATCGCCCGGTGTATAAAGCCCAAGAACTAGAGTCTGTATAGCAGAGCTTCTTGGAAGGGAAAACAGGTCTCTCTCCCTCAAGTTTGCGTAGTTGAACAGTGTTTGCATCTATTCCGTGCATTTCTGCCATGATAGGTTTCAACAAGTCCACAGTAGCACGAATAATACCATCATTTGTGTCTCTGTATTGTCGTCCTATCCAAATGTTAGGGTCGGGTTGCTTGGGTAAAGTAAAGTGAACAAACGCCCTCCAAGTTTTTGTGGGAATCTTCATACCCGCCACTCCCGTAGAGCGACCATCAGCAGTATGAGCTGTGGTAAAAGCGATTGCACTGGCAGCATCCGAAGTAAAGAGCAACGGAGCAGACGCATACATTCCAGGGCCATCCTCTCTGTTTGTAAACAAGCGATAGCAAGAAGTCCATCCTTCTGTAAAGTTGGAAGCAAACATAATATCGACTGGGTTAATACTTATGACCAACTTATGGCTGCCATTTTTAAGCTTTTCTACTACCTTGCTGTGGGTTTGTAGCACAGCATCTATCATGTCTGTGGCTACAGTCGTTGGGTCCTCCACCCCCTGCAGGAAAGGATAAACATAATCCCGAAAGTGCATTGTAGTTACACATTGCTGAGAGATACTGTCTCCCATAGAGGGGGAGTCCAGAAGGAACTTCTCTAGTAAGAGTTTGAGAAGTTTAGATACCTTCGTTCCTTTCTGGACCCCCTTGAGTTCTCGAAAATCATTTACATTTTCTAGTTTGTTGGAAGCAATTTCCCGTATGGATAACTTTCGCATAATGTTTTTCAATGTTCCTGGTAAGATAATATGGAAAGCATACGCAAAGTTGTTCCAACCAGTGTTGCCTTGCATCTTACGGTTTAAGTAAGGCTGGCCTGTGCGACTCCACTCAGTACTTAACATGTCAGTTATATCTTTAAAGTTTAGCTGTGAAGCAACGTCCAAGTCTTGGAAAATGCGCCCCTCTGGGCCAAAGTAAGGGAGCATCCAGGCTTTTTGCCGAGCATGTTCATTCTGTAGATAGTAAATATTTTTCATACTCCACCCATTTTTATTCGCTAGTAACTGCCTAATTTGTTGCCATTCAGTTTCAAACATAGACAATACTTACCTCCTTTGTATAATAAAAAAGGGGAGAGCGTTTCACTCTCCCCCTAGTCTTAAACCTACTGTCCTTTACGAGTAGCCTGCAAAGCGTAAGCTTGTTCCCGACGAGTGTCGTCCAGAACAAAGGCATCCTGGTCACGCTTTACCAGGGACAGCTTATCAGCCGCCAGGTCATAAGCGTTGAACATGATAGTGCGACCAGGCTTAGCCAGGTCATCAAGAGCAACTACTTGCACTTGGGGGAAAGGCTGGTCTGCCTTAAAGCCCCGAGGAACATCATCCCCATCAGCAGGAGCAAAATTACCTACACCAATAACACGACCCAGACCCTGATACTTGTCACCATCGACCATCACAATGTCACCAACAAAAAAAGTTTGCATTAAAAAATAGCCTCCTCAATTTTTAATTTAGTTTAGGGACGAGCAACTATTAGATAGGTAGTATTAGAATTAAACGTCATAAATCACCTCCTCTAAAGGAAAACCCAATACCTCAGCAAGTGACTTTGCTACTTCATTTGCGCTAGCTTTTAGCTTATAAGATACAAGAAGTGTAAAGGCCATTATTTCTCCCTCGATTGTGGGAGCTATCATGTCTGCAAAAAGCTGAGCATCCTGTGTCCAGATACGATGAGCTTTTGCCATAGAAAATAGAGTGCGGTCTATCTTTGTCTTAAAGTCTGTGTGTAAAGCTGGGGGACACAGGAGCATAAGATAACAAAAACCAGTTTCACCATAAGCAGACAACTCGAGCGTCCCCTCTGCTTTCCAGTGGCAGTCTTCATACCACCACTCCCCATGAGGATACAAAGAAAAACCGTTAGTGAATGACCACCCTTCTAAATTGAATTCTTGTGCTAATTTTACATAGCCCTCTATAGGGACAAACCAGCCTCTGGGTGTGTGAAGTTGTCCATTTAAAGTATGCAATCGTGGACACTTAGCATCAGCACCAAACTCCAAGCCATAATGGTTTTCGCCACAAATGCGTATAGTGGCTAGCTTATCTACCAATGTTGGTGTGTCTTGAAAGGACTTGACGAGTACTACTTGGGTGCCTACTGGATATATCTCTGCCATCCTATTTCACCTCCTTATGTGTAATTGGGTGTGTACCCAAAACAAGACAGGCTAGTGCCTGTCCTGCGTTTGATACACACTATAAGTTAGACTGCAACCGAATAATGGGTTGTCCACA
>Ga0172382_10013016_pt1 | contig 10765 bp, 9 predicted proteins | sample Leawel138RmetaG_FD_122245 | JGI IMG/M metagenome (GOLD analysis project Ga0172382, IMG submission 122245) | Leachate microbial communities from a municipal landfill in Southern Ontario, Canada - Leachate well 138R metaG | ecosystem: Engineered > Solid waste > Landfill > Unclassified | place...
CCGGGGCGATGCTCCACGCTCGAGACGCGGCCGCGCGCCGGCGCCCGGTTCACATGGCAGGAGAACACGTTCATGAACACGCACACGCGCACCATCTCGCCGCTGCCGAGGCCGAGCTCGCGCGGCGGCACCGCCGGCCCGACCGAGGAGACGACGCCGTCGGCCGGGCTGACGACCAGCTTGTCGTCGATCGGCGTCACGCGCTCGGGATCGCGGAAGAAATAGGCGCACCAGGCGGTCAGGATCAGGCCGATCCAGAACAGGCTGGTCGAGAACAGCCCGAGCAGGATGGTGGCGCCGGCGAAGGCGGCGATGAACGGCCAGCCCTCGCGGTGGACCGGCACGAAAGTGTTCCTGATCGTATCGGCAAGGCTCATGCGGCTCTGCGCTCCCGCTTTTTCGGAGTCAGCCTGATACCCCATCGCCGGTTGGGCCGCAACGCGCGATTGGCCGCGCCGCCAGAGCCGGCGCCGGCGCGGCGTTAAACGGCTTGTTATCGATCGCGTGCTATAGGCGGGCTGCCGGAGGAAATCGATGAGCTCACAGTTCGTCATAGCGATGCTCAACCCGACCATCGGGATGCTGTTCGCCGCAGCCTTCTTCCTGCTGTGGACGAACCAGCGCGGCCAGGCCTACATCCTGATGATCGCGGCGAGCTACGTGACGTCGTCCGTCGGCTTCCTGATCCAGGACGTCGGCCCGGATTTCGCCAACGAGTTCGAGCGCATTCCGGCGAACACCTGCTTCCTCGTCACCGGCTACCTGCTGATCGGCGGCGTGCTGAAGCGATACGGCCTGCCCGTTCCGCATGCGCTGATGGCGGGCATCGTCGCCGCCGGCGCGGCGGGGCTGTGCTGGTTCGTCCTCCTCCGGCCCGACCTGACGGCGCGTGTCTTCATGGTCAATTTCCTGCTCGGCTGCATCGCGCTCATCGCCGCGGTGAAGCTCTACCCGATCGAGAAGCGGCATCTGGTCGACCGGCTGGTGTTCTGGGTGACGGTGCTGTGCGTGCTGAACTTCTTCCTGCGGCCGGCCCTGATCATGCTGGTCGACGGCTTCAACGATTTCGACAACTTCCAGCAATCGTTCTACTGGACGACGGTGCAGTTCACGCAGGTGATGATCTCGCTGCTGTTCGCGCTGACGCTGATGGTGGCCATCGCGCTCGACCTGATCGGCGACCTGCGGCATGAGGCCAACACCGACGACCTTTCCGGCCTGCTCAACCGCCGCGGCTTCGAGCAGGAAGCCGGCAAGGCGCTGAAGGCCGGCCGGGCGCAGGGGCGGCCCGCCTGCCTGATGATCGCCGACCTCGACCACTTCAAGGCCATCAACGACACCTACGGCCACGCCGTCGGCGACAGGACGATCGACCTCTTCGGAAAGCACGTCGCGGCGTCGCTGGAACCGGGCATGATCGCCGGCCGGATCGGCGGCGAGGAATTCGCCATCTTCATTGCCGATGCCGAGCTGGGCGCGGCCCGGCGGCTGGCGGAAACGCTGCGAGTGCGGTTCGCCGAGCATATCGCCGGCAAGCTGCCGCCGTCGCTCAAGCCGACGACCAGCATCGGCCTGTGCGTCTCCGCCACCGAATCGGAGCTCTACGACCTGATGCGCAAGGCCGACGAGGCGCTCTACCAGGCCAAGCGGCTCGGCCGGAACCAGGTGCAGGCGTTCACGCCGCGCGATTCCGGCGCCCTCGCCGCGAAGCAGGCCCTCGCCGGCGCCTGATGCCCGAACCCTATTCGCCCGCCGGCTCCATCCCGGCCGGCGTGCGGCGCGCGACAATGCCGAGCGCATCTTCCTCGCGCACCTTGCGCAGCCGCTCCTCGGCCTCCGTCGCCTCGCGCTGGCGCGCCCACATCTCGGCATAGAGGCCGCGCTTCGTCAGGAGCTCGGCATGGCGGCCGCGCTCGGCGATGCGCCCGTCCTGCAAGACGATGATCTCGTCGGCCGAGATCACCGTCGACAGGCGGTGGGCGATGACCAGCGTGGTGCGGCCGCGGCTGACGAGATCGAGCGCGGCCTGGATTTCCTGCTCGGTGCGGGTGTCGAGCGCCGAGGTCGCCTCGTCGAGCATCAGGATCGGCGGCGCCTTCAGGATGGTGCGGGCGATGGCGACGCGCTGCTTCTCGCCGCCCGACAGCTTCAGCCCGCGCTCGCCGACCATGGTGTCGTAGCCGTCCGGCAGGCGGGCGATGAAATCGCCGATCTGGGCAAGGTCGGCGGCGCGCTCGACATCCTCGGCGTTGGCGTCCGGCCGGCCGTAGCGGATGTTGTAGCGGATGGTGTCGTTGAACAGCACCGTGTCCTGCGGCACCATGCCGATCACGGCGCGCAGGCTTTCCTGCGTCACGTCGCGGATGTCCTGCCCGTCGATGCGGATCGAGCCCCGCTGGATGTCGTAGAAGCGGAACAGGAGCCGCGAGATCGTCGACTTGCCGGCGCCGGACGGGCCGACGATGGCCACCGTCCTGCCCGCCGGCACCTCGAACGACACGCCCTTGAGGATCGGCCGCGCGGGGTCGTAGGCGAAGTGCACGTCCTCGAACACCACCCTGCCCTCGCCGACGGCGAGCGGCGCGGCATCCGGCCTGTCCACCACCTCGGCCTCGACGTCGAGCAGGTCGAACATCTGCTCGATGTCGGTCAGCGCCTGCCTGATCTCGCGATAGATGAAGCCGATAAAGTTCAGCGGCACGGAAAGCTGCATCAGCATGGCGTTGACGAAGACGAAGTCGCCGATGGTGTGGGTGCCGCGCATCACCTCCCATGCCGACAGCGCCATCACCGCCGCCATGCCGACGCCGAAGATGACGCCCTGGCCGAAGTTCAGCCAGCCGAGCGAAGTCCAGATGCGGGTGGCGGCGTCCTCGTAGCGTGCCATCGAGCGGTCGTAGCGCGCGGCCTCCATCTTCTCGTTGCCGAAATACTTCACCGTCTCGTAGTTGAGCAGCGAGTCGATGGCCTTGGTGTTGGCGTCGGTGTCGCTGTCGTTCATGTCGCGGCGGATGGAGATGCGCCAGTCGCTCGCCCGCACGGTGAACCACGTATAGAGCCACACCGTCACAGCGATGACGGCGACATAGACCCAGCCATAGACCACCCAGAAGATCACCGCCGTCAGCGCGAATTCCAGCACCGTCGGCAGCGTGTTGAGGATGGTGAAGCGCACGATGGTCTCGATGCCCTTGACCCCGCGCTCGATGACGCGCGACAGGCCCCCGGTGCGCCGTTCGAGGTGGAAGCGCAGCGACAATTCATGCAGGTGGACGAAGGTGCGATAGCCGAGCTGGCGCACCGCGTGCTGGCCGACGCGCGCGAACAGGGCGTCGCGAAGCTGGTTGAAGCCGAGCTGGACGACGCGCACGACATTGTAGGCCAGCACCAGCATCACCGGCGCGGCGAGGATGGCCGGCACATAGGCCGGCACCGCAAGCTCGCCGGTCAGCGCGTCGGTCGCCCATTTGAAGAAATAGGGAACGAGAACCAGCACCAGCTTGGCGATGACGAGGAAGATGCTGGCCCAGACGACGCGCAGCTTCAGGTCGGCGCGGTCGGCCGGCCACATATAGGGCCACAGATTGGCCAGCGTGCGCAGGGTGGAGCCGGAATCGGCGGATACGGTCTTTTCGGACGCGGTGTTCTCGGACAAGGCAAGAAATCCTGAATGGGCGTGTCTAGCCGCGGCGCCCGGCGGGCGGCGCGCAGCAGGAATCGAGAAGATGGTCGATCGCGGCGGAAAGTGCCGCGAGCGCGGCGCGGTCGACCTCGTAGCGGGAGCGCGGACGGCCCGGCGTCAGCCGCACCAGCCCGGCATCGACCAGCACCTTGAGATGCTGTGAAACCGTGGACTGGGCGAGATCGAGCCGGGCGACGACATCCTTGCAGCAGCAGGCGTCGACGCCGGCGAGATGCTGGAGAATGTCGATGCGGGCGGGATGGGCGAGCGCGGCAAGCCGCGCCGCGAGCGCCGCGCGCTCGTCGCAATCATACGTTGCCGGATTCGGGGCCGGAATCATGTCCTGCTGGCTATTCATCGTTTATCGGCGATATACGATGAACGGCTTTCACGCAAGCCGCCGGTCAGTCGGCGGCGGCGTTTCCGTCCTGCGGCGACACCGCCTGATCGCCGATGGCGTCGAGATCGGCCTGCTCGCCCTCCGGCGTCTCGCCGGGCACGGCGAAGACCTGCCCCGGCCAGATCCGGTTCGGATCGTGGATCTGGTCCTGGTTGGCGAGGTAGATCGTCGAATAGCGGATGCCGTGGCCGTAGACGCGGCGCGAGATGCGCCACAGCGAATCGCCGCGACGGATGATGACCGCGCCGTCGACGCGCTGGAGCGGCGCGGCCGTGGCCTCGTCGTCGGCGCCGACGTCGTCGTTCGCTTCTTCCGCTCCCGCCGCATCGGGCGCGGCGGCGGTTTGCGCCGCAGGCTCGCCCTGCGCCGGTCCACCCTGAGCCGGCGCGGCGGGCGCCACGGCAGCGATGGCCTCGCCCGGCTCGCGCTCGAAGGGCACGCCGGCGCGAGCGACGACCGAGCCGTCGTCGCCGAGCAGGTCGGCGCGGATCAGATGGCTGCCGACCTCGAGAGCGCGTTTCGCCTCGACGAGGAAGCGCCCGCCTTCGGAGGCGACGGCGTCGCCGAGAAGGACAGTGCCGGCATAGACGCGCACGGTGCGCCCGGCATCGGCGCGGCCGGCAACGAAGATCGTGCCGCCCTCGATCTCGACCGCCTCGACCGAGACGGTGTGGGTCGCCGCAGGTTGCGGGGCCGGCTGCGGGGCGGATTGCGGCGTGGCGGGAGCAGCCTCCTCCTCGCTGGCGGCGGTCTCGTCCGTCGCGTCCGGCGTCACGGCCGGGGCTTGCGCCTCCGCGGCGGGCTGCCGTTCGTCTGCGGCGGCCTGCGACGGCGCGGTGGCTTCCTCCTCGCCTGCCTCTTCCCCGGCGGGTTGCGTCGTGCCGGGGGCGACCGTCGTTTCCGGCGCGGCATCGGTCGCCCCCGGCACGGTGATCAGCTGCGCCGGCTCGCCCGGCTCCTCGACCATGGCGAGAACCTGGCCGTCCTCGGCCTCGGGGACGGAAACGATGGCCGCGCCGTCGGAGAGGGCAGCGCCGCCTTCCCGCGCGGTCGCGCGCAGCGCCAGCCGGTAGTCGCCCGGCGCCAGCCGCTCGTCGAGCACGACGACGAAATCGCCGGACGCGCCGGCTTCGGCCTTGCCGAGCACCGTCTCGCCCGACAGCACCTCGACGGTCGCGCCAGCGCCGGCCTTGCCGGCCACCAGCACCGAGCCGTCCGGCTCGACGCGCAGCAGGTCGAAGGCAGGCGCGGTGAGGCGATCCTGCTTCGGAGTGGTCGCCGTTTCCGGCGAGGCCGGCTCATCGGCGGGGGCGGCTTCCTCTTCCGCCGCGTCCTGCTCTGCCGGGGCGGCCTTCTCCTGCGATGCTGCGGGCGGCTGGAGCAGGCTCGAAACCTCAGCCGGCTTCGGCGCCAGCCACGGGTCGAGCATGCCGGTCACATATGCGGTGCCGGCCGCGGCGGCGCCGCCGCCCAGCAGAAACAGGATTGCCTTGACCCAGCCCGCCATCGACCTTTTCCTTCCAGCCCGGTTCCTTCCGCGTCTATCCTGTTTTTCGTGGGGCGACAACAAAAGACCGATCCACGGCTTGACCGCGCGGGCGGCGAGATCGTCCAATCCGCCGATGAATCCGATTCGATCCATCTGCGTCTATTGCGGCTCCTCCAACGGTCGGGGCGAGGCCTACGCCGCCGCCGGCCACGCGCTCGGCCGCTCGATGGCCGAGGCCGGCATCCGGCTCGTCTATGGCGGCGGCACCAAGGGCATCATGGGCGCGGTCGCGCGCGGCGTGATGGAGGGCGGCGGGGCCGTCACCGGCATCATCCCGCGCTTCCTCATCAACAAGGAGGCGTCCGGCGCGGCCCTCGGCGACATCGACGAGGTGATCGTCACCGAGGACATGCACACCCGCAAGCACGCCATGTTCGAGAAGTCGGACGCCTTCGTGGCGCTGCCGGGCGGCATCGGCACGCTGGAGGAAGTGGTGGAGATCATGACCTGGGCGCAGCTTGGCCGCCACCGCAAGCCGATCGCCTTCGTCAACATCGGCGGGTTCTGGAACCCGATGCTGGCGCTCATCGACCACATGCGCGCGGAAGGCTTCGTCCATACCGGCCATCTGGTGCAGCCCCTGGTGGTCGACACGGCCGAGGCGGTGGTTCCGGCCGTCGCCACGCAGGCGGCGTCCTTCGCCGAGATCGCGTCGCAGGGCGACACGCGGGTCATCGACCGGCTGTAGCGGCCGGCTTCAATGCCGGCGGAACAGGACCGACCAGGTGTAGAGCGCCAGCGCCAGCCAGATCAGGCCGAAGGCGAACAGCCGGACGGCGCCGAAGGGCTCGCCGAACACGAAGACCGCGATCAGCGCGATCATCGTCGGCGCGATGTACTGCATCAGGCCGATGGTCGAGATGCGCAGCATCTTGGCCCCGAACGCATAGAGGATGAGCGGCACGGCCGTGATCGGCCCCGCCGCCAGCAGCAGGACGAGATCCCGGCCGCCGGCGAGGAAATGCCCCTGCCCGGTCATCTCCAGCCACAGGAACCATGCCAGGCACGGCGGCGTCAGCAGCAGCACCTCGAGGAAGAAGCCCTGGCTCGGGCCGATGGGCAGCGTCTTCCTGAGGAAGCCGTAGGCGGCGAAGCTGAATGCGAGCGCCAGCGAGATCCACGGCAGCCCGCCCGCCTCCACCGTCAGCACCGCGACGGCGACGGTGGCGAGACCGACGGCGAGCCACTGGACGCGGCCGAGCCGCTCGCCGAGCAGCAGGGCGCCGAGCAGCACCGTCACCAGCGGGTTGATGTAGTAGCCGAGCGCGCCCTCCACCGTGCGCTCGACGGCGATGGCCCAGATGTAGATGCCCCAGTTGATCGAGATGATCGCCGCCGTCAGCGCCGCCATCGCCAGCGTACGCGGCGAGCGCAGCGCCGCCTTGATGTCGGCGGTGCGTCCCAGCGCCAGCAGAACCGCGCCCGCCACCGGCACCGACCAGAGGACGCGGTGGACGACGACCTCGGCCGGCGAGATGTGCGACACCGCCTTCATGTAGAGCGGCAGCACGCCCCACATGAGATAGGCCGAGAGCGCATAGAGGAAGCCGCGCGTCGCGCCGGCCTCGTCCCGCTGCGATTGTCCGGCGGCTTCGGTCGCGGCGCCGTGCGCCGGGTTGGCTTCTTCGTGCATGGCGGGGTCCATCCGTTTCGCCGCCGCTTATCGCCGGGATTCGCGCGCCGCGAATTACGCCACGGATGCGAGCCGATGAGCCAGAGCGGCCAAAGTCCTATGCGGCATTGGCCGCAGTGGCCTCGCGGTTCCTGACGAGCTTGTAGACGATGGCGTCCATCAGCGCCTGGAACGAGGCGTCGATGATGTTTTCCGAGACGCCGACCGTCCACCAGCGCGCGCCGGCGGCGTCGCGCGATTCGATCAGCACGCGGGTGATCGCGTCGGTGCCGCCATTGAGGATGCGCACCTTGAAATCGACCAGCGCCATGTCGGCGATCTCGTCCTGATAGCGGCCGAGATCCTTGCGCAGCGCGATATCGAGCGCGTTGACCGGGCCGTCGCCCTCGGCCACCGACATGCGCTGCTCGCCGTCGATGGTCAGCTTGACGACCGCCTCCGAGACCGTGCGCAGATTGCCGTTGGCGTCGTGGCGGCGCTCGACCATGCAGCGGAAGGAATCGACCTCGATGAAGACGGGCACGGTGCCGAGCGTGCGCCGGGCGAGCAGCTCGAAGCTGGCGTCCGCCCCCTCATAGGCATAGCCTTCGGCCTCGCGCTCCTTGACCAGCGAAATCAGCGTGTCGAGGCGCGGATCGTCCTTCGCAACGGCGATGCCGCGCCGCTTCAACTCGGCGATGAAGTTCGACTTGCCGCCCTGGTCGGAGACCATGACCTTGCGGCTGTTGCCGACCGTTTCCGGCGGCACGTGCTCGTAGGTCTGCGGCTCCTTCAGCAGCGCCGAGGCGTGGATGCCGGCCTTGGTGGCGAAGGCCGAGGCGCCGACATAAGGCGCCTGCGGCTCCGGCGCGCGGTTCAGCAACTCGTCGAAGGCGTGCGACAGCCGCGAGATGCCGGCCAGCGCCTCACGCGAGATGCCGGTGTCGAACCGCCCGGCGAAAGCGGGCTTCAGCATCAGCGTCGGCACGATGGTGACGAGATCGGCATTGCCGCAGCGTTCGCCGATGCCGTTCAACGTGCCCTGCACCTGCCGCGCGCCGGCCTCCACCGCCGCCAGCGAATTGGCCACCGCCTGGCCGGTATCGTCATGGGCGTGGATGCCGAGGCGGCTGCCCGGGATGCCGGAGGCGATCACCGTGGCCACGATCTCGCGCACTTCCGAAGGCAGGGTGCCGCCATTGGTGTCGCACAGCACGATCCAGCGTGCCCCGGCGGCGAAGGCGGCGCGGGCGCAGGCGAGCGCATAGTCGGGATTGGCCTTGAAGCCGTCGAAGAAATGCTCGCAATCGACCATCGCCTCCTTGCCGGCCGCGATCGCCGCCGCGACGGACGCTTCTATCGCCTCGAGGTTCTCCTCGTTGGTGCAGCCGAGCGCGACGCGGACGTGATAGTCCCAGCTCTTGGCGACGAAGCAGATCGCATCGGCCGGGGTGGAAAGCAGCGCGGCGAGGCCGGGATCGTTGGAGGCGGAGACGCCGGCGCGCTTGGTCATGCCGAAGGCCGCGAACTTCGCCCGCTCCGTCCGCTTCTCGCGGAAGAAGGCGGTGTCGGTCGGGTTGGCGCCCGGATAGCCGCCCTCGACATAGTCGAAGCCGAATGCGTCGAGCATGCGCGCGATGACGATCTTGTCCTCGACCGAGAAATCGACGCCCGGCGTCTGCTGGCCGTCGCGCAGGGTCGTGTCGAACAGATAGATTCGCTCTTTTCCGGTCATGCCGCCCCCCCCGTGCCGCGCGACGGATTCCCTGATCTGTCCGTCCTCGCTCGCTTCGCCGCTGCGGTCGGACGGGCTGCGCAGGGTCGTGTCGAAGAGATAGATTCGCTCTTTTCCGGTCATGCCTTGTCCCCGCCCTTGTTCCCCATAGGCCAGCTTTCGGTGTCGTGGTCGGGGTGCTGGTAGCTGACGATGGAGGCGAGGAAGGCCGCCGCCTGCACATCATCGGCGGTAACGCGCGCGGGCAGCGCGGCAATCGCATCGACGTAAGGCAGCTTGCCCTCGACGCCGAACTGGATGGTGGGCGCGATCTCCTGCGGCCGGTCGAAAGCGCCGATGGCGAGCGCGATCCCGTCCGGCGCCTCATAGGTCAGCGGCGTGCCGCATTCGGCGCAGAAGCCACGGCTGACATGGTTGGACGAGCGGAACCGCTTCGGCGCGCCGCGCGTCCAGACAAGCCCGCCCTCGGGCGCGGTGGCGAGCGGCGCGTAGAAGCTGCCGAATGCCTTCTGGCACATGCGGCAATGGCAGATCGAGGCGTTCGCCAGCGCGCCCTCGATCCGGAAGCGCACCGCGCCGCACTGGCAGCCGCCGGTATAGACCGGCCTGTTGTCGAGGCTCATGGCTTCGGCCTCTGCGTTAAACGGCTGACGGGATGATTCCGGTTCATCGGGTAGCTCATTGATCTGGCTGCCTTTCTCGCGGCTATTCGGGTCTGTGGCAGACCGCCTCGATATTGTTGCCGTCGGGATCGAGCACGAACGCGCCATAATAGTGCTCATGATAGTGCGGGCGCGGGCCGGGCGCGCCATTGTCGCGGCCGCCGGCGGCGAGCGCCGCGGCGTGGAACGCATCGACTTCGGCGCGGCTTGACGCCGTGAAGGCATAGTGACGGCCGGGCCCCGGCTCGCCGCCCTCGTGCAGCCAGAAATCCGGCTTGTCGCGGCCGTAGCCGCCGACTTTCGCGCCGTCGGTGAACTCCTCCGGCACCATGTAGAGCAGCGTCGCCCCGAGCGGGACGAACGCGGCATCGTAGAAGGCTTTCGCCTTCGTCCAGTCCGTCACCACGATTCCCGCATGGTCGATCATCGCTTCACCTCCCAGGTCGTGACCCGCTCGCCGGTCGCCGGGTCCTTGCCGTCCTTCAGCTGGACGCCCTTTTCCAGCAGCTCGTCGCGGATGCGGTCGGCTTCGGCCCAGTTCTTCTGCGCGATCAGCGCGAGGCGCTTTGCGACGAAGGCAGCGACGTCGATGTCGGTTTCCAGTTCCGACAGATCGAGGCCGATCAGCGCGGCGGCCGCCATCAGCGCGGACGGGTCGAGGTCGCTGCTATTCATCAGGCGCAGATATTCGGCCATGTCGAGGTCGTCGCCCAGCGCGGCGACGAAGGCGGGGTCGACCGCACCCGCTTTCGCGCCCGCCGCGCGGCGGCGCCATTTGGCGATCAGCGCGGCGGCCTCCTCCAGCTTGCGCACGGAAAAGTCGATCGGCTCGCGGTAATGCGTCATCAGCATGGCCAGCCGCAGCACCTCGCCCGGCCATTTGCGGCCGCCGAATTTTTCGGTAGCGAGCAGCTCGTGGATGGTGACGAAGTTGCCCTCCGACTTCGACATCTTCCTTCCCTCGACCTGAAGGAAACCGTTGTGCATCCACACCCGCGCCATGCGCCCGGTGCCGAGCGCGCAGCAGGACTGGGCGATCTCGTTCTCGTGGTGCGGGAAGACGAGGTCGATGCCGCCGCCATGGATGTCGAAGACGTTCTTCTCGGGATCGTCGCAGGCAAGGCC
>Ga0172382_10013018_pt1 | contig 10764 bp, 9 predicted proteins | sample Leawel138RmetaG_FD_122245 | JGI IMG/M metagenome (GOLD analysis project Ga0172382, IMG submission 122245) | Leachate microbial communities from a municipal landfill in Southern Ontario, Canada - Leachate well 138R metaG | ecosystem: Engineered > Solid waste > Landfill > Unclassified | place...
GAAGTGCGTAAGGCCCGTCACCGGTAGCGGTCCAGCTGTAAGGTGTTCCCAGAAACATCTCCGAATAGAGCCGCATACGATCGGTGATGCTGTAATTCATCTTCGCGTTGACCATCAGGAGAGAATCGATCTGAGCATAAGTCATATTCCCGATAGGAGCTGCCGGACTTTTTTCACGGGATGCGCAGGAAATCAGTAACAATAGCGCGCTTATAACAACAAGGATCCTTTTCATTCTCTTTTCTCCGTACATTAGGCTTAAAGATTTATTTCAACTTCTACCGTATCCAGGATCCCTTTTATTGGAACACTGGGTTTACGGACAACAACGCAGATATTTTCGATACCGCAGTATTTGGATTTGATCTTTCGCGCTATCATTCCGGCAATGGATTCGATCAGGTGTTTTTTATCTTCGGTCACGATCGTTTTAATCTCCTGATAGATTGCTTCATAATTGATCGTATCTTCGAGCCTGTCGCTTTCGGAGGCTTTTTTCAGATCACAGCCGATCTTCAGGTCCACCTCAAAGCGTGCGCCCAGTATCTTTTCGCTTTCCTCTACACCGTGATAAGCATAAAACACCATGTTCTTCAGGCGGATATAATCCATATTTACCTCTCACTGGGTCCATTTCAGTTTATTGCGCACAACCGAAAAAAAGCTGCTGTTCATGGAACGCACCAGTTTAACGCTGTACGACGCTTTATTGACATTGATACGGGTCTCCGCATTGACCGGAATATCTTCCTGTCCGTCCACGGTCAGCATACAGCCGTCGCTGAGTTCTTTAAAACGGATATTCACACTGCAGTCTCCGGAAATGACAGTGGGGCGATTGGACAGCATATGGGGGCAGATCGGATTGATAATCATGGCATTGATGCCGGGACTCAGAATGGGACCGCCCGCCGACATGGAATAGGCGGTCGAACCGGTCGGCGATGCGATGATCAGTCCGTCACTGCGAAAGGTATTCATATAGACTTCATCCACATAGACCTCGGTAGTCAGCAATTTCGAAGAAGGTGAACGCAGGACAACCACATCGTTCAACGCAAAATAGCGTTCGTTTTCCGGCAGGATCCGCGTTTCCAGTACCATCCGCTCGTCAATACGGTATTTTCCCGCGAGAATATCTTTCAGTTCGCTGTCATAGGTTTGCCCGGACAACTCAGCCAGAAAGCCCAGACGTCCGAAACGGATGCCCAGCATGGGGATCTGGTCATTTCCCATCAGGCGTGCGGCACGCAGAATTGTACCGTCCCCGCCGAGGATGACCAGCATATCCGCTTCTTTTAACATCCTGAACAATGCAATTCCGTGCGGATATCCGGCAATCCCGGCGAATTCGGATTCGACGCAGTAATCAACCCGGTTCAGTCGAAGCCAGTCAAGAAAGTGGTGAAAAAACTGTCCGATCTCCTCCGAATAGATCTTATTGGCAATAATACCGATCTTCATAGGGATTCCTTTCTATTGATCAGGGCTTCCAGTTTTTGCAGAACCTCTGCGGCATTTTCCGCAGGGACAGATCCCGGTATTTCCCAGGAATGCAGAGAAATAAGCGGTTTTTCATATTGCAGTGCATAAGCGATCTCGGACAGTGTTCCGTAATTGCCGCCAATGGCTACCGCCGCTCTGCAGGCCATTGCCAAAACGGCATTGCGCGCAAGGCCCAATCCCGTGGGAATGGCGATATCGACCCAGGGGTTCGCGTCCGAATCGTCGTCGCCGGGCAGTATCCCGACGACCGTACCTCCGGCGTCCTTGCATCCGCGGCTCACGGCTTCCATAATGCCTCCGCGTCCTCCGCAAAGCAAAGTCCATCCGCGTTCGGCAATACCGCGGCCCACGGCTTCCGCTTCCCGGCACAGTGTTTCATCCGCTTTTCGTCCGCCGAATACCGCGATCCGGGGTTTTTTCTTATTTGCATTAATCACATTGGAAGTTACAATTTTTTTAGGCATATGTAAAGGGGAAACCCGGCAGTAAAGAGCTAAAGATCCCGGTAATGATTCAGCGGATCAATGCGTGAGAAAACAAAAATAGCGGATGATATTTCTAGAAAAGAGGGATTTTGCCACGGTAATTATATTCCCCGAACTTCAGACGATAAAGATAGATACCGCAGGGCAAACCCGGCGATTGCCAACTGATCCGGTAATATCCGGGGTCCAGTTCCTTGTCCAGCAAGAGACCGATGCGCTCACCGCGCATATTGAAGATCTCCAGGCTTAACTGTCCGCGTTCCGGCATTTCCAGGTCCATACGCAGCAAAGGGACTGTATATTCAGGATAAACGGGTTCAAAACGGAAAGCCGGCAGAGCTCCTTCTTCATAAGGGCGATGATCGATCCGGGTCTCCGAAGGATACGCCACTTTCAGGTTATCCCAATAAACTGTACCCTGAGCCTGTATATCGGGAACATAAAAACAGAGCTTCTTCAGTTTCAGCGGAAACGCGGCCTGCAGCCGTGAAATATCCAGATAAATATTCCGGTATTCGTTTTGTCCAGGATCGCTGCTACTGAAAAGTTCCCGTTTTATCCCATTTGCGTCTTCAAGAATCGCCGATATACGGTATTCCTGACCGTCTCCCCGGAATTCCAGCATCAGCATTTCGGGAATTCCCGGTAAGAGGATATTCTTTTCCAGTTCGATTCGGCCGCCTTTCAATGAACTGTAATCGATACGCATAGCCCTATCGCTTCCCTTGCGGGTGGCAAGTGCTATCCGGGCTGACAGGCCTTCGCGGGATTCATCGATCAGATTCCAGCCGTCCAGGCTTTTTACCGGATCAAGCACAAATTCCCCTTCCCGTACAAATACCTTGAGCTCTGCTACGGTGCTCACATCGCCGTAGGCGGCGGTCAACTGTGTCATTCCTTTCTTTTTTCCCAGAAAACGTCCCGCATTATCAATAATTCCTATACTCGTATCCGCCAGGCTGTAACGGAGTATCGTGTTCGGAAGAAGCAGGGTGTCTCCCTCCTCCGATACACCGTGAACAATAAAATCCACCGCTTGCCGCGTATCGCTAATCAGTGATGCGGGTGTGAGGATCAAAGGATCAAAGCCAAGAACATGAACGTACATGGAGTCGGGCCGGACCGTGTCCGCCATTGTGGCATAGAGATATCCTTTTCCGGCTTTCCCGGTGGATGCGAAATAGAGCTGGCCATCCCGGACACTGACGGATCCCAGTTCGGGATCGCAATAAAAATCAATACTTGCGCTGTCGGGGATCTCCCGGTAATGATAATGGGCATCCCAGCCGGAGATCCCGAAAGGCAGGGATTGCTGTTTATACATTAAAAGAGAGTCCCTTTCGATTTGCAGAATTGCCAGTTTCCCCTGCGGCGCCGAGCTGTAAATGGCACAGCTGTTCCGTACGGCACGCTCTTTGCCGTCAGACGGTGAATTCGCAATTCCGTCTGCAGTCAGCAGGACACTGGATCCTCCTCCGTCAAAATTCATTGCGCGCCAGGCACCGAGCCGGATCAGGATATCCGCCAGATCAGGAAGATTGATCCCGATGCTGCTACTTTGCCGGCCATCCACCACTAGCAGGTACATCCGGGTCGTATCACGGTTAAAGCCCACCGCCGTCCGCGGATGCCGGTCCAAGGCAAAACGGTTCGTCCCGTTCTCATTGGCAAAACCTTCCAGAGCATAATTGGATCCCTCGCGCACAATGGTCGGATAACCGCCAATGATATGACGGATCCGCTGCAGCTGCGGAAGAAGGTCAAAACTGACAGTGGAATCGCTGAGATCCTCGAATTGCAACATTCCAAGTTCCAGCTTAACCAAACGTCCTTTCTGGTAATGTCTGCGGAGAGCGTTTCCCAATCCGGGACCGGCTGTCAGATAAGCCCTTCCCGGAGTTGCGGAAAGTACTGCAGTATCAATAGCCAGGCTGTCCATCATACAGTATACGGGACCATTCACCACCCATTCGTTCAAAGGCAGAAGCCGGATCGCACTCATGGAACCTTCTAGCTGAAAGATCCCTCCGTGGCTGTTAAAAAGGCTTAATGCGCCCGCTTCCGGATATTCGTTAATAGCCGCAATATTCAGAGCGGTATCCGAAAATACGGCGCTTCCCTGAAAGAGATTACAACTGATGCTGAGTTTATTTTTGTCGTTGATACTCAGTGCCGGCCAGTATGCACGGGGTGTGGAAGAATAGTGTTCAAGACGGACAATCTCACCATCCGTTACGTTGGTATTAACCGCATTCCCGTTCGCATAAAAGAAATCCCCGTTCACGGCGGCAAGCAGGGAAAAGTTTTCCTCTTCTTTTGTACGCGTTGTTTCACTGGGCTTGCGTAAGGCTCCCCCATCCGCATTTACTGCATGCACATAAGGATTTGTAAGATCAATTTCCAGGGCATGAATGATCCAGGGTACGGAGGGCGCTTCCAATCTTTTTTGGATCAGACCCGGACCGGCCTGCCTTACCCGTGTGGTCAGTATTTCCGGCAACTCCGCAAAAAGGGATCCCGCTACTGCTGCCAGCGACAGGATAAGGGTAAATATCCGTCTCATTCAAACCTCGGTCAACGTATAGCTTATCAACAGATAAAAGATAGAGAAGAACGCGAATAAAACCAATGAGAAAGAAGATGTTTTATTTTACGGCTGTCCGGAATACAGGACGGAGATATCATCAGGCTTCTCTTATTCCTCACCTATAGTTATTTCACTGCCGGCAAGTATCTTTTTCAGGATTTGTTTGCCTTCAGCAAAAAAATCCAGAGCTTCGGGTGTTTTATAATCCGGATATGTCCAGGGCAGGGGTTCAAAGCGCTTTCCGCAGGCGATCAGTGTTGTTTCGGCATAAATGCCTTCGGCCAGATAATTCCGGTGCGAATAGGCTTTTGTGCTTAACAGGTTAAGCTGATAAAGTGTCAGAAAGCCGGGATCACAGTTGATCCGCCGCCGGCCGTCCTGCAGATAGCGCAACTCCAGCGACTGGGAATCGAGCTTATAACGGTAAGAATGTTCCAAGCTGATCAGCGGGGTAAAAAGATAGAATTTTTTCTGCAGTTCCCCGCCCATCTCTTCCCGATAATAATCCGTGAATACATCGAAACCGAAGGGACCGTAGCTAAGCAGTACCTTGCCGTAGCGTCTCTGCAAAAAATTCTCGGCGGGAAGCAGCAATTCCGCTTCGCTCAGCGTCAGCGCCTGAAATAAAAGTCCTTTTGGAGCGGAGCGGATATTCCCCATTCGTTTATAAACCCGTATTTTTTTCGGTTTTGTTCTTTTTTTGGAGTGTTTCGGGTAAAAGCAGCGCCAATAAAAGCGAAAGCAGTGCAGCGGCAGCGAAGATCAGATAGAGTTCGCGGTAACGAGCGAATTCGTGCGTCTGATATTCCTGACGATCGCCGTGCAGTATATGCTCGTAAATGCTCAGTATCGGTTCCCGTACCGCACCCAGACGGTAATAACGTCCTCCGGCTGCTTCTGCAATTTGCCGCAAGGTGTTTTCCTGGAGCAGGGTTGTGATCACTTTGCCTTCGCCGTCACGCTTGTAATCCAGCAGTCCCCCTGTTTTATCGTACACGGGGATAGGGCTGCCTTTGAGTGTTCCAACGCCCAGGGTATAGATCAGGACCTTTTCTTCGGCAGCGCGTTTAAGTACCGTTTCGATTTCCTGTTCATGATCCTCTCCGTCGCTGATGAGGATAATAGCCTTATATTTTTGATTTTCATTAGGAAAAGCGTCAATAGCGGTATGTATGGCATCGGCAAAGGCTGTTCCCTGGACCGGCAGCAGGCGGGTATCCATCAGATCCAGCATCATGCTTGCGGTACGATAATCGGAGGTAATGGGACACTGCAGATAGGAAACGCCGGCAAAGGCCACAAGTCCGATACGATCGCCTTTCAGATTATTGATCAGGCGCAAGATCTCATATTTAGAGCGTTCGAGGCGGGAGGGAGATATATCTTCCGCATCCATGCTTGCGGAAAGATCCAGAGCCACGATCACATCCATTCCCTCCTGTTTGAGTTCCTTTAATCCCGAACCCACGCGCAGACCGCCCGCGGAAAGGATCATCAGGGCCAAAGCAAGAAGCATCAGTATGTGTTTCAGTCTTAATAGCGAATTTCTTGCGGAATCGTAGAGCCGTTCCAGCATTTTCGGATGAAAATGCATTTCTATTCTTGCCCGGTTTTTCTTTGCAGCAATAAAAGCGCACAGCGCAAGCAGAGGCAGAAGCAGTAAAAACCATAGCATGGCAGGATGGGAGAAACTCAGCATCCGGCTCTCCTCCAAACAACGTATTTGAGAATATACGCAAATAAGGCAAGTAGAAGTGCGGCCAGAAGGAAGGGAAAATAGCGTTCATCCCAATCCATATATTGCCGCATGTTGATCTCGGTTTTTTCAAGCGCGGCGATCTCATCCCATACCTCTTTAAGTTTTTCTTCGGAATCCGCACGGTAGAAACGTCCCTGTGTTTTTTCGGCAATCTCGCGCAGAAGCCGATCGTTTAGCGGCGGGATTCGCTGAGAGAAAAGGAAGCCGCTACTGATCTGTTCCCCGCTTCCGGCCATTCCGATCGTGTAAATGCGAACATTGTAATCCTTGGCAAAGGAAGCCGCGGTTATGGGGTCGATATCACCGGCGTTATTTTCCCCATCGGTCAGCAAAATGATCACTTTACTTTTTGCTTCGGTATCGCGAAGGCGGTTGATGCAATTCACAATTGCCAGGCCGATCGCCGTTCCATCCAGGGACTGCGGAACGATCTCCATTTTTCCGATGAGTTCGCTGACAATATCATAATCGGTAGTAAGCGGGCATTGAAGAAAGGATTCTCCAGCAAAGACCACCAGTCCCACCCGGTCGTGTTTGCGGTTTTGCACAAAATCCCGGGCGACCTGTTTGGAAGCTTCAAGACGGTTCGGTTTAAAGTCATTCAGCTGCATGGACCCTGAAATATCCAAAGCCAGCATGATATCAATGCCACTCTGACGCAATTCCCGGCTGACATTTCCGCGCTGCGGCCGTGCCAGTGCGAATAGCAGAAAGATCACGGTGAAGAAGAGCAAGAGCTCCGGAAGGAGGATCTTGTAATAGAAAGGGCGCAGTAAGGTTTCCGCAGGGGGGCTTGCGCCCATTCGCAGCGCCCGCTGTTGCCTTTGCCGGTAAAAATAGACAATAATAAGAACAGCACTAAATGGCAGTATCAGCAATAAGACATAAGGATAAGCAAAACGGAACATGGAGACTAATTTTTCTTCGTTTGTTTCTCGATGACGTCGTTCATAAACCAAACCAGGATTTCGCCGATCTCCCGGTAGATCTCTTCCTGGCTACGCTTTGTTTCACGCAGAAGTTCCAGGGAATGGTCCGTTTCGGGAATCAACATCAATCGCGCATAGGGATTCAGGGCTCCGACCATCAGTTCCAGTTTACCGCGGTCACAAAAAGGATCTTCGGTGCCGCTGATGAAAAGCATCTCCTTTTTCAGTGCAAAAAGGGCTTTCCGGGAAAAGGGAATGCGAATCCGCGGCGTATGCAAAGGCCAGGTCAAAAATACATAGCCGTTCACAAATCCGGGTGCGATCTGAGCGGCAATGGCGGCACTGAGGGACTTACCGCCGATAAAGCAGAATTTGCTTGCGGGCAGCTCGCTTTTTACATCTTCCAGGACCATCTCATAGACAGTACGGCAGCGGCATTTACTCAATCCGATGCGGGGATTATCGACAAAAGGAAAATTAAAGCGTACCAGATTCACATTCTCTTTGGGGAGATGCTCGGAAAGCGCTTTCAGGACCGGTTGCTCCATATCGTTGAAGCGCCCGTGCCCAAGTACCAGTGTTACCTCGGAGGGTACATCGGGAAGATTATATGTGATCAGCGATTCCGCTTTACGGAATGGATAGATAATATTCTTAATCTCTCTCATCGATCAGATCTCCGGGGTCAGTTTTCGTCAAAGGATCCGTCGTCAAGCGATCCCAAATGTTCCAGGTATTCAGGTCCGACCAGTACTTCGCGGGCTTTTGAACCCATGGAGGGTCCTACGATACCCGCCATTTCCAGTTCGTCGATCAGGCGGCCGGCGCGGCTGTAACCGACCTTTAGGCGGCGCTGCAGCAAAGATGCGGAACCCTGCTGGTGGGTGATGACCAGTTTCATTGCCTCATTGAAGAGTGGGTCCTGGTCGCCGTTGACATAGTCTCCCCCGTTATCGATCTCTTCTTCCTCTTCAACGGCGGTCGGAAGAATAAAATCGTCTCCGGATTGCGGTTGGCGGGAAATATGGGTAAGTACGTTTTCGATCTCCTCCAGGGAAATAAAAGCATTATGCAGACGAATGGGTTCCGACCGGCCGCGCGGCAGGAACAGCATATCCCCGCGTCCAAGAAGCTGTTCTGCACCGTTCACGTCCAGAATGGTGCGGCTGTCGGTTTTGGAAGCCACCGCAAAGGCGATACGAGCCGGAAAATTGGAACGGATCACACCCGTGATCACATCCACCGAGGGACGCTGGGTGGCTACGACCAGGTGAATTCCCACAGCCCGGGACTTTTGCGCCAGTCGCTGGAAGGGCAATTCGATCTCGGCCTTGTTCAGCGTACTGTTCATCAGATCCGCAAGCTCGTCGATGACAATGACGATATATGGCATGACCGGCATCCCGGCCTTTTTTACCTTTTCGTTGTACTCTTCAATATTCCGTACATTTTGATCCAGCATTTTCACATAGCGTGATTCCATCTCGATCACTGCAGAACGCAGTGCATAAATGGCATTTTGAGCATTTGTGATCACATATTCCTCAAAATCCTCCGAGGTGATCAGATGGTAGGGTTCCAGCGCCCGGTAGATAGACAACTCGATCATCTTGGGATCGATAAGAATGAACTTGACTTCATCGGGGGTGGCCCGGTAAAGAATGGACATGATGATTGTATTGATGCAGACTGATTTTCCGGAGCCCGTTGTACCCGCAACCAGCAAGTGGGGCATTTTCCCCAGATCGAAGGTATAGGGATTGCCTTCGGTAGTCTTACCGACGGCGATGGTCAGAATGCTTTTGGCGGAACGGAATTCCGGAGAATTGATAATCGAATGGTAGTAGATCAATTCGGGGTCGCGGTTAGGAATTTCAACACCAACAACGGTTTTTCCCGGAATGGGGGCGATGATACGGACATGTTTGGCCGCCATGACCCTGGCAATGTCATTTTCCAGGTTTTCGATACGATTAATGCGGACGCCGGATCCCAATTGCAGCTCATACATCGTAATCACCGGACCGGGAATAATATTGACCACACGGGCGTCAACGTTGAATTCCGCAAGTGCCTGCGTCAGTAAGTGGGCTTTTTCATTCAGTTCCTGAGAATCATAACCGCTGTTTGCCGGAGCCGGAGTCAGTAATTCCGGACCGGGCAGAATGTAGGGACGTTTGTTTTGTGCGGGAGCGGGAGCGGCTTTCGGCTGCGTTACCGTATTTTTTTTCGGATTCCCGTTGCCGTTATTACGTACAACTTTCGTGACAGGAACTGTTTCTCTCTCTTTTTCGGGAGCTTCGTTCGAGGGTAAAGCGCTAATCGGCGCAGCCGGAGGAGGAGATACGGCATCCCGTTTTTTTCTGCGAAAACGCAGTGTAAAATGCGGACGTTCCCCGCGAATGCGTTTACCGGCCTTTAAGGCGGCAAAGGGGGCAGTAAGACTAAAGCGGAAGAATCCGCTGATCAGCAAGAGAATAGCCGCTATCATTACAATGATTGAAGGCAGAGTTCCGATCCAATCGGAGAGGAAGACGGCAAAGGTCCCGCCGACAAATCCACCGGGTACAAAACCGGAGGAGAACTGCATTCCCTCTTTCGCAACCGGATCCAGCGAGAAAAGCACGGCCAAAAAAAGAATGAGCGGAATGAGAAATCCCGTGCAGCGTTTTAAAATTCGCTTATTCCATTTAAATAAGGTGAAAAGTCCCCAAGCAAATATAAGCGGAAGAAAACCCCAGGCAAAATAGCCCACTCCGAGCTTAATAAAAAGGTAGGAAATAAACACGCCGGCAATTCCCATTTTATTGTCAATAAGTCCGTAATGGTTCATCAGCAGTTCGTCGCGTTCGGAATAAGTGCCAAAGCTCAGTGTAAGCAGGACGGATAAAATGATGAGCAGAAATCCCAGCACTTCGCGTTGACGGGAAGACAAGCGGCTTTGCTTTTCTTCATTAACAGGTTTATTACGCCGTTTCATGCCAAAAGGTACGCTTTTTAAAATTCATGGTCAAGAAGTAAGATAAGAAGTTCGATGTCACAGTTTTAGCGTCAGGAGTCCTCATTTATTATTTAATTCAAATTATATTTTTCCCCGGATTCAAGATTCCCGGGGATGCTGTTGAGATTGTCCGTTATCCATTATTGTAAGCGGAGGATGAGGGACTCGAACCCCCAAGCCCGAGGGCGGCGGTTTTCAAGACCGCTGACTTACCAATTAGCCTAATCCTCCAATTAGCGGGGTATTTTAAACCGAATGCTGAAATTATGCAAGCCTTTTAAGAAGAGGCTTGCTTATTTGTTGGATTGAGTCAATTTATTTGAGTCAATTTATTTGAGTCAATTTATTTGAGTCAATCCAATCTCCGATCGGATTGACTCCGGGAAGCCCCTAAGGTCTTCCCGCACTCCCTTTCTCCGTTTCTCAGTTTCTCCTTCTCTCCCCTTCTCCGTTTCTCCGTTTCTCCGCTTCTATTCCTAAACGGCTGATCCTGCGTC
>Ga0172382_10013019_pt1 | contig 10764 bp, 13 predicted proteins | sample Leawel138RmetaG_FD_122245 | JGI IMG/M metagenome (GOLD analysis project Ga0172382, IMG submission 122245) | Leachate microbial communities from a municipal landfill in Southern Ontario, Canada - Leachate well 138R metaG | ecosystem: Engineered > Solid waste > Landfill > Unclassified | place...
AAGCTTTTTTCGGTAACGGTTCCCATCGAAGCGGAACGACCGCGCCTCGAACTGTCTGAGCCCGAAGGGCGAGTTTTCGAGGCGCAGTGAAGCGAGATACGGAACCGTCGAAAAAAAGATCCTGAGACCGAGGAACCAGGGCCGCAAACCACCCCGATACAAAACCCAGCCTCTCACCCCTCCCCGTCCCATCCTTCGACAGGCTCGAGATGAACGGGGTATGGGGCTATGTCCTCTGCCCTTTACCTCCTATTGCCTCTAACCCCTTACTAACTTAAATTATTTCACACCCTCCGGATCGATGTCAACGACATATTCAGAAAGTTCTGGAACAAGCCGGCGCCTCAACACAAAGTAAGGTGATGACGGAAAAAATAAAGAAATCATCCCCTTCACTGCGACCACCATCCTCCATCCTTTTTACCTCAATCGATCAAGCCGGATCATCGATCATCCGTGGCACACCGTTCATCCAGCCCGTTCATGGTCGCACCGTACCCCATGGCCAGGTGATATACCATCCTGTCGTAGAGAAAAACAATACGATTGTTCAGCTCCAGGGTGGCGTATAGATCAAGAGGAGATTGGTATACGCCGCGCTTTCGCGCATGGGTCCAGATCGCCTTTCGGCTGAGCGCCATGGCCGTCAGTATCGATGGCATGGATATGCCGTTCGCCCTCAGTTCGTGTCCCGCATCAAAGAAAAAGAAACTGTCAAAAACACTCTCTTCATCTCTCAGTAAAGCTCCCACTTCACGGAGTGCGGCCTGGTGAATTTCCAGGAAGAGCTCGCGGTGACGATCGGTCTTTATGATTAATTTTTCCATGTCCTCCATCCAGAGTTTCGTTATTTCCTCACCATGTCTCTCGATGGACTGGACCGCCATATTGGAAAGAAAATCACCTCCCACGGTGGGCTCTAGTTTCTGGATATCGAGTTCGCTCATGTCCGAAAAGAGATGACTGAAGGAATCCACCATGGCCCAGGTATCCCTGTATAATTCTCGGTAACGGGCAACCGCCTTTTCATTGGAATCCCAAGCGAGCGGCGGAATATTATCGATAGGGAAAAACCTGGCTTCATCCGCGTCGTCACCGGGACGAATGTTCCCGCCTCCTTTACGAACTTCGTAAGTAATGACGGTCAAACTACCGTAGTGGTCGTCTTCTATGGTGTCAACGTCTATAAGGCGGGCGATTACGCCCTCCAAGCCGGTTTCTTCGCGCAGTTCCCTTAGAGCGGCTTCAGATATGTCTTCGCCTGTTTCGGCGAAACCGATAGGGAGGCACCATTTACCCTTGTGGGGTTCACGTCCCCGTTTCACGAGCAATATTTCACGATTCCTGTTGACCAGGATGGTGCTGACCACTGGAAGTGGATTCTCGTAAAACACTTCTTCGCAATGAGAACAAATTTTTCTCATCTTGCCGTCGATTTCCCTCGTAGACAAAGGACCGCCGCACTGAGTGCAAAATAGTCGCTTTATTTTCACGTCACACCTCGTTTACACCTTGGGACGGTAGCATCTGAAAATACAATCGCTTTTGGTTATCTCGACAGCCCCTTCCCGTTGGGCGATGGCTTTCAACTCTCCAAAGATCTCGCCCATGACATGTTCCAAAAGTTCCGGCTTTTCATCGATCACTTCCTTGAACAGGAGACATCGCTTTTTATAAAGATAGTCGATACAGTCTTCTATATTTTCTTTCGGAAAAACAAGTTTGTTAGGATACACAACTGTCTCGATTCTGTCAAAGAACTCTTCGAGTTTTTCTCTTCCGCTTTCCATTGAAAAGGCGCGAAAAAGACGCCTGATAGCCAATTCACCACTGCTTTCGAGTCCCACTCGGCTCATGGTCCCGGGAATGAGCCCGATTATTTCATCAAGCGACCGCTCGGTGTGAGTAACGGCGATAAAAATACCGCCTTGCCGCAATATTCTTCCGATTTCTCCTATGAGGTGGGGGAAAAAATACAGGGAGTAACTCGCCACAACCAGATCGAACGTGCGGGATTCAAAGTGTTTTACCTGATCGGCGCTTCCTCCGATAAAACGTCCACGCCGTCCCGCGGCTTCCACGATACGGAGAAAGGAATCCCGATTTTCTTCGTCAACTATGTCTATTCCCGTAATGAAGGCGCTCTTTCCCAACCGCGGCGCCATCTTTTCCGTAAAAAAACCGTAGGAACACCCCAGGTCGATCGCCGATTCCACTCCCCTCAGGTCCAGCCCTTCCAGTGCGACATCTCTTATGTCCGCGGTGTTCTTCGAGTAGCTTAAAATGTAGCGCCCAGTGTCTATGTGATCATCAATTTTCCGGTATGTCCGGGTGATATCGTTATTGGTATAAGCGCCCTTTCCGGCCATTCATGTTCCACCCCACTGTAGCTAAGGACAATCATTTATTAGTTTAAATATATAATGTAGAATGAGTATTTACAAGTCCCCGGATACATGGGCATATATTGAAGTAGATACTTTGACACAGGTCGGCCGATCTGATAATCCTTCGTAAAATTTATGGCAGACTTCCCAAAGAGGAGTAAACCATGCTCGGTATTATCGCCGGAACCGTGTTTTTGGAAGAACCGCTTTTTGAAAACATGTCACGAGGGGCGGTTGAAACATGTTTCGGAAATACAACAGTGTTTCAAACAGAACGGGCGATATATCTTCCCCGTCACGGCGCAGACCCCGACCATTACATTCTCCCCCACCGGATCAATCACCCGGCAAATATACAGGCCCTCAAAACCCTGGGAGTCTCCGGCGTTATTTCCGTCTGTTCGACAGGATCGCTGAAAAGGGAGCTTCCTCCCGGTCACATCGTAATACCGCACGATTTCATATCTCTTTCTCCGACACCCACGGTGTATCATGATCGTAACGTGCATGTGCCGCCGATTTTCGACGAAAACCTGCGGCGTAAACTGATAGCGGAAAGCGAACCTTTCGCCGATGAAAGACTCCTCAAGTCCGGAATTTACTGGCATACGACCGGACCGCGGTTCGAGACCAAGGCCGAAATCGACATGATGGCAAATTTCGCTGACATTGTGGGCATGACACTGGCCGGAGAATCGGTCATCTGCTGTGAACTCTGTGTACCCTGCGCCGCGATCTGTTCCGTCGACAACTACGCCCACGGAATCGGAGACGAGCCGCTTTCAGCCGAGGCCGTCCGGGAATCCGCCCGGGCAAATGCGGCGGTTATCGCCGACATCCTGCGGAAGATGGTGGGTTGAGCAAAATTTTTAGTGTTACCGAACCATTGCCGTCCGGCTCGAGGGCTCCTATCCCATGATTTCCGCTTTTTCTCCATCTGTCCATTCCCACTGTTCATTTTCTTGATCTTTTACCCTCCATTAACTAAAATGCATGAGTTCAGCGCTTGAATCTATCTTCACTCATATCGAACCAACCCAAAAGGGGGGAAACATGAACCTAAGAAAAAGCAAAACGGGAAAGAATCTACAGGATGCCTTGAATCAGGAGCTCCGGGCACATTTCGAATACATCGTCGCGGCTGACGCCGCCCAGGCATCGGGCCATGACCTTGTAGCGGACATCTTTTTTCAAACGGCCGAAAACGAAATGGAACACGCAAGGCAGGAAAGGGCGTTTATGGCCGAGGAAAAGGACGTGGAGACACATCTCTCCGAGGCCATAGCGCATGAAATAGAAGCCACCTCCTTTTATCGAAAAGCGTCCCAAGAGGCCGCAAACGAAGGATTTGCCGAAGTAGCGGATTTTTTTGCCAGGATCGCCGGGGTTGAAGATGAACATTGTGCAAAATTCAGAGAAATACTGGCCGACCTGAAAGAAGGGAGATCCCTTAAAGGAAGAACCGTAAGGCACTCGGCGGTCACGATGGCTCAGCTCATGCTGCCCGAGCAGGCCAATCCGGCCGGCTTTGTCCATGGCGGAGAATTGATGAAAATGATGGACAACGCCGCTGGAGTGGCGGCCGCACGCCACAGCCATACCAACGTGGTTACCGCGTTGGTGAGCGAAATCAACTTTATCCGCCCCGTCAAGGTAGGCGCCCTGGTCATCATTAACGCCCGGATAACATTCGTGCACCGCTCTTCAATGGAGGTGCGCGCGGAAGTGGACACGGAAGATATAGGCGAAGAAAAGCGGACCCGGGCACTTACCGCCTACTATACGATGGTTTCAGTGGACGACTCCGGACGGCCGCTCGAAGTCCCTCCTCTTATAGTTTACACTGAAGAAGAACAGAGGCTGCAAAAGGAAGGACTCGAACGATACGAAGCACGGAAAAAACGAAAACAAAAATCCCATGCCCATGATAGTGATAGAAGTTAAGAGAATCCTTCTCCCGTGAACAGGTTTGAAACCAATGTCCGAGGCGCCCATACTTATAGTCGAGGATGACCTCAAGATCGCGCGAATCATGAAGATCTACCTCGAAGGTGCGGGTTACAGGGTACTGCATCGGAGTAATGCGTCAGATGCGCTCGAAGAAGCCAAAAAAACGCTGCCCTTGCTGGTACTTCTCGACCTGATGCTCCCCGATCGCTCCGGCGAAGACCTTCTTGAAGACCTGCAGGATATCGGCGACTTCCCCGTTATCATGGTTACTGCGCGCGCATCCGAAGAAGAGCGGGTGGCCGGGTTCGCCGCCGGCGCAGATGACTATATTGTCAAGCCCTTCAGCCCCCGTGAGTTGGTTTGGCGCGTAAAGGCCGTGCTTAGGAGACACGGAAAAAGCGATATTCCAGGAACAAGCCCCCTGAGCTACAATGACGGCGATCTCGTCATTGACAGCGGAACCTATGAAGTGAAAAGGGCCGGGGTCTACGTTGAACTCACCCCCACAGAGTTCAAGGTCCTTTTTACCCTGGCACGATCTCCCGGGACAGTCTTCTCGAGAGATCAGATCGTAGACCATGCCCTGGGCTACCAATACGAGGGCTATGACAGGACGGTGGACGCCCATATCAAGAATATCCGCCAAAAAATCGAGGACGATCCGAAACATCCTCATTACATATTGACCATTTACGGCGTTGGTTATCGTTTTTCAGGTAAACCAGATGTTTAAAACGCTCGGAGGAAAAATCCTCTGCCTCTTTCTCTTCGTTTCCCTTATTTCAATGGCCTCCGCAGTGGTGCTTCGCTTCATGCTCTTGGCCGATTTCGAAGAGTACCGCCAGGGGGAATTGATGGACCGTGCACAGCTTGTAACGGCGGCGCTGGAGGCGACCTACAACGAAACCGGCAATTGGAGTGAAGACAGGGTGGCCAGGGACGCCTTGCGTTCACTTATGCTTGGACTGGACATAACCGTTTACGACGATACTGGATCGCTCGTAATATCCTCCGCCCGAGCTTTCGACAATCTTCCCCCCGTCATGAAATCGAGGGTGGAGGGGGCCATGAAGGCCCTAAGACTGGGCGGTCAGGGTGATTCCATGGACTTTCCCCTTTTTTCCGAAGGAAGAAGGATAGGAACCGTTGAAATAACCTTTCTTGAAAGGGAGAAGGACGTCACCTACATGGCAAGGGCCGATCGTTTTCTTGCCCTGTCGCTTGGACTCACGGCCCTGACGGTGATCGCGGTGAGTTTCGGACTTACGAAGGCGATTACCTCACCTCTGCACCAGTTGACCCGAGCCACAAGTGATATCGGAAAGGGAGGTCACGGACAACGCGTGAACATTTCAGGGAAAGATGAAATAGCAGTCCTTTCACGGAGCTTTAATCTCATGTCCGAGACCCTTGAACGTCAAGAGCAATTGCGTAAAAAACTCTTAGCAAACGTGGCCCATGAACTGAGGACACCTGTTGCGGCCATGCGTGCAGAACTCGAGGCCATGATCGACGGAGTTATTACACCGCAACCGGAGGCGCTTGAATCATTGCTCCAGGAAATGGCTCGGTTGACCTCTCTTGTCGAGGGAATCGAAGACATTACAAGGGCGGAGGCGGGAAGTCTGACCCTCAGCACCGAATCGTTCTCATTGCATCTTTTCCTGCAAAACATGGCTGAACGTTTCCAGCCTTTATTCAGCAAGTCGGGGGTGGAACTAGGGGTGGACTGCCGCGAAGACGAAATTATCACGGCCGACCCTGAAAAGCTGGAAAGGATTCTGGTCAACCTTCTAGATAACGCGGTCAGGGCGACGGAAGCCGGAGGCCGAGTAACAATGAAAGGCGCGAGAGAAAAGGGAAGGGTCGTCATCGCCGTAGTAGATTCCGGCCGTGGTATGGACGATACGGTCCGGCGGAACGTATTTGAACGATTTTTCAGCACCAGGCCCGACGGCCTGGGACTGGGTCTCTCTATCGTAAAGGAACTCGTGGAGGCTCACGGCGGGACAATCGATGTCCGAAGTGAAGTGGGGCGGGGAACGACCTTCACGATAACATTTCCCGCTCTTCATACTGTTTCATAATTTCATCATGTTCTCTTCACATTTATATGTCATCAATAAACACTATTTATGGGGAACCAGGATGAAAGCCGGTAGGAAACGAGAAAAAAGCGGGATGAAAAAAATATTGTCGATATGCATGCTTGTGGTTTTAGTTGTGGTATTGTGCGTTACAGCGCCGTCCCTTACTCCCGTTGATGCAAACGACAAGGGAAAGAGAGGCTTCCGTAGGCATACCGAGGAAAGACCTTACGGAGACTATTGTCCCCGCCAACAAAGCCGTTACGGTTCCACCCGAGCAGTGGAATCCGAGGAAGCGGCGCGAAAGATCCTGGAAAGCTACTATCACGGAGAGGACGTGCACGTCGGTCCAATCGAACAAAAACGCGGTTTCTACCGTGCCGAAATAATCGATTCAACAGGTTCAGTTGTCGATATCGTTATAATAGACAGTCGAACGGGAAGAATAAGGTCAACGTTTTGATGGTTAAGGGGTGATAGGTGATGGTCAAAAAAGCTATGGACAAGGGAACATAGCAACTTCACACATTCATCCGAACCTCCTGTGAAGGATGACCGGGGAATGTCAAGGGACTGAAGGCTTATAGGCCCGGGGACAAGAAGGGTCACGCCCGTTTATTAGAAGTGGTGAAAAACATGTCTTTGCGGTCTCTCACTATTGACTTTTGTTAATTCATCATTAAGTTCTCAAAGACAAAACCTGCAAAGGAGCAAAAAAATGTTTGAGGTAACTGAAAAGGCCCTGGAAGCCTTGAGAGGATTTTTTGCCGAGCGTAATGAAACCCCCTGCGTAAGAATCTTTCTCAACAGTGGAGGGTGAGGAGGTCCGTCACTTGCGATGGCTCTGGATGAGCAGCGCGATGGGGATAATGTGTACACTAAAGATGGGATAACCTTCGTCATGAACATCGAGCTTCTTAATGACGCCAAACCCGTTGTAGTGGACTTCATGGAAAGCGATTATGGATCGGGATACGCCATCTCGTCCAACCTCCCCAAGGGAGGGGCGTGCGGCGGGTCCTGCACCGTCTGTTGATAAATCAAAGTGGGCCGGGGGTCTGGAGCGACTGCCCGGCCCTTTCCACAGGCACCCCTGATGAACAACGGAACAGATTATTACAAGATACTGGGTGTTGAACCCGGCGCAACGGATCAGGAGATAAAGGCGGCCTATCGGAAGGGCGCACTTGCCTTTCACCCTGACCGCAACATCAACGACCCGGAAGCGGCCGATAAAATGAAGGCTCTCAACGAGGCCTATGCGGTTCTGTCCGACCGTACGAAACGGGCGAAATACGACTCATTGAAGCACCGTTTCGGTGAGGCGGCTTACAGCCATTTCAGGCAGTCCTATTCGTACCAAGATATATTCGCAGGCTCAGACATAGAAAGTATTTTCGAGGAGTTGGCCCGCTCGTTCGGCTTGAGAGGTTTTGACGACATATTCAGAAACGCTGGTGGTGATAGTGGCTTTCGATCTTTTACATTCGGCGATTCGGGTTTCTCCGGAAGAAGTTACGTGTTTACAAAAACCTTCCGACAGGAAGGAACAAAGGCCTCCGCTCGATCTTCACCGGTATCACGGGGGACGATGAAATTGGCGGGCCGTCTTTTAAGGAAAATAACGGGACTGGATCTGCCTGTGGCCGGAGAGGATATAAAAGACAGGCTGAGCATAAGTGAACGGCTCGCCTCCGAGGGCGGTACCGTCGAGTATTTTGTAAAAAAGCGCAATAAAAAGCTTATAGTCAAGATCCCCCCCGGTGTAAGGGAAGGCCAACAAATAAGGCTCGCCGGTATGGGCGGGGAAGGAAGGGGTGGAGCACCCCCCGGCGATGTCTACCTGACGATCAAGGTACAAAAACCCTTCCTCGAAAAAGCCACATCACTGTTTTCATGGTTTTTCAAATAAATAGACAAACGGTGTTCCGGATATCGGCGCGACATTCCGAAACACCGTTTTACCGGTTTTTTTCGAGAGAATCGACGCTTACAGGATCTTCACATTTGACGCCGCCGGGCCCTTCGGCCCTTCTTCGATATCGAAACTAACCCTCTGGTTCTCCGCCAGGGTCTTAAATCCCGAACCTTGTATGGCGCTGAAATGAACGAACACATCCCCTCCTTCGTCCTTTTGAATGAACCCGAAACCTTTTTTCTCATTAAACCACTTAACTGTACCTTCCGCCATCGCCTCACCCTCCTTGCGACTGTTGTTCATAAAAAGTCCTTTCCCTTTTGATAGAAAAAAAACCACCATTGCTTTAAAAAAGCATGGTGGTTCGACTTCTTACATCAAAGGGAAACGCAACTTTTTATCTCTGCTTCCTTGCCCCGCCAGGGGCCGATACCCATATTCTATGTCCTTTTCATAAAAGATTAGAAAAGATATGTCAAATACTATTTAACTGCTTTTTCAAAAATTTTATTTCAAGTCGACCAAAAGATATTGCCCATGAATGACAACAGGCGTCAATATTCAACAGTATGTATTTTGACTGGATATATCCTTTGCAATCTGTTAGGTTTGCGCCGTGAAAAACGAAAGCTCGCACACACCATCATTGGAAACATGTTGCCGAATCATGGCGGAAATGGGCATGATGGACCACATAGCAGCCCATTCCGTTCAAGTATGCCTGGTGGCGTCAAAACTTGCCGATCTATTATGGGATCGGGGAATAAAAATCGACCGCAGGGTGGTTTACTCGGCCGCCCTGCTCCACGACATTACAAAAACTCGCAGCTTTGAAACCGGCGAGGACCACGCAGCCACGGGAGCCGAACTGCTTCGCTCCCTTGGATACCCCCTCCCGGCGGGAATCGTGGCCCAACACGTGAGGTTGGAAACTTTTCCTCATCCCTTGGAGCCGCCGGGGGAAGCGGAAATAGTAAACTACGCCGATAAAAGAGTCATACATGACCGCGTGGGATCGCTCGAAGACCGCCGTCGGTATATCATCGATCGATACGGACGGGATCCGGTACGACGGAACTGGATCCGGCGGATGTTTCAAGACACCTTTTTACTGGAGATGCGAATTTTCAGCCTTCTGGACATTGCCCCGGATGAACTGGGGGCTCTGGTCAAATCGCCTTACGAGTCGACGGAAGTGGACGCTTTCCGATATTTCGCCCTCGGCCGTCGATCGAGAGAGAAGGACTCAACCGGGCCGGCACCGGAACAAGCTATGCCCTGACACCATGGAATTATTACGCTTTCTATACGATGGAGCCTTTCTATCTGCCGTCCTGGCTGACAGTCACGGTATTTTACTGCTTATTATCACCATCGTGAGCATTGTTGTCCTCTCCAAGGGAGCGGACTGGCTGGTGGACGGTTCCGTGTCGCTCGCCATGCGAACCCGTATACCCACCATCGTTATAGGCGCCACGATCATTTCCATTGGCACGACAACGCCCGAGGCCTTTGTTTCGGTATTTGCCGCCTGGATGGGTGACGGCGGCCTGGCTTTGGGAAACGGGGTCGGTTCGATCATAGTGGACACAGGGCTGATCTTCGGCATGACCTGCATCCTTGCGGCAACACCAGCGGAGAGGTTCATCCTAAACCGCACAGGATGGGTACAAGCGGGGTCGGCCACCTTGCTTGTGGTTTTGTCGCTGTTCGCCTGGTACAGGGCACCCGACGATCCCCTCCTTCATCGATGGGTGGGGTTCCTTTTCCTGGTCATGCTCACGGGGTACATGGCCGTTTCGGTTCACTGGGCGAACCAGCGAAACCGCCTGGATTCGATCCCGGCCGCCGGACCCTATGAAAACCAAGAAGAGATGAGAAAAATCAAAACATCGACCGTTCCGGTTTCGTGGATCATGATACTGGGAGGCCTTTCACTGGTAATAATCGGGGCGCGGGTTCTCATTCCATGCGCGACGGAAATTGCTTTCAGGATCGGCGTGCCCACCGATATCATCGCGGCCACCATCGTCGCCCTGGGAACGTCCCTTCCCGAGCTGATGACGGCAATCTCCGCGGTGCGCAAGGGGCATACTGAACTGACCATGGGAAATATAATCGGGGCTGACATCCTCAATTGTTTTTTCGTTATCGGCGCCGCTGCGGCTGTCAGTCCCCTGGAAATACCCCGAACTTTCTTCATCTTTCACTTCCCCGCCATGCTGATCATCCTTTACTCCTTTCGAGTGTTCGTTTTCATGAACCGTAACGGAACATTCAAACGATGGCAGGGAGTGTGGCTGTTGTCGATTTACCTTGTCTACGTCGTCTTACAATATGCCTTCAATATAGAAGGCGCCCATTAGGGATCAAAGCACCGTCGCAAGGCGATACTTGACCGCGAAGGGTTCTTCGATCACCC
>Ga0172382_10013020_pt1 | contig 10764 bp, 20 predicted proteins | sample Leawel138RmetaG_FD_122245 | JGI IMG/M metagenome (GOLD analysis project Ga0172382, IMG submission 122245) | Leachate microbial communities from a municipal landfill in Southern Ontario, Canada - Leachate well 138R metaG | ecosystem: Engineered > Solid waste > Landfill > Unclassified | place...
ATCGCTGGAGAGGCGGAAACCAAGCCACTGTACATCAAGGCCGTGATGGCGATCCGCAAGGCACAGCAAGGCATTCCCACCGGCCACCTGGTCGGAGTGGATGCCATCTGCTCCGGGATCCAGATCATGAGCGTGCTCACCGGCTGCGCCAAGGGAGCAGATGCGACTGGTCTGGTTGATCCTGATCGCCGTGCCGATGCGTATTCCACGATCACTGAAGCCATGAATATGACTCTTGGTGGTGGTCTGGATGTTGCCCGCGACGATGCTAAGAAAGCAACGATGACGAGCTACTACGGCTCCAAGGCCAAGCCGAAGGAGATCTTTGGTGAGGACACTGATGAGCTCGCTGCGTTCTATCAGGCTGCAATGGAAGTGGCACCAGGTGCATGGGAGCTCCTACAGGATCTGCTGAAAAGCTGGCAACCCTTCGCCCTACAACATGCTTGGAAGATGCCTGACGGCTTCGACGTACGTGTAAAGGTCATGGAGAAGAAAGAAAGCCGCATCGAGATCGATGAGCTCGACCACGCATCCTGCACCTACGAGTACTACGAGAACGTCGGCACGCCGAAAGGACGAGCCAACGTAGCGAACGTCACGCACAGCGTGGATGCCTATGTGCTTCGGGAGATGCACAGGCGCTGCAACTACGACCGGGAGGCCGTGGAACTGGTCGCCGAGCTCATTACCATGACGCTGCTCGAGCGCAAGCTGCACGGCATCGGCGGAGTGAAAGGTGCGACGGGCAAGGTGCTCTATTACATCGAGCAGCGCAACCGCAGCACTGTGACCAGCACGGCGATCCTGCCGTATCTGGACGCACATACGATCGAGATGCTCGACGACGACCACCTCGAGGCCCTGAGCCAGATCGTCTACGGAATGCTCCAGTACCAGCCCTTCGAAATCGTCACGGTCCACGACGAGTTCAAGTGCCATGCGAACAACGTCAACTGGATGCGCTGGCAGTACAAGGAGATCCTGGCCGAGCTCGCTGACTCGTATCTGCTCGATGACATTCTGAGCCAGATCTATGGAATGCCGGGGCAATTCAACAAGCTGTCCAACAACCTCGCAGACCTTATTCGGGAGAGTAACTATGCACTTTGCTGAACAGAGGATTCCCAACTGGGCAACCAAAGCAATCAACGGGGAGCTCGAAATCGGTGCTCAACTGCCTACCCGTGACGGCAGGCAGATTGGCAACGCATACATCATCAGGACCATCCTGAGCGCCGATATGGAGATGTTCTATTTGGTCCTGACGGATGCAGGCAATCAGGTGTTCTTCACCGCCCAGGAGATCAACGAGCTCTTCCATCCGCCGCAGTGGGTGGGCGATCTGGACGAGATCATTCGGAAGTTTTCCAGGTGAAACATGCGCCCTTCCGGGCGCTTGGTGAGTCGTTAGATTCACCAGTACCAACGGACGGTCCCGAAAGGGGCTGTCCGTTTTTTTTTCCACTTCTACAGGAGATCCCAATGGGACTCGATATGTACGCATACAGCTTCCCTGCGGGAGATGCTGAGCACAAAGAAGTCGATCTCGACGTACCGGAGGATCGTGAAGACCTCCATTACTGGCGCAAGCATCACGACCTGCACGGTTGGATGCAGCAGCTGTACTTCAAGAAAGGTGGTGAAGACCAGGACTTCAACTGCAACACCGTGCGCCTGAATACAGACGATCTGGACGCCCTCGAATCCGCGGTTCGTACCAACACATTGCCGCATACCGAAGGATTCTTCTTCGGCAATTACCCGCCCGATGACGAGTCGATCGCGGATGACCTCGAATTCATCCGCAAGGCGCGTGCTGCCATCGCTCAAGGCGATGTAGTGGTCTACGACTCCTGGTGGTGAATCCCATTGCGGACAGTCCATAAGGGCTGTCCGCTTTCTTTTATAACAACGGAAGCAGCAGTAATGAGTCGCAAATTAAAGCCCGCTACGGATCTCCAGGTCATCAGTGCGAAAGCAGCTGTGGCATCGCTGAAACTCGCACGCGAATACCTGCGTGTTGCGGGATCTCCTCAAACCTTGAATCGCGTTCGAACAACGCTCAAGAGTGCGGAAGGTGCTGTGCGTCATGCAGAGCGCCGAGCCAGAGCAACGGAGTATCGATGAAGCGCCCAAGCAAGCTCTACAAAACAACCATCGTGATTTGGACGGACGACCATCCGGAACTGAATCGGCTCGAAATCGATGACCTGGCTCGAGATGCAATTTGCGGTGACGCCTACTGCTCTTTGCAGACCACGGAAGAAGTCACCGATAAAGAGCAATTCCCGGATACCGATTTCTTCGGAACTGACGAGGAAGACGAGGAAGACGAATGAAACCCCAACTGGCTGAAGACGCCATTCTCGAGCAGGTTCAATTCCCCTGCTGGGTTCAACCCAAGATCGACGGTGTACGTGCGCTGAACCTCAATGGTCGACTCACGGGTCGCAGCCTCGATGAATTCAAGGGATTCGGCATCACCGAGTACTTCAGCCAGCCTGAGTTCATTGGGCTCGATGGCGAAATGATTCTCGGGAATGATCCGACTGCCGAGCTCCTGTGCTCTAAGACTACCGGAGCCATGGGCAGGTTCAAGGGCGTCGATGCAATGCCCGATCTGCACTGGTACGTGTTTGACCACTTGGCTCATCCACAGGAGTCCTACGAGTTCCGCTACAGATTCCTCTCCTGCACCGTGAATGACCTACATCCACGGATCCACCTGGTTCCCTACCGCGAATGCAGAGATCTCTCTGTACTCCAGATAGCCATCGCTGAGTTCGCTGAAGCGGGCTACGAGGGAACGATCATCCGCAACCCCAACGCTCCCTACAAGCCTGGCCGAGCCACCAAGAAGGGACAAGAGCTCTGGCGAGTCAAGCCCTGGGCTGATGCCGAGATCCTTGTCACCGGCATTACCGAGGGAGCCAGCAACCAGAACGAAGCCAAGAAGAACAGCCTGGGCCGTACCGAGCGTAGCAGTGCTCAGGCAGGGCTCGTTCCCAATGGCCAGGTCGGTTCGATTCAAGGCGTCCTGCTGGCTGACTTCAAGTGCCCGATCACCAGCAAGGTGTTGCTCGAGAAAGGGCTCGAGGTCACGGTCGGTAGCGGAGCGATGACCGTGGCCGAGGCCAAGCATTACTTCGAGAACCCCAGCGAAATCGTGGGTCACATCGTCAAGTTCAAGTTCATGACGCATGGAATCAAGGATCAGCCGCGGTTCCCTACCTACCTAAGCCATCGACTTCCGGAGGACATGTGAGTCATAAATACACCGTCAAGATCGCCTGGACCACAATAGAAGTTCAGGAAGGCACGCTCGAGATTATCAGCGACGTTCCTATGACTCGGGACGAGATCACCGATCACGCTCTCAACTGTTGCCTCACAGGTGAACCGACCGAACCTGTTTGGGGTTACAACGAGATTACCGAGGGCGACTACGACGTAGTAAGCATCGAAGGTCTTCCGGAGGACATGGGATGAATGAACAGGAGATGACCCCGATCGAGAAAGCCCAAGCCGACACGGCCTTCCAGCTATTCCTGGCTCGATCCTTCGGGCATCGATTCGAGGCCGAGGAAGAGAACTACGTCCTCCGGGGTTATCTGTGGAGGGATATCTACTTCGTCACCGAGATGGTCAGAAAGGAACGCCAATGGTCCCCGAAGAACTCCTGACGCCCTGGCTGACCTGGTGGTTCGGGCTCTATCAGGACTGGCTGAATACGGTCCTGGGAACCAAGCGCGGATACACCGAGCAGCCCTGAGACAGTCTTTAGAACTTCTGTAGAAGTCTCGAGAAGTTCTTCGGACTTCTATAACGATATTCTAAATTTCCAAAAATGACTCTTTCGACTATATACACCCGATATGACAAACCGTGTTTGCTGGCTCCTGAGCCCCAATTCGCCGTTTGGAAGACCGTATCAACCCCATACATCGAAATCTCGGTCGGGGAGTACTTCATCCAGAAATGGCGGGACCGGGTGGCTGATGCAGGGGCCTTCCACACTGCTCGACAAATGCGAAAGCAAGGGATCCCTCTGGGGATCGCCCTCCTCACCCTCTTCGGCATCGAAGAACGTCTGAACCAGGAAACCAAATGAAACGTCTCATTACGGCTCTGGTGCTCTCTGCCTGCGCGTTTACCGCCCAAGCCGAGCCTCTCTGGCTTGCCGCGGTGAATAACAACGCGGGCGGCAGCATCATCCTCACCCTTAGAAACGACCGTCCCTCCTGCAACGGAGAGATGGCCGTCATTTCCACCATGGGCAAGAAGCCCATCGGCTTCGGCTGCTACGTCATTCAGCACGGCGAAGTCATCATCGCCTGGGATAGCGGCAACGTGAAGAAATACAAGCTGTCGAACTTCACACCCAATCCGGAGATTTCCGGGACGGCCTCGACCAAGGACGACTACCGGAGCGACATGTGAGCAAGACCACCGGAGGGCCAGCCTTTCCCGTCAATCACGATCCCCGCAACGGTTGGCCTATTGGCATGACCATACGGGATTATTTCGCCGCTGCTGCTTTGCAGGGGTATTCCCATTCCATGTATCTCCCTGTAGAAGCCGTCGCAGCCGCCGCCTATGAGATGGCCGACGCAATGCTCGCCCAACGAACCAAGGAATAAATCATGACCGTCAAATGCCTCACCAAGATTCAGAAAGAGTGCATCGTCGAGAACCATAAACGCCGCAACTTCAACCAGAAGACTCAGGCGAAGTTCTACAAAGTCTCTGAGCGCACGATCAACCGTGTGTTGAATGAAGCAGGCGTAGCCACCGCGGTTCCCCGTATTCAGGGTGAAGCGTATCGGGCGATGCAGATCCTGAAGAAGCACAACATCCACGTCGATCAACTCGACCGGATTCTCTCTACTCGCTATCAAACCGCAGCATGAAAGAGATTCAACCGCCCATCCGGGCGGTTCCTATGCCCGTGTTTCCCACACTGGGAAGCATTCAAGAAGTTCTCGACCTCGCAGAGTCGAAACTGCCCATTAACAACCATAATGAACTGATCAGTCTGTTGATGACGTATCACAACACACTGTTACTGGTTCAAATGACCGAGAAAGCATAACAATGCAAGTCAAAGTCAGTCAGGCGAAAGAGATCATCACCGCCTGCTTCAAAGCGAAACTGGTCCCCATGCTTCGGGGCAGTCCCGGCTGTGGGAAGTCGGATCTCTACAAGCAGTTGGCGCAGGCGTTCAATCTCCTCCTGATTGACAAGCGACTGAGCCAGTGCGATCCGACCGACCTGGCCGGGTTCCCGTACATCTTCGGATCCAAGGCCGGTTACGTGCCCTTCGAGGATCTGCCGGTGGAAGGCGATCCGATCCCAGAAGGCTACGACGGATGGCTGCTGCTGCTGGACGAATTCAACGCTGCGGTATCCCCGACAATGCAGGCAGCGTCCTACAAGCTCGTTCTGGACCGTATGGCAGGCAATAAGCGCCTGCATCCAAAGTGCGTCGTAGGAGCCGCAGGGAACCTCGATACCGACAACGCGCTGGCCGAGTCGATGAGCACCGCTCTGCAATCGCGGATGGTGCATCTCGAGCTCGTCCTCGACCACGAAGAATGGCTTGCTTGGGCGATGAAGTTCGGCATCGATCACCGGATCACCGACTACATCAAGTTCAAGCCAGGGAGCCTGTACACGTTCCAACCCGACCACTCGGACAACACCTATGCATGTCCACGGACTTGGGAGTTCTCCAATCGTCTGCTCAAGGCTTTCAAGGGCGATGTGGAAAATCCCCTGGTTCTGCCTTCGCTGGCGGGAACCGTATCTGAAGGAATCGCTCGAGAGTTCCTGGGCTACACCAAGATCTACAAGGATCTGATCAAGGTGCCCCAGATCGTTGCCGACCCGGAAGGCATCACGGTTCCTTCTGAGCCTGCGGTCCTGTGGGCACTGACCGGATCCATCGCGCACAACGCGACGATGGATAACTTCACCGGCCTGCACAAGTTCGTGAAGCGAATGCCGCTGGAGTTCCAAGTCATCACGATGAAAGAGACAGTCCATCGCAATCGGGAGATGCTCCAGCACGCAGCGGTTCGCAAGTGGATCAGCGAATCGGCCATCGAGTACATCTAAAGGAAGTATATGTTCAAGACACTTACCAAACCGTTCCGCAAAATCACCGCCCGTGATATCGCGGCGAAGGAACTCGCCCAGTCCGAGTGCATGGCCCTCACCTACGCATCGGCTGCGGCCTACAACGAGTCGATGCGGAGCTACCACGAGCAGAACGTGGAGCGCCTGCGTGACTTCCTCGGTTATGACCGGAAGGAACCGAAGCTCGAAAATGGCATCGCCCAGGATCCGATGTACCGAATCGATGAACAGGGCAGGATCAAGGGAATCAAGGTGCCTGCATGATCCGCTGGATTGGAAAGACTCGCTTCAGCTACTTCGATCTGGTCGCAGTCGCAGTCATCGCAGAGCTCTGGGTCGCCGAGCAGTATCCAGCCGCTCTCCTGTTGACCGTGACTGGCGTTCTCGTGTCAATAGCTCTGTCGATTCACGCGGAGAAATAAGGATGACGCCAACCACACTGATCGACAAGATCGAACAGGAGATGCTGTTCGACACGGAAGATCGTCTCAATCAAAGCGCAAGGCTAGCGCAAATTTATTACGACGCTACCGAACCTCAGAGACGTGCAATTGATCGTGCATTGATCTGTATCTGCGGCTATAGCCTACTGACTCTGCTGCAAGAAGAAGGTCTGTTGGAGTACGACAACTGATTCAGGCGCTTCCTCGCGCCGTTGTGAAAGGAGCCTTCGGGCTCCTTTTCTTTTTTCAGAGAAGGGAGCCAATGGAAGTGCATGAGATCGCCTTCAACAAGGCAAAAATCCAATTAATGGCGCGACCAGACAGCGCCTTCTTCACCGCGGTCCTGTTCAGTCTGCGGACCATCTTCGATGACTCCCTGCCTACCGCTGCCACCGATGGCAAGAAGATCTGGATCAATCCCAAATTCTTTCTGAGCCTGGATCGAGACGAGCAGGTATTCGTACTGATCCATGAGGCGATGCACGTTGCCTACATGCACATGGGTCGGCTGCAAAGCCGGGACATGCGGCGGTGGAACTGGGCCTGCGACTACGTGATCAACCTTCAGCTGGTTCAACGTGGTTTCAAGATGCCCTCGATGGGTCTGTTGGACTACAAGTACGACGGCATGAGTGCCGAGCAGGTCTACGACCTGCTCGACGGCAGCGAGCTCAGCGACGAATACATCGACTTGAAGCTCCCGGAGAATCCGGAGGAACTCGAGGAACATGTGAATGATGTGCTCGTCCGGGCACGCATTCAGTCTCGAGCGGCAAATGACAAGCCGGGAACAATCCCTGGCGATATCGAGGTTTATCTCGACCGGCTGCTGAATCCGAAGTTGCCCTGGCAGACGATTCTGCGGAAGTGGTTCCAAGCTCGAGCCAAGAACGACTACTACTGGAATAAGCCGAATCGTCGGTATTTCCCGAAGCACATCCTGCCCAGCCTGGCGGGCGTAAAGATGATCAACGCCGCGGTAGCAGTAGATATCTCGGGTTCGGTATCAGACGAAGAGTTCGAGCGAATCGCCTCCGAGGTTCACGGGATCATGAAGACGCTTCGTCCTGACAAGATCACGCTCCTTCAGTTCGATACGCGGATTATTTCCGTCGATATCCTGAAGAATGCTAACGACCTGATGAAGGTTCAATTCAGCGGACGAGGCGGAACGCATATCGGACCCGTCATGAACTGGGCGAATAAACATCGACCCGAGCTTCTGCTGATCTTCACCGACGGGGGTTTCTACTCCCATGGTGCTTCCACCAAGATACCAACCGTCTGGCTGATTCACAACAATCCCAACTGGACTGCGCCATTCGGCAAGGTCGTTCATTACGAGCCGTGAAATGGATTACAAGCAAGCCAAGAAGGAAGTCGAAAAGAAGAAACCAGAGAACTTCATGCTCATCCGATTCCAGTTGACCTACGGGAGTTTCTTGGTTCTCCCGCATTCGGATGGTGCCGCGATCGTCAAGGCGATGGCAAATGCCGAGATTCTCGACGATGCCTACGACAGCAATCGAAGGATCTCTCCAGTCGAGAAGGAAACCTTGGCGAACTACCTTATGTCGGTCGATGAGTACCGGCGAATCAAGATGGCAAACCTACTCAACGTCTCCGTGAACCTACTCGAGGAGATGGAACGCAAGGAACAACAATGACTGTTGTAGAAGCAGTAGACAGCTTCACCCTCACTCCGGATCAGGCCGAGGCCCTGGAAGCCTTTACTCGCTTCATTCTGGATCCGGTCGAACAGGTATTCGTGCTACGAGGCTATTCGGGCTGCGGCAAGAGCACGCTCGTACGAGTCCTGCTTGATCGGATGCCGAAGATCATGAAGATGGCGCGGCTCATCAACCCGAGCCAGAAGGAATACGAGATCGAGCTCACGGCCACGACTAATAAGGCCGCAGAAAGTCTCGAGTTTCTCACCAGCATGGATGTGCGGACGATTCACTCGTTCCTCAGTCTGCGCGTGCAGACGGACTACCGGACCCAGACGACTACGTTGATTCCGCGGTCGAACCAGAAGAAAGAAGGGCTGCTGCTCTTTATCGATGAAGCCAGCTACATCGACCAACAGCTACTGAAGTACATCTTCGAGCTCACGGTCAATTGCAAGATCGTCTTCATCGGTGACCCGGCTCAACTGACTCCGGTGAAGTCGAAAGGTACGCCGGTCTTCGAAGCGCAGTTCGAAGGCGCTGCCCTGACCCAGGTGGTTCGCCAGGCCGAGGGCAATCCGATCATCGACCTGTCCACGAAGTTCCGGCACACGGTCAACACCGGAGAGTTCTTCAGCTTCAAGCCCGATGGGCACTACATCCAGCACCTGAACCGCGATGCGTTCCGTCAGGCGATCGTGGACGAATTCGCCAGGCCCGATTGGAAGTACCACGATTCGAAGGTACTGGCCTGGACGAACAAATGCGTCATCGCCTACAACCAGCTGATCCGAGGGATTGTCAAAGGAGATCCTCATTTCGAAGTCGGCGATTACGCGATCTGCAACTCGTTCGTGACGAAGAACAGAACTTCACTCAAGACGGATCAACTGGTCTACATCAATTATATCGGTCAACCCTACGAATACTTGGGCGTGGGCGGGCGCGACTATCAAGTCGATGGGGGTCCAATGTTTTTCCAGCCAGATTCACTGGCAGCGAAAAATGAGGCGATCAAGAAGGCCCGGTCCAAGGGCCAATGGGCTGACTTGTCCGAGATGGAACAGTGGATCGACCTGCGAGCAGCGTACGCTTGCACGATCAATAAGAGTCAAGGCTCGACATTCAACAAGGTATTCGTTGACCTGGACGATGTGAGCCGCTGCAACAGCGGTGACCAGATCGCCCGGATGCTCTACGTGGGAGTTTCAAGAGCACGAAGCCAAGTATTCCTCACCGGGGATCTGGCTTAATAAAACTCGGAGACGAGACAATGGATTGCCTGCAACACGACCCAAGAACAAAACAAAACATAAAGGACATGTTGTACAAGGTTCTTTATGATCCGGTGCAGCGTCAATTGAAGACCCAGATTGACGACATTATTATGCGGAACACGATCATCGGTAGGCACTCGCATAAGTCGTTTATCTACAAGGGGACGGTCTACAGCTGCGATAACACTCCAGCCCCGGTACGGAAGAATCGTCTCGATCCTTCCCTCCGGGAAGCGATGGAAACCTATCTAGCTGAGATAAAGCGGCTGAACGAGGAGGAAGTTCCTTACGTTCTTGGCTTCATCAACCAGGTACTAAACTCGTCGGAAGGAATGCAGGACTATCTGAAGCTCTTCCCTGACGCACTGCATCCGCCGTTGCTGAATCTGGCGGCAACGTGCCCCTGCAAGACTTCCATGCTCCCGGAAGAAAAGGTTGCACTGCTGAAAGAGAAAAATCAGTCAGCGATCACCTTGATGAGGGAGCGAATGGTACTGAATCTACTGATCTAGGAAACAAATGCGTCACCTGTTGTGGGAAGAAACCGGCAGCTACAGCGTAGCGGTGCTGATCAAGAGCACTTCGTTCAACCAACAAGGACTCTTCACCAACTACATCGAGCCGCTGACTCGCCGGGGGATTTCCCTTGGAGATCAGATCGCCTTCACGCTGCGATACAACGAGTCGGGCAAGGCACCGGCAGGGTTCATCAAGGACTATCTCGCCCACCTTCTGCCCGCACTCGATTCCCTCGGAACTAAGTACCTGTACGTGGCAGATGCCAATTACTTCAAGGTGCTGGCTGGTGTTGCGAAAGCCGACCCACACCACGGTTATGTCCTGCCCTGCAAGGTGAAAGGCTACGAGCACATGTCTGTCGTGCTCGGTGTCAATTACCAGGCCCTCATCTACAACCCCGATCTGCAAGCCAAGCTGGATCTCTCGCTGCATACGCTGGCGTCGGGCAAGAACGGCACCTACCAGGCGATCGGCACCGGGATCATCCACAGCGCCAGCTACCCGGAGACGCACCAGGAGATCCGTGAGGCGCTTCAGAAGCTGCACCAGTACCCGAAGCTCTCCTGCGACATTGAAGCGTTCTCGCTGCGGTTTGAAGAGGCTGGGATCGGCACGATCGCCTTCGCATGGGACGAGCACAACGGAATCGCATTTGCCTGCGACTACGTGGAAGTCGTGCTCAACGGCAATCGGGAAGGCTTCTACTACCCCAAC
>Ga0172382_10013022_pt1 | contig 10763 bp, 12 predicted proteins | sample Leawel138RmetaG_FD_122245 | JGI IMG/M metagenome (GOLD analysis project Ga0172382, IMG submission 122245) | Leachate microbial communities from a municipal landfill in Southern Ontario, Canada - Leachate well 138R metaG | ecosystem: Engineered > Solid waste > Landfill > Unclassified | place...
ACTGTTTGAGCGGGGAGATGTGGAAGGCTCTGCGCCGGAGCAGATGAGCCTTTGGCAAGCGGAGGCAGGGTCAAAGAAGCGGTCGACGGAGGCGGCGATGCCCTCATGGTCCGCAGTGGCACAAATGCGCGCTCCTCGAGAGCCCACTCGCCCGGTGGAGCCTAAAGGATTATGGGAGACGGACATAGTCCGAGATTATCTTCCCGATCTCGATGCGATTGCCAGGGAAGTAAGGGACTGCAGATTGTGTAAGCTCGGCAGAACGAGGACCAATGCGGTTCCGGGCGAAGGTCACCCGCACGCCAGAATAATGTTTGTAGGCGAAGGCCCTGGAGCCGATGAAGACGCACAGGGAAGGCCGTTTGTGGGAGCTGCGGGAAGGCTCCTGGACAAGATTATTGCTGCTATGGACCTTAATCGCAAGGAGGTTTTTATCGGGAACGTAGTGAAATGCCGCCCGCCAGGCAATCGTGTTCCCGAGTCAGATGAGGTGAGTGCATGCGTTCCCTACCTGGCGCGACAGATCGAGCTCATCAGGCCCGACATACTTGTGATTCTCGGCGCTACGGCGCTTAAGGCTCTGATTGATCCGAAGGCCTCAATCACACGCATGCGCGGCACATGGCTTACACGAAGCGGGATTATGGTAATGCCTACCTTTCACCCCGCGGCCCTCCTTCGAGATCCTGGCAAGAAAGTCCTGGTGTGGGAGGACATGAACAAGGTTACAGCTTGGATGAAAGATATTAACGGACAAAGGGAAGAATAACTCCGCATGCAGACTAATACTCTTCCGATGGAGGCAATGACCTTGAGGAGGTGCGGAGGCTATGAGGGCGGGTGCTCCGAGGCGTGAGAGCGACCGCGCCCAGATCCCCATTTGGAAGCTGGTTGCGCTAGGTTGCGGCGTCAGCTTTCTTGCGACACTTGCTCTGTCGGCGGTCGGAGGAGTACTGACGACCCTGTTTACCTTTGAGCCTACTACGATCAACAACGCCGTTCCCGTCATAGGCTATCTCAGCGCGGGAATCGGCGGTTTGTGGGTAGGCAAGAGGGCAGGGGAGAATGGGGGGAGAAACGGACTTCTGGTCGGCGCGGTCTACCTTGGCATCGTTCTTCTGGTATCGGCAGCTGTGGTTAGGGAGCCTATGAGTTTCGCATCCATCTTTGCACGCGGGATATCCACACTAATCGTTTCGACTCTCGGAGGGATTATCGGCGTCAACTTATAGTGTAGAGGGCACGAACTGCTTTTCGAGGAGATTCGACAACGTCTGCTTGGGCAGCCGGCGCATGCTGGTTGCCTATTTTTTCGCAGACACCATTCTGAGCTGGCTAAGGAGGAATCCGTCGGCCGATGGCGAACGGTTGAACTAACTAGACTGAATCCTCGGCCTAGAAAATCCGATAAGGGGGAATGATAGATGATTCACCTCGCGCGTGAGGATGTTCTGCGAGGACTTGAGCGGTTCAGGAGTATCGCAAAACAAGATTTCCTCGCAAGCGGCCTCACGGAAAATCCGGAGTTTTGGGCGGCTCAAGCAGCGGCCCGACGTGAGCAGTACGATGAACTGATCAGCATCATTGAGACATCTGGAGTTCCGCGGGCGATAGAGAGTGCAATAGAATGCTACAACGAACTGCCGAATCTTCACGATGAGCCTGAGTTTAGCGAACCGGAGACGCGTGGTAGAAAACAGGCGCTCGAGGTCTTCTTCAAAGCGGTTGGAGTTGATCGCAGGACAATAAGGGATGCCCGGGGGCAGAAGACGGCGCGCATGTAGGCGCGTTTTTTCTATTTAGACAGGGCGTTTCCTCTATATGTATATAGAAGCCGGGCAGGACGAATCTAGCCCGGCTTCGCTGTGCCGTCGAGCAATCAGTGTATCTTCCTAACGAGCCCTATGACTTTCCCGAGCAGAATGGCTCTATCTGTGATTATGGGAGAGAATGCAGGGTTCTCGGGCTCGAGCCTGACGTGGTCCGCATCGAGGTAAAAGCGCTTAACAGTCGCCTCATCTTCGATCAAGGCGACCACGATCTCGCCATTTTCTGCGGTAGACTGCTTTCTGACAAGAACATAGTCCCCGTCCAGAATGCCTGCGCCCACCATGCTTTCGCCTGACACCTCAAGCAAAAAGGAATCGCCTTCCCCGGCCAGAGAGCGGGGGAGAGGGAAGTAGTCCGCTATGTTCTCCACAGCGAGAATCGGTTGGCCGGCAGTGACTTGCCCTACCAAAGGCACGCTCATGACGTCGCGGCCCGGAGGGGGCATGCGATCGGCGCCCATTACGACTTCTATTGCTCTGGGCTTTGCGGCATCGCGACGTATGTATCCCTTGTCCTCAAGAGAGGAAAGGTACCCATGAACAGTTGAGCTTGATCTCAATCCCACAGCGTGGCCGATCTCCCTGACCGAAGGGGGATAGCCCCGCTCTTCAATCTGCCGAGATATGAAATTGAGGATCTGCTTTTCCCTGGCGCTAAGTATAGGCAAGCCCATCAACCCCCTTCAACTGAGGAAAGTATATCACAGCAGCCAGGCCCTTGCAAACATTCGTTCGGGTTGCCCTTGACAGAGAACATATGTTCTGGTATTCTTGGGTTGGATGCCGAACATATGTTTGCCATGGAGGGGATTGGCATGGAAGAACAGCGAACCATAAGCGTAAAGAGGCATTGGGTCTCGCACGGCAAGTCGCGGGAGAGTTCAGAACGAGGCACCTTTCGCCTTTCCTTCGAGAGCGCCGCATTTGTCATTTCTGCGCTCGTCCTGGTTGTGGCCGGTCTTGCGTTTGCGATCCCGCAAGGTCCATGTCAGGCTTTGCGCTCTGAATCTGCGAGTGCGATACTTGTTACGGTTCAGCCAGGTGATACGATTTGGGGTATTGCCCGACGGATCTCAGGGGATAATGCGGATCTCCGCAGCATCGTGGATGAAATCACGGAGCTCAACAATCTCGATAGTGCAGTGATCCGTCCCGGGCAGGGCATTCTTGTGCCAGCCCAGCCACAACAGGTAGCAGGGTCGTCGAGGGGCTGCCTCTAATAGGCACACGACATTACACCGCGTAGCTAGCATCATCATGTCCGGTGAAGCCCTGTCAAGATATGCGCGGGTTCTGCCATGCCGGAGCTGCCCGAAATCGCGACCATTGCATCTCAAGTGCGAAGGGTCGTAACGGGGGAACGACTATCTCCGCAAGATGTACGGGGCCGAAATACCTGAACGTTTCTCTTGGAGCTTCTTCCAGAGCGCTTGTTAGTCTATTGCGTATGACATACTCTTCGTTGCCGCGATCCACGTCCGTGTTGTGGCGCGGCTATCGGCTATCCTGAAGATCATGACTAGTGCTACCAACTCACTTACCTGTCCGTCATGCCAACTCTTATGATAGAGGAGAAGTCTGTCTCACAAGATCTGGTGCCTGGCGAGAGTCATCTCCGGAGAAATGCATAACGTCGCATAATACACATTATGTTAACTTTATGTGTAGAACGGATTGCGCCTAAATACGGGGCTGTCGTGACAGTTGTCTTGATGGTTGGGATTCTGGGTAAGCCGGACTCATGTGAAGTGATCGGTTTTGGGTCATCCTTCAGGCACAAACCTATCAAAATGGCTCATATGGGCCCTTATTGAGACGGGAAAACGCAGGGTTGGCTCTGTGGGCGTCCGGACGCTTCTGTACACAATTTTACCCCTGTTTGCGTCCAAACACTAGCGGCCACCTTCTTGCGACGCTTACAGAGGCGTACAGAGCGTCGGTTTTCGCCGAGATGCGGATTTCGTGGCGCACGCATCGGCGTACGCCACGAAGCACCAATCAAGATCTACTCTAGGGCTATGGCGTCACCAATCTCCACCGGAACGGAACATTGATCAACTTCGGCTACTGCTGCCATTGGATCCACACTTGTGATTCTGATCACTCCGACAGGTATGCGGACGGGTTCCGCTAAACCCGGCACTTCTGTCAGACGGAACACTTCGTAGGTCTGCCCTTTCCTCACTCCCGCCTCAGCCCCGATATTGACAATGACGTTGGGACCCACTAGAGCAACGACTGAGCCTGTCGTTTGCGTGACCCTGGCTTCTCGACTGGCTATCGCCACGGACGCTTGCGACAATGCCTGTACGGCATTCTCGCAAAACTCATCTACAGCACCCTGAACAGATTTCCCCAGACTTGACTTTCTAAACTCCGAACTGCTGAAGGACATGCCTTTGAAGTTGCTGACTGACAAGGATATTCCCGTCTCTTCTCGTTCACCAGAGGTTGAGGCGAGAATCTCCCCTGTTTCGACGTCGACTACTCTGCCTGTCAAAGCGGTGCGAGCTGTGGATGTGCCAAGGCCAAGTCTGCCAACGCGCATTTTTCCAGAAGAGGTCATGCTGAAGTCTGTAATCGTGCCCATGATGACGGCATCAGCGCCGAGCAGCTTTCCCATTTTCGCTGCGGTGGTTGCGTCAACTCGTCCTGAAGCTCCGAAGTTTTGCTCCCGCAGTATCTTGTCGATATGGGAACGCTCCAACAGACGGTATTCGCCCTTGCCTGTGAGGCCGTCAGTGACCATCTCTGTGATCTCTTTTTCCAGTCTCCAGTTCCACCAGTAAGGAATGTTACCAACCTGAAAATCAAGGACTGCTACAGAGACTATGTCGTTAGCTGCGAATGTCGGCAATGGCGCTGACAATAGAAGAAAGACTGAAATGATTGCAGCTAGCCACACGAGGTAAACTGCGCCTTTTGAACATGTGGACATTGATTCTACCCCTCCGTTTGGTTCTGCATAGAGAGGATAGTATCTATGGTGTTGGACAATTGGTCCTCGAACTATCTCACCAGGATATCCGGTCGAACGATATCTGTGCCATCGCTGACACGTATTGAACGCATCGGCCAATTCCCGGTCTGAGTAATGATGTCGGGTCCATCCTCTACAGCGATCATAGTATCCTCGGTTCTCATGCCGTGTACTGACGGATTCCAGGCGAAGGCCTGGTTATTGCCGATTATCTCTTTGCTCGCTCCTGTCGCCAGATAGTCGCGGACTAGATATCCCGTGGCGCCGCCCAGATGGTGCTTTTGCCATTCATCGGGATAATCGGTGCCGGCGTAAGCCTTGACGATTTCGTGGTATACATCTGACACGGCCCGGCCCGGGTGTGTGGCTGCGATCGCTGCTGCATCGATTTGAGTTGCGGCATCATGCCAGGCTCTGACATCATCCGGAATCGGCCCTATGCATACCATCCTGGTGGCATTGGCCACCAGCCCCCACCTACTCCCCGACACTGCCATAGTGGCATATTGTGCCATTCGGGAGTATGTAGGAACAGGCTGGCTGCATCCGATGTTCCTGCCGTCTGTGGCTATCAGTGTGAGTACCGGGGTTATTCCTGAGTCGACGAGCCTGACCGCCAGCAAGGATGCGATCTTGTGCTCCGTCATGCCCGGCTCCACACAGCGCGCCACCTCTTCCAGCGCCTTTCCCAGCTGGCTGCCGAGCCATCTGTAGCGTTCAATCTCCTCGGGCTCGAGCTCGTACCTGAGAGGCGCAACCTGATCACCCAGGTAGATTGCGCCACACATCAGAGTGTCGGCGCCAACGGCATTTCTTGCTCCATATTCTGATGGATCGGGAAGCCCCTGAAACCACGACCTTGTGACTAGTTCAAATCCCTTTTGCTCCAGGCGTGAATCCTCGTTGAGCCTCGCGATTTCCGCCTTGTCGGCTACAACGTACGCCAGATCCCCTGTCACTGCAGCGCAGGCTGCGATGCGGCCGGTTGAGTCATCCACCGAAGGCGCCTCTCCACCGGTAATCCAGGAGAAGTTCGGGCGCCCGTAGAACAACATGGCCTCCAGTCCTCTTTCGGACATCAGCCGGCGCACCTTGTCGAGCTTATGTTGGACCTCCTGCTCCATGTAGACTACCTCCCCTCAGTGGCCGCATGTTCCGCAGGATCCGCCTGAACAAGAGCCGCACGAACCACCCGACGACGATGCGAACGTCGAGCCGCTCTTGAACCCAAAAGCGGAGAAGAGTTTACTCACTTCTTTGCTCCCACACTTAGGACACTTCACCTCAGTGCAGCAGGCTGTAACAAGCTCCTCGAATTTGTCACCGCATTTGGCGCACTTGTACTCGAATATTGGCATCAATATCCCTCCCATGGTCAGGCCATGTCAAGCAGCGACAACATGTTCTTGGCGTTGACCGCGGCTTGGCCGGCATGGCAATTGTTGAATAACACGAACGTCTGCTCTGTGGCCTCGGCCAGCCGTGCTATCTTCGGTACCCACTCGAGCAGTTCGTCGTGGCTGTACAAGTAATCATAACGTTCCCAGGCCTCACTATGTTTCCACCACTTACTAGCATTCCGTCCATGGAATCTTATATAAGCTATGGGAGACGTGTACACCGCGAGCGGCGGAAACAGTCCCCGGAGCTTTGGCTCGTCCACACAGCAGAACCCCATGCCACCCGCTTTGAGCAAGTCGAATGTGGATTGCGACACCCACTCCACGTTCCTGAACTCAACCACTATGGGGATGTCGGGCAGCAGCTCAGGCAGGCGTTGGATGTAGTCGCTGTTCTCACGCGTCCTCTTGAAGCTCCACGGGAACTGACATAGAATGCATCCCATTTTCCCCTGGTCAACAAGGGGCTCCATAGCCCGACGGAATGTCTGAAAGACCTCTGAGACTTCGTCGCTGCCATCAGGGACCTCATGTGTCATGCTACGGTGGGCTTTGACGCAGAAGCAGAAATCCTCGGGAGTCTTGCGCGACAGCCCCTCGATGGCCTTTACTCCGGGCATGCGGTAGTATGTGAAATCGATCTCCACAATATCGAACTGGCTTGCATAGTATTCAAGCATATCCCTGTCAGAGATATTCTCGGGATAGAAGACTCCACGCCAGTCCCTGTAGCTGAACCCGCATGTTCCAACCTCTATCATCACGATTGTCCTCCCATTAGCTTGAACACAAGCTCTGTGAACCCATCCTTGAACGAGACCTCAATGGGCGGCTTGCGGAACAACTTGACTTCGGCCACCTCTTCAAAGTCGGTCCGCTCACGAAAAGCCAGAACATCGGCGACGTAGACAATCCCCCTGGATTCGCCGCCCCCATTGCTTACTGTGTACCAACACAAAGGCTTGAGGGTGCCGACTACGGCTCCAGCCTCCTCCAGTGTCTCGCGCCGGGCAGCCTCCTCTGCACTCTCTCCCTGTTCTATCTGCCCTCCAGGGAACTCCCAGCCCGAACGGCGCAGATTTCGAACAAGCAGGCAACCCTCGTCCATCACCGGAACGACCAGAACGCTGTCGGGGCCGGGCCACTCCTCTGCTTGAGGACGAGCGTCGAACCAGAGTTCGGTATGTACACCCGGCCCATTCAGTTCTATGAGCCCGATGTCGTTTGTCTTCTCAGTCTTCCAGCTCTCTACCGCGGATCACACCCTTCGCTCCATATCTTTCGACGATGTCGTCTAAGACCTCGTCTATTCCTCCGTCGGACTCCCCCGGTTCAAACAGGGAAAGCTGCCTAAAATCAGAAAGGCCTGACACGGAGAGGCCAATCAGTCTGACAGCCATTCTCATATCGGTCTCTTCCAGCAGGGCGCATGCAGTATTGTAGATGGCATCATCATCATCGAACGGCTCGGCCAGAGTTTTGCTCCTGGTAATCTGGCTGAAGTCTGCGTATTTAACCTTGATCGTCACGGTGCGTGCAAGCTTCTCCGCCCTGCGCAACCTCATCCCTACTCGCCCGGTGTGCTGCGCAAGCGAGTGCATTAGTGCCCGGATGTCCGTGACGTCCTCGTCGAACGTTGATTCAGAGCCATACGACTTGCGCTCCTCATCCGGAATGACCGGATCGTCGTCGATTCCTCGAGCCAGATCGTAAAGCTGCGCTCCCCATTTCCCATACTGCGCGACTAGCCACTCTTTGGGCCAGATCCGCAGATCCTTCACGGTTTCAATACCGTATCTGGCGAGGGCCTTCTCCCCCTTCTCCCCTACTCCCCAAAGTTTTCCAATAGGGAGTGTTGAGAGAAGATCATATGCATCTTCAGGACTGACCACCATTAGCCCGTCAGGCTTGCATCTGGACGATGCAAGTTTAGCCAGGAACTTGTTCTCGGCTATGCCCACTGAAGCAGTAAGCCCAGACGAATCCTTTATGGCCCGCCTTATCCGGACACCGATGTCCTGCGGGTCCTTGTAGAAGTGCTCACAGCCGGTCATGTCCAGAAAAGCCTCGTCTATTGAGACCTGTTGCATGAGGGGCGTGAATTGACGAAGCACATCCATTATCTCGTCCGATACCTGAACATATCGACTCATGTTCCCAGGTATGAAGATAGCGTGAGGACATAACCGCGCTGCCTGCGAGATTGGCATCGCTGACCTCACGCCGTAGGCGCGCGCTTCATACGAACACGTAGACACCACAGACCTGGAGCTGTGACGAGGTCCGCCAACGACAAGGGGCTTCCCACGGTACTCAGGGTTGTCAAGCGCTTCTACTGCCGCAAAGAAACAGTCCATGTCGACATGGGCGATGGTACGTGTCCACACGCAGAATCACTCAGCTCTTCTTTACTATGGTCACAACGTCGCCGTTGCCAAGGGCGGCGGCATTGGCTTCGTCGGTGTCGATGTGGAACTCCCACGTGAAGCTCTTGTCGACTCGCACAAGCACCTCGTCGAAGACAAGCGCTCGGGGCCCGTTCGCTTTGGCCATCACGATATCCTTATCTCGAAGACCGATGCGCTCGGCCTCCTCGGGGGTCATGTGAATATGCCTCTTTGCAACGATGACTCCGGCCGGAATCGTGATCTCCGCCTTAGGTCCTACAAGTTTAACCCCTGGGGATCCGGAAAGGTCGCCTGAATCTTTCACCGGAGGCTTTACCCCAAGCTTGAAAGAGTCAGTGATAGAGATCTCCACCTGGGTTTGCTTGCGGATCGGACCCAGGACTCTCACCCTCGACAGAGTGCCCTTGGGACCTACAACGTCGACAGTCTCCTCAGCGGCGTATTGCCCAGTCTGGCTAAGATCCTTCCTGACTGTAAGCTCATAGCCCTTACCGAAGAGCGTGTCCAGATCCTCGCGGGAAAGATGCAGATGACGATTGGATACTCCAACAGGAACCTCGTATAGTGACATTACCCTGCCTCCCATGAAAAATGCAATACACACATACATGATAGCTTCTCAGGGCAGCAAAAGCAATTGCGGCCCGAGAGGATCCTCGTCAGCAGCTTACGCCCCCGCTCTGGATGACGTTCCTGTACCACTTTGCGCTCTCTTTGGGTATTCTCGCCAGGGTATTGTAATCAACATAGATGATTCCGAATCTCCTGGAGTAGCCGAAAGCCCATTCGAAGTTGTCCAGTATTGACCAGAGGAAGTAGCCTCGCACCTTTGCCCCATCTTCCATAGCCTCATGTAGCTGGACGAGATGAGCATGGACGTAATTCCTGCGTTCATCATCATTGACTGAGCCATCAAGTTCCAACTGGTCGTCGTAGGCTGCTCCGTTCTCCGTAATGAAGATGGCTGGCGGAGCATAATCTTCCTGTATTCGCAACAAGAGATCATACAGCCCTTCAGGGTAGACCTCCCATCCCATTGCTGTTTGGGGCCTATCCCCGTTGAGGCTTGACAGCCCGAGCGGCTTCGCTTCAGGATCTGCCTTCACCAGGGCCCTGCTGTAGTAGTTGACTCCAAGAAAATCGATGGGAGTGGCAATGATCTTCATTTCCTCGGGATCCACATCCGGAGAGCCGTACGCGCCAGAGTATAACTTCATGATATCCTCCGGGTATGAGCCGAGGAAGACCGGATCTGCGTACCAGCGGTTGAGACAGCCATCCCAACGCTTTGCTGCCAGTATGTCGCGCTCATCTGAAGACGCAGGATAGACCGGGCTCATGTTCAACGTTATTCCGATCTGTGATCCCTTCCGCGAGAGCTCCCTGAAAGCCCCCACAGCGCTTCCGTGGGAGATGAGGATATTGTGTGCTGCAGTCAACGCAGACGGCATGTGAGAGATGCCAGGGGCGTGCTCTCCGGTGCCGTAACCCAATGTGGCGGCCACCCATGGCTCGTTGTGGGTTATCCAGAAGTCGACTCTGTCTCCCAAAGCCTCGAACATGCAAGCTGCGTAATCAGTGAAGTATTTCGCCGTGTCGCGAGCGGTCCACCCGCCCCGATCCTCCAGCGACTGTGGGAGGTCCCAATGGTAGAGCGTCGCCATTGGCTCTATGCCAGCCTCGAGCAGCTCATCCACGAGTCTTTCGTAAAAATCGAGGCCTCTCCTGTTTGGGCCCCCTTTCCCATCGGGGAATATCCGCGGCCAGGCAATGGAGAACCGGTACGCACCGAGTTTCAAGGACTTCATCAGGGCAACATCTTCGGCGAATCTGTGATAATGGTCGCATGCAATAGCTGGGGTGTGGTCTTCTACGATCTTCCCCGGGATGTGGCTGAATCTGTCCCATATGGATTCGCCTTTACCGTCTTCAAACGCCGCTCCTTCGATCTGGCATGAAGATGATGCAGCGCCCCAAAGGAAATCGTCAGGAAACTTGCAGAATGACAAGGAGCATCACCTACTTTCAATGCTAGTCTCCCACTTCAACAGAGGAAAGTGAATCCCTCTGGACGCCAGCAGTCCCGCATGCCGTAGACTGTGAGGAGTTCCGAAGTGCTGCATGCTACTGGCCGGGGACGATTACC
>Ga0172382_10013023_pt1 | contig 10761 bp, 9 predicted proteins | sample Leawel138RmetaG_FD_122245 | JGI IMG/M metagenome (GOLD analysis project Ga0172382, IMG submission 122245) | Leachate microbial communities from a municipal landfill in Southern Ontario, Canada - Leachate well 138R metaG | ecosystem: Engineered > Solid waste > Landfill > Unclassified | place...
TTAAGTCTTGAGGAAGTTTGCCGCTATTTTGGGGATAGCACGTCCAAGTTGAGTGACAGGGGGGCACAGCGATGGATGATAGATGATGAAAACAATGAACGGCGCATAGCAAAATATCGGGGTGAAGCCCAATGGTGGCGGCTGCGTTCACCCGGTTATTATTCAAAAACGGCTGCCAGCGTAACCGCTAAGGGACAGGTTTATGTTAGAGGTAACGGGGTGTTTGGAACACCGAAAAATGCGGGAGGCCTCCGTCCTGCACTCTGGATCGAAATCTAAAAACGATAGCGATGTAGGTTGTAACCGCTAAAAATGGAATTCGGAAGTATGTTTCACATTCTTTAAAACAAACGTGCTATTGAGCACCCCTATATTCTCGATTTTCGACAGTTTATATCGGACAAAGTCGTGGTAGTCTTCCAGGCTTTTAACATTGATTTTTAAAATGAAATCGACTTGTCCTGCCATATGATAACATTCTTGGACTTCATCTAAGTGTTGTATTTCATTCACAAAATTTTCAATAAAGGCTTCGTTGTGATAGCGCATTGAAACCTGGCAAATCGCCGTAATAGGCCGACCAATCTTCTTTTGGTCGAGGATGGCTACGTATTTCTGAATGTACCCCTGCGACTCGAGCTTTCGGATGCGCTCATATACAGGCGAAACTGTTAAGTGCAAGGAAGCTGCTATTTCCTTGGTCGTTTGTTTCGCATCCCGCTGCAATAACTTAAGAATGGCACGGTCAATTTCATCTAACGTATCCATATCCGTAGGATTTTCTGAATTGGTGTAAAGGAAATAATTTACAAAGCTAAAATTTCTTTCAATTCGATAAAATAAAGGAATAATTACTAAAAAATGGGTATAGTGTAGTAATAAAATATTAGATATATTAATTTTACTCGTAAATATTGCTAGAAAACTTCATCAAAAAACTATGAGGGTGGTCTGATCCACCCTCTTATTTTCTTTCATCCATTATGGCTATTGACAAAATTCTCGTTACGGGAGCGAATGGCCAGTTGGGGACCGTCCTGGTTTCACATTTAGGAGCTGTTTATGGACACGCGAATGTGATTGCGACGGATATACGTCACCCCCTGGAACCTCATCCTACTGCATTCGAAATTTTAGATGCTCTGGATGCATCGGCCGTGAACGATGTGATCAAACGCCATCGGATCAAGATCGTTTATCATTTAGCAGCCGTTTTGTCAGCAAAGGGAGAGGAGAATCCCTTAGCCACCTGGCATCTTAACACCCAGTCTTTTTTGAATATCCTGGAAGTGGCAAGGATTGAAAAGGTTCAGAAGGTCTTTTTTCCAAGTTCGATTGCCGTATTTGGCAAAAATATTGAACGCTATAACGTGGGGCAGGAAGTCAGCCTGCAACCGTCGACAGTCTATGGTATTAGCAAAACTGCGGGTGAAAATTGGTCGAATTATTATTACATTAAATACGGGTTGGATGTTCGCTCCTTGCGTTATCCTGGAGTGATTGGTTATCAATCTTTACCAGGGGGTGGGACGACCGATTACGCAGTTGAAATTTTCCATAAAGCCATTCAGGGTGAAAAGTTTACGTGTTTTTTAAAAGCTGACACGGTGTTGCCGATGATTTATATGGACGACGTACTTAGTGCAACAATAAAATTAATGGAGGCACCTGCAGCAAAAATTACGGTGCGAACGTCCTATAATTTAGCAGGAATGAGCTTTTCACCAGGGGAGATAGCTCAAGAAATCAGAAAGATAATACCCACATTTGCCATTGAATATAAACCCGACTTTCGTCAACAAATAGCTGAATCATGGCCAGAACGTATCGATGACAGTGCAGCTCGCAGAGATTGGAATTGGAAACCGCGTTTTGATCTGTCCGCCATGACGAGGGATATGTTATACCACCTGGAATTGAAATACCATTCTACACCCATCGCAGGGTAGTTTCATAAAAATTAATAATTCAGAATACATGTTTGAGCACTTAAAAAATAGTTTGGCAGCGGAACTGGAAGCGTTGAAATCAGCGGGTCTGTACAAAAAAGAACGAGTCATCCTAACTCCTCAATCGGCTGAAATAGAAGTGAAGGGTGGGCAAAAAGTCCTGAATTTTTGTGCTAATAATTACCTGGGTTTATCCTCCCATCCCGATGTAATCGAGGCTGGTATCCAAGCGATAAAATCGCATGGATTTGGGTTGTCGTCTGTGAGATTTATTTGTGGTACCCAAGATATACACAAGGAATTAGAGCGTAGAACAGCCGAGTTTTTAGGGATGGAAGACTGTATTCTTTATGCAGCCGCATTTGATGCGAATGGGGGAGTTTTCGAACCTCTTTTAAACGATCAGGATGCTGTCATTTCAGATGAGCTTAACCACGCTTCCATCATTGACGGAATTCGACTTTGCAAAGCCAAACGATTCCGTTATAAGCACAACGATATGGAGGATCTCGAAGTCCAACTAAAAGCGGCAGCGGGCTCGAGAAGAATTTTAATTGTGACCGATGGCGTTTTCTCTATGGATGGTACCATAGCGCAACTGGATAAGATCTGTGACCTTGCCGATCAATATCGAGCGATGGTGATGATTGATGAATGCCATGCCACCGGATTTATGGGTAAAAGTGGTAGAGGAACCCACGAATTGAAGAATGTAATGGGCCGTGTCGATATCATTACCGGGACCTATGGCAAGGCTTTGGGTGGGGCATCCGGAGGGTTTACTGCGGCACGCCGAGAAATTGTCGAACTGCTACGGCAGCGCTCCCGACCTTATCTTTTTTCTAATACACTAGCACCTTCTATCATCGGCGCATCCATTAAAGTACTTGAAATTTTATCGTCTACAACTGAGTTGCGGGACCGACTGGCAAGTCATACCCAATATTTCAGATCGAAAATGACTTCGGCAGGCTTCACTATTTTGCCTGGAGAGCATCCCATAGTACCGGTTATGTTGTACGATGCGAATTTAGCCCAGGAATTCGCAGCCAGGTTGTTACAAGAAGGCATTTATGTGGTGGGTTTCTTTTATCCAGTCGTACCTCACGGGAAAGCACGTATCCGTGTCCAATTATCGGCGGCGCATACAACCGAGCATATCGAAAAAGCGGTCGCTGCTTTTGCCAAGGTTGGAAGAGAACTCGGTGTGATTAATTCGTAAAACGGACAGTGTCCAACCACAATCCGACCGTAGACTGAGTCGTATTAAAAATCAGGTTTGGGAAAAGGCCTAAAATGAGCGTCGAAAGTGCTAATACGGTGAATAGGATTAGTTCGCGCTGGGTCAAATCGGTCAGTTTTTTTTCATCCCCGTAGTACCAAAATTTGTCGAAAAACATGCGTTGGTAGGTCCACAGACAATACATCGCTGCCAATATTATACCGAGCATTGACAGGCCGGGGATCCAACCAGGTATTTGGGCAGCGCCAAAACCGCCCATTAAGGTGAACAGTTCTCCCACGAACCCCGAAAATCCGGGTAAGCCTAGCGTTGCGAAAAAAGCAATTCCTGTCATGATGGTATACTTGGGCATGGTGTGAGCAAGTCCTCTGAAATGGTCGATTCTGCGGTCGTGCACCCTTTCATAGACAACGCCAACAATTAGAAATAGCATGGCAGACGATACCCCGTGACTGACCATTTGGTAAATAGCTCCGTTGATACCTTGGGCGTTGAATGCTGCAGTACCCAGCACAACAAAGCCCATGTGTGAGACTGAGCTATAAGCGATCATCTTTTTGAAGTCGAACTGTGCAAGAGCGTTAAAACCTCCGTAGACAATTGAAATAGCTCCCAAAAGGGCAAGTGGAACAGCGTTTGAAAAAGCTTCTGCTGCAAAAAAGCCGTCAACCACCCGAATCAACCCATAACCCCCGACCTTTAGAAGTATGCCCGCCAATACCACGGAAATAGGTGTAGGTGCTTCTACGTGGGCATCCGGAAGCCAGGTGTGGACCGGCACGATGGGGAGTTTCACAGCAAATCCGATAAATAAAAACCAAAATGCGAGGGTTCTTAAATTTATTCCGGCGAACGAAGCGGTGGTTTCCGGGTGCAAAAGTGTGCCGGGAACATAATTTTCAGGACTAATCAAGTATTCAAATCGGAATGTATGTGTTAGTTTTTCCGGGGCAATTTCGCCATTGGCGAGTAGTTGTTGGACGGACCTGATTATTTCGGGGGTAGCGGATCCGTGATCCGGTATTAAACCCAACAAAACGGCGGTCTCGACAGGATCGATTGCCGACAAATATAGGCCGATCATTGCTATGAGTATAAGAAGGGACCCTGCAAACGTATAGACAAAAAACTTGATGGCTGCATATTCCCGCCGATCACCTCCCCATAGCCCAATCAGAAAGTACATGGGGAGGAGCATGAATTCAAAAAATAGGTAGAAAAGGAAAAAATCCTGTGCTAGAAAACAACCAATGATACTTCCTGATAAAAGTAAATAGAGGCTGAAATAACTTCTGGTTTTGTGTTGTATGCCCCAACTGCTAACTGCACCAATCAGCAAAACGAAAACTGCGAGCAAGGTAAGAGCCAGGTTTAATCCGTCAACCCCGACTGCGTAGTCAATGGAAACCCGCCCGAGCGAACCTAAATCAAGGGTTATCCAGTCGGTGGTTTGGGTTAATTGAAGCGACGGATTAGCGGTCTGATAGGCTGAGAGCAGTAACAAGCCCCAGACCAATTCGAGCACCAATACCCCAATCGTGAATTTGCGTAATATTCCTGCATTCTCCCTGATAAATAGACTTATTAGGGAACCAGCTAGGGGGGTGAATATTAGTAACGTTACCAGGTATTTATCCAGCATATTCGATTTAATATCTTATATATAACCTGCTATGAGCCAAATAATTAACAGGATCAGGCTTATGAAGGTCATTGTATAATAGGATTGTATTTTACCATTTTGCAGCGATTTCATCCAGTACCCTCCTTGTCTTGTCAAGGCTGCAATATTTCTAACAGTTCCATCGACAATTTTTCGGTCTGACCAATCCGAAAGTTCTGAAAGTTTAATTAAAAGTAAACCAAAGAAATAGACTAGTCCATCGATGAGGTATATTTCGATATTTTTGATTCCGTTTGCAACCCATTGAAAAGGTTTTACAAAGAAATGAGTATAGCGTTGATTTTCCTGATAGTCTCTCAATAGGGATAAGTTAAGTCGAAGACGTGTATTGGTTTTGAAACCATTATCTATAATCCTTATCTTTTTGGCCGCCCATAAGATGCCAACGCCAGAAAGAAGCAGGGTAATGAGCGGAACAAGGGTTACATGGGGCAAAGCTGGAAAATTTAAATGTTTTACCAACCACCCTGAGGTAGCATCCCAAGGATGAAGGGAAAAAACAAAAAATAGCGAACCTACCGATAGAATCGACATAGGTAGTGTCATCCGAATGCCTGATTCGTGAGGTGAAATGAGGTTTTGGTCGTAACGAGCTTTTCCCCAAAAAACTAACACCACCTGCCGAGTCATATAATAGGCTGTAAGTGCAGCCGACGCAATAGATAGCATCAAGAGAAGATAGGCTCCCGAGCCCCAAGCCTCTGTTTTCGTGAGAATGGCAAGGAAAATTGCGTCTTTTGATAAAAAGCCTGTCGTGAGGGGCAAACCAATCAATGCCGCAGCACATAGTAGATACGATAGGAATGTGATGGGCATGTAAGTTTTTAGTCCGCCCATATTACGCATATCCTGTGGATCAAAACCGATACTGGATTTGGGAGACATTGCGTGGATTACGGACCCAGCCGACAAGAACAGTCCAGCTTTGAAAAATGCGTGGGTGAACAGATGGAATAAGGCCAAGGGCCAGGCGCCCAAGCCAATTGCGACCACCATGAGCCCTAATTGCGATTGGGTGGAATAGGCTAGAACTTTCTTAATATCCCAGGCCAAACATGCTCTTAGGGCACCATCCACCATAGTGATAAGCCCAACGACCGCTATGGCGATCTCTGCTGTGGGCGTAAGTAAAAAGGCGATTCGGGCCATGAGAAAAATACCGGCTGCCACCATGGTTGCCGCATGGATCAAAGCTGAAACAGGCGTGGGGCCCTCCATCGCATCGGGTAGCCAAGCGGATAGGGGAAATTGAGCCGATTTGCCCACGCAACCCCCAAACAGCAAGAGGCCTATGACCGTTAACATCGAGGGTTCTATCGTTGCGATGGACATTTTCAATTCGGAAAGTTCGACGGTCCCCGTGTAATAAATCAGGAGAAGGATGCCCGATAAAAATGCTGCATCGCCAATTCGATTCAGAATAAACGCTTTTTGCGCAGCCCAAACCGGTCGTGGTTTTGTATGCCAAAATCCGATTAAAAGGTAGGAAGAAAGACCTACCAATTCCCAAAAAATATAGATCACTAGGAGATTTCCCCCTAATACGATTCCAACCATCGAGAAAATGAAAAGCTGTATATAAGCGAAGTAACCCGTATAATTAGGGTCGCCTTTCATGTATTGGGTTGAATAGATTTGTACCAATAAGGCGATTCCATGAACCATAGGGAGCATAAAGGCATTGAGGGGGTCGCTCTGTAGGTTGATAGGGAGTTGAAAAGAGCCCAACTCAATCCATGGTAACGCGAGGGAGAGGTTTTGGTTCCACAACCCGATGCTGATCACTAGTCCAACCAGTGTAGAGAGGCATGCCATGCTCCCTGCCATACGAGTATGTTTCTTATCCAAGGTACTCAGGATAAGAAATGTCAGTAAGGGGATGCCAACTAGTAAACCTATTTCCATGTCACTCCGTCCGTAGGTCAAATTGACCGTTCACCGGAGGTACTGCCTGAAGTTGCATAACTTTCTGACCGGATTTTCGACCGGAAGAACAGCGAGCAGCATTGTGAAAAACGGTCATCTAATGATGAATGGGCTGAGAATTGAACAAGACGGTGCAAATATCTTTAATAAATGACCGAAATCAAACCCTATTACGCAATAGTCTACAAATCCTATGGACAAATTCTAGGTATAGTTCAAAATGATGTGGGTTACGCTATTTTTTTCTACCAATGTATATCTTTTACCATTAATTGTAAGGAGCGTTGGTTGCGAAAAACATTTTCCTCAATTGTATAGCAGAGTGCAAATGATTTTCGGCTATTGAAGTTTTCGAGATGTTCAGCGGCATCAAAAGCGACGGCTGTAAGTGGGGTTGCGCCATTTTGGGAGACTTCCAAACGTAGGTGTTTTTCTTTCATCACGTAGGGAGGCCTTGTCAGTTGCAGGTCGTAAGAAACAAAGTTTGGCGTCATATTTCCCGGGCCGAAGGGTGCCATTTGCCGGAGTATGTTATAAAATTTGGGGGTGATGTCTGATAGATTTAACTGAAGATCGATTTCGATACAAGGGATAAGCTGCTCGGGTGTAATGCGTTTTCGAACAACCTCTTCAAAGCGAAGTCTGAAATCGTTTATTTTTTCAATTTCTAGGGTCATCCCAGCCGCGAAGGTATGACCACCGAATTGGACGAGCAGGTCGGCACATTCTTCGATGGCCTCATAAAGGTCGAATCCCGGTACCGAGCGACCTGAACCAGTTGCTTTCCCATTGGAGTGGGTAAAAATGATGGTAGGCCGGTGAAAATGTTCAATACAACGACTGGCGACGATGCCGATCACGCCTTTATGCCAGGATTCATGGTAAAGAACCGTACTTCGCGCTTCTCTCAATTCGGGATCACTGGTAATCATTTCCAGAGCCTGTTCGGTTATGGAGGCATCGAAATTGCGTCGATCACTGTTATATTTATTGATTTGGTCGGCGATCTGGGCCGCCATTTCAGGGTCCTTGGTGATTAATAAATTGACAGCTTCACGTGCATGTTGAATACGTCCGGCTGCATTGATTCGAGGTGCTAGTCCAAAGACAATGTTATTGATGTTCAATTCACCCCATTTCAGACCTGCCACCTGCAATAGGGCTTTTATCCCCGGTCTGGGTTCCTGATTATTGAGTTGTTCAAGTCCGTAAAAGGCAAGAATACGATTTTCGCCCACAATGGGTACGATATCAGCGGCTGTACTGATCATAACCAGATCCAGATACGCATGTGCGACATCGAGGGGAATACCGACTTTAAGGCTATAGGCGGAAATCAGTTTGAAGCCAATCCCACAACCGGTTAATTCTTTGAAAGGATAAGCGCAATCGCTTCTTTTAGGATCCAATATAGCCACAGCCGGAGGAAGATCTTCACCTGGGAGATGGTGATCGCAAACGATTACATCGATCCCACGACGTTTCGCTTCTTCCACTTTATCGATTGATTTAATTCCGCAGTCAAGGGTCACGATCAGGTCAACCTGATTTTTTTCGGCGTAGTCAATGGCTTGCCACGATACGCCATACCCTTCGGTGTACCGATCGGGTATATAATAATCGATGTTCGAATGGATCTTTCGGAAGAAATCGTAAAATACTGCCACGGCTGTACTTCCATCTACGTCGTAGTCGCCGTAGACCAGGATACGCTCATTTTGGGTAATACACTGTTGGAGGCGGTTCACCGCTTTATCCATATCTTTCATGAGGAAGGGATCGTGTAGATCCTCCATCTTGGGTCGAAAGAAATGGCGTGCTTTATCGAAAGAATCTATCCCGCGTTGGACCAATAGTTCTGCTAGTGGAAGGGAAATATTGAGTTCATTGGCCAACCGATCCCGGTCAGACAGTTGAGGTGCCCGAAGCGGATCTCTAAAAATCCATCGTTTTTTATTCATTCTTAAAGTATAGTGTGGGGACGGATATTCCTCCGTCCCCGAAATAGAAGTTACTAAAACAAAGATACGTTTATTTTTCTCGTGTTAGTACTTCATCGATCAATCCGTAGGCTTTAGCTTCTTCAGCCCGGAACCATTTGTCGCGATCCGAATCCAGTTCAATTTGCTCCTTTGTCTGTCCGGTGTGGTTTGCGAGGATGGTATACAACTCTTCTCTTAACTTGACGATTTCCCGCGCCGTGATTTCAATGTCCACCGATTGGCCTTGCGCACCTCCCGAAGGTTGGTGGATCATCACACGTGCGTGGGGTAGGGCTGAACGTTTACCTTTAGCCCCTCCGGCAAGTAGGACTGCTCCCATTGAAGCTGCTAAGCTGGTCACAACTGTAGCCACATCGGGACGTACATACTGCATCGTGTCATAAATTCCCAGTCCTGCGTAAACCGACCCACCAGGACTGTTGATGTACATCAAAATATCCTTTTTAGCGTCCGCAGATTCGAGGAATAACAACTGCGCGACTACAATGTTGGCGATATTATCGTCTACCGCCGTACCCATGAAAATGATACGGTCAGCCATTAAACGTGAGAACACATCCACCTCCCTGAAGTTCATGGGACGCTCTTCTATTACAGCACGAGTCATGTTCTCAACGGTATGATTTACATAGCCATCCACGGTAAGGCCATTCATACCCAAATGCTTAACCGCATATTTTCTAAATTCTTTTCCGAAATCCATATTGTTTTATTTAATGAATGGTTTAAATTTTGAATTAAAATAATATGCCTGAGGTTGTGTTTACAAAAATGCAAGATATGTTGTGAAGTTGTTGTCAGAAAAACTGTTAAAATGTCAGATAAAGTAATGGATCTAATCAGACATCTCCCCAACCGACTCCGGCAAATTCGCCAGAATAAGGGACTTTCGCAAGAGAACATGGCGGATGCGCTTGGGATCTCCACGACCGCCTATGGAGATTTGGAAAGAGGTAAAACAGAAATAACATTGATGCGATTGGGCGCCATCGCTACCATCTTTCAAGTACCGTTGGAAAACCTGTTAGGATTAGAACAAGGTCCAACAATTGACGAGCTATTAGCCGAAAACCGACGACTAAATCGAGAAAATACAGTTTTGATTTTTCGAAACAAACTTCTGGAATCGCGTCTCAAATCATTGCTCGAAACACAAAAAGATAGGCAACGGATTGGGTTTTAAGCGGGCTTGACTGGGTAATTGGAGTATAATATTGGAAATGCACCTTTCTTATTAAAACCATCCACAAAATTTAAATAAGAAAACTGTGGTCTGGCTCATCCCATTTATCCTAATTTTTCTCCTTACCTCATGGAGAATATTAAAAGAGTGGTCTGAGGGCTTACCCATAAAGTCGAAATGGCTTTGGATACTCGTGGGTATTACTGCGATTGTCAGACTGCCATCTATACTTTATAACCAAGTCATGAACGTCGATGAGGCACAAACCATTGCCCATGCATTGACTCTGATACGCTTTCCTACGCCTTGGAAAGGTATTGACTTTACGACGAATGGCCCTCTAAATGCCTATGTTTTTTATTTGCCCCATTGGTTAGGCGTGCCGCTCGACTATGTGGTTTCCCATCTCTTGCTTACCATCCTATTGGGGATAATTTCACTTTCTCATTTTATCATCGTAAGGAATACCCTGGGTAGGGATACGGCAATTGCAAGTACAGTTCCCTTGCTAGCTTTTTTTGCATGGGGGCAGCGGGATGATTTCACTCACCAGGCCAGTGAATTTTGGTGTGTAGCTGCCTTGGCCGTAGCCCTCATGTTCTTCTCCAAGGTTTGGGCTTTTCCTGATCGGCGAAAATGGTACGATTGGCTCCTTATCGGATTTTTTTTAGGAATGGTACCTTTCGGTAAACCGCAAGGAGTCCCCCCAGCGATGATCGCCGCACTGTTTATATACATCTATATTTTTGGCCAAGAAAAAGGACGATCCAAAA
>Ga0172382_10013025_pt1 | contig 10759 bp, 8 predicted proteins | sample Leawel138RmetaG_FD_122245 | JGI IMG/M metagenome (GOLD analysis project Ga0172382, IMG submission 122245) | Leachate microbial communities from a municipal landfill in Southern Ontario, Canada - Leachate well 138R metaG | ecosystem: Engineered > Solid waste > Landfill > Unclassified | place...
CGGGTAGGTCCAGCGGCGCAACCGTTCCCAGAATGCCGGCAGCGGCAGGCTGGGCGGGTGGGCGTGTTCGGTGGCGATCACGCGGGCGCGCCCGCGCGCCGCCAGCACCGCCAGCACCGACCCCCGGGTCATCATGCCCAGCACCACGGACGGGCGGTGGCGCCGGACCAGCCGGCGCAGCGCCAGAACACGCAACAGATTGCCCCAGAGGGCGCCCACGGGACCCGCGCTGTCGCCCGCCAGCCCCAGGGCATGGCGGCGCACACCGTCGGGCAGCGGATAGGCGTCCTGGCGATCGTCCGTCTGGGTCACGATCATCACCCGGCACCCACGACTCTGCCAGCAGGCGGCCAGGTCCACGGCCACGCGCTCGGCCCCGCCGCCCCGCAGCGAGTGGATCACGATCATCAGGTCGATCCGGTCCGCGCTCACTCGATTCATTCCTTCAACGGGCTTGCGCGCCAGGCCAGGCCCAAGTAACAGAGGTAGGACAGCGCGTACATCAGGGCGGTCGCCAGCATGATGCCCGCCGTCCCCATGACCGGCGCCAGCACAGTGTTCATCCAGGCCTTGAGACAGAAATTCAGGACGGCGATGGCGGCCATCCAGCCGTAACGGTTCTGGCTGGCCAGCAACTGCACGAGGATCAACACGCCGAAATAGAACGGGAGCTGCAACATGCCCCAGCGCAGCACATGCGCCACGGCGGCCGTGTCCTGCGCCGTGAAGGCGCCGCGCTCGAACAGCAGCGACACCAGCCAGGGCGCCAGCCACCAGCCGATCAGCACCGCGAAAGCGCCGATGCCCAGCAAGGCGAACGACCATTTCAGCGCCATGGCGCGGGCATGCGACGCGTCCCCCCGGGCCTGGATGTCGGCCAGCACCGGCAGGGCCGCCCGGCCGACCGAGGCCGCGCCCAGCCCGATCATCAGCGACAGCAGCCGCGCCGCGTAACCCAGCGTCGCGTTGGCGTTGGCGCCCAGTTGCGCCGCCGTGTACTGGTCGATGGGGCCCACGAAGCTCATGGCCAGCTGCCCGACCAGCATGATCCCGGCGGCGGCGGCCAGGCTGGACCATTGCGGCGCACGCCGGCTCAGGCGCAGGCGCGCCGGCACCCGGTCCGCGCGCCGCGCCAGGACGTCCTGCCACACGGCCTGGATGACATAGCCCAGCAGCGTGCCCCAGAGCAGCGGCAGGATCCCGGCGCCGGCGGGCGCGGCCAGCACGCAGACCAGGATCGCCAGGGCCGGCACGCTGTCGAGCAGGGTGTTGATGTGACGCTCGTGCGCCCGCAGGCGCGCCGCGCCCAGGCCCGTCCAGAGCGTAAAGAAGGCGGCCGGCGCAAAGCCCAGGATCAGCAGCAGGCTCATGTCGCGGACCGTGGCCGACAGGCCCCGCCCCGCCACGTCCAGGACCATGGGCCAGGCCAGGCCCAGGAGGACGGCCACGGCGGCGCCCAGCGCCCAGGTCCAGGCCTGCAGTTCGCCCAGAAACCGCCCGTGCGCGGCGGGCTCGCCCCGGCGGCTGCGCACCAGGGCCGGGATCAGCACCACGGAGCAGGCGCCGACCAGCGTCACCGGCAGCCAATTGGCGATCGTCAGGGTGAATTGATAGGCGTCCACGGCGTCGCTGACGCCATAACGGTATGCCACCGCCATTTCCTTGACCGCGCCCACGGCCTTGCCCATCAGCAGGAAAAAGGCCACGCGGGCCGCCCCCAGGGCGATGCGGCGGTGATCGGCGTGCAGACCCGCCAGTCGGCGCTTCAACGGCGCGATCACGTCAGCCTCGCGAATGACGGTCCGGCTCGCACGTCCCGGTCAGCTCAGGAACTGAACGTACCAGGGCATGGCGACTTCCAGGCCCCGCAGGATGTCGAACTGCGGCTCGTACCCCAGCAGCCCGCGCGCCTTGGCGATATCGGCCTGGGAATGGCGCACGTCGCCCGCGCGGAAGTCGGCGTGACGCGGCGCGCGCGCGTAGGCCACACCGTTGCGTCCCAGGACGTCGCGCAGGTACCCGAACAACTCATTCAACGAGGTGCGGGCGTTGAAGGCGACGTTATAGACCTGGTTGACCCCTTCGGGGCCGGCCAGGGACGCCAGTATGTTGGCCTGGACGACGTTGTCGATGTAGCAGAAATCCCGGCTGGTCTCGCCGTCGCCATTGATCACGACCTCCTGGTCGCGGATCATGGACGACACCCATTTCGGGATCACGGCCGCATAGGCGCCATCCGGATCCTGGCGCTGGCCGAAGACGTTGAAATAGCGCAGGCCGACGGCCTTGAAACCATAGGCGCGGGCGAAGACGTCGGCGTACAGCTCATTGACGTACTTGGTGACCGCGTAGGGCGACAGCGGCTTGCCGATCAGATCCTCGACCTTGGGCAGGCCGGGATGGTCGCCGTAGGTGGAGCTGGAAGCCGCGTAGACGAAGGACTCGACCCGGGCGTCGCGCGCGGCCACCAGCATGTTGAGCTGGCCGCCGACATTGACCGCGTTGGTGGTGATCGGATCGTTCAGCGAGCGTGGCACCGAGCCCAACGCCGCCTGGTGCAGCACGTGATGCACGCCCTTGACCGCCTGGCCGCAGGTGTCCAGATCCCGGATGTCGCCCTCGATGAAGCGGAAACGCGCCCATTGCGCGGGGCCGACGCGGGATTCGACCTCGTCCAGATTGTGCTGGTAGCCGGTGGAAAAATTGTCCAGGCCGACGACAGTCTGGTCCAGGCCCAGCAGGGCTTCCAGCAGGTTGGAGCCGATGAAGCCGGCGCAGCCCGTCACCAGCCAGGTGCGGGGCCGCGCCCGCAGTTCGGCCCGGACGGATTCATAGCGGGAAGTCATGCCGGAGCCTCAGAGACGCAGATCGGACTCGCCGGCGGCGAGCACGTATTTCAGGTCGTACAGCACGTGTTCGGGTTTGCCCAGCGCGCGCAGCGCGGCGGCCCCCATGGCGGCGAACTGCTCGTGCGCCACCGCCAGGATGATGCCGTCATAGGCGCCCACGACCGGCTTGGCGACCGGCGTCAGGCCGTATTCGTGCTGCGCCTCGGCCGCGTCGACCCAGGGATCGTAGACGTCCACGTCGATGCTGTATTCACCCAGTTCGCGCACGATGTCCACGACCCGGGTATTGCGCAGGTCGGGGCAGTTTTCCTTGAAGGTCAGGCCCATCACCAGCACGCGCGAGCCCTGCACCTGGATGCGGCGCTTGGTCATGGCCTTGACCAGTTGGGACACCACGTAGCCGCCCATGGAATCGTTCAGGCGGCGGCCGGCCAGGATGATTTCCGGGTGGTAGCCGATGGACTGCGCCTTGTGGGTCAGATAGTACGGATCGACGCCGATGCAGTGCCCGCCCACCAGGCCAGGCCGGAAGGGCAGGAAGTTCCACTTGGTGCCCGCGGCCTGGAGCACGTCCAGCGTGTCGATGCCGAGGCGGTTGAAGATCAGGGCCAGTTCGTTGATCAGGGCGATATTCACGTCGCGCTGGGTGTTCTCGATGACCTTGGCGGCCTCGGCGACCTTGATCGAGGGCGCCTTGTGCGTGCCTGCCGTGATGACCTGGCGGTACAGTTCGTCGACCAGGTCGGCGACCTCGGGCGTGGAGCCCGAAGTGACCTTGCGGATGGTGGAGACGCGGTGCTGCTTGTCACCCGGGTTGATGCGCTCGGGACTGTAACCCGCGTAGAAATCGACGTTGAACTTCAGGCCGGAAATGCGTTCCAGCACCGGCACGCAGACCTCTTCCGTCGCGCCGGGATAGACCGTGGATTCGTAGATGACGATGTCGCCGCGCTTGAGGATGCGGCCGATGGTCTCGCTGGCGCGCTCCAGGGGCGTCAGGTCCGGCTGCTTGTACTCGTCGATGGGCGTGGGGACGGTGACGATGAACACATTGGCGGCGGCCAGTTCGGCGGGATCGGCCGAATAGCGCAGATGCTTCGCCTGGGCGAGTTCCGGACCGTCGACTTCCAGCGTGTGGTCGCGCCCGGCGCGCAATTCATCGATGCGCCGCGTGTTGATGTCGAAGCCCAGCACATCGCGGTGCTTGCCGAATTCGACCGCCAGCGGCAGGCCCACGTATCCCAGACCGACGACGGCCAGGCGCACGTCCTGAATGTTCATTTGGTTCTCCCCGGCATCAGCGCCGATTTGAAAGGATGGAATTTTAATCTCGCCGTCCGCTGCGGCCCAAGGACGGCAGCAGCAGCCAGCGCGGCCGCCGCCAGGTGACGAGGCGGATGTACAGCCAGATGTAGGCCCCGGCGAAGACGCCCATGCTGAGACACAGCATCCAGGCGTTGTCCCACCAGAGCGTGGCGGGAACCAGCCCGATCAGGGCCAGCACCCACAGATAGGGCGAGGTCATGGCGTTGCACAGCGCCGGCAGCGCATGGCGGCGGTCGCGGCTGAAGGTGATGCGCACCAGGCGACGGAACACCAGCTGGTGCAGATGCAGCGCGTCGGGCTGGTCGACCGGCACGCCGCGCTTGAACTTGCGGCGCCAGATGGAAAACAGGGTCTCGAAGACCGGATAGAACAGCACGGCCAGCGCATAGAACGGCGACACCCCGGGATTGCGCACGACCAGTTGCACGGCCAGTTCGGCCAGCATGAAACCGACGAAATACGCCCCGCCGTCGCCCAGGAAGACCCGGCCGAAAGGAAAATTCCAGACCAGGAAACCCAGGGTGGCCGAAGCCAGGGCCGTGGCGATGAGGAAGATGGGCATGTCCTGGACCTGCCAGGCGACCAGGGCGAGCGACACCGCCATCAGGGTGGCGATCATGCCCGCCAGGCCGTTCATGCCGTCGATGATGTTCAGCGCGTGCGTGCAGCCGCCGACCGCCACCATCGTGAACAGCAGCGAAATGATCGGCCATGAGGACAGCAACGCATCGGCCCACGACAGCCCCACGCGCGAAACCCCGCCCAGCAGCCACCAGGCGATGGCGGCCGACACAAAAGCCGCCAGCAGGCGCTTGCCGGAACCGATGTCCTTGGTGATGTCCTCCAGCAAGCCGGCGACGAACACCGGCAACGCCGACACGAACAGCGCCGGCCACAGCCAGGTCAGGGTCATGTTGCTGGGGCCCAGCACCAGCAGGCCCGCCAGGCTGCCCGCCACCACCGCCAGGCCGCCCACCCGGGGCGCCGCGTGCGCATGCATGGCCTGGGGCTTGTGCATGTCTGTGTCGCCCGTCAGGCGACCGTGCCAGCGTTCCGACACGACGATCAGACCGCCGACCATGAAGGCGACGATCCCGATAATAGGCCAGCCGAGCGTCGCGGACAAATGGGAGGCGTTCAATTCGTTTTGATCCAGGGAAAACGAAATTATCGGCCAATTTTGTAACTTGTGGTGCGGCGCAGCGGATACAGATGCAACAAAAGGGCCGCGACGTGGACAAGCCACGCCGCGGCCCTGTCCGGTCAGGCAATCAGAGACCGCTCATGCACAGGTATTTCACGACCAGATAGTCATCCAGCCCATAGTGCGAGCCCTCGCGGCCCAGGCCGGATTGCTTGACCCCGCCGAAGGGCACGGCCTCGTTGGAGATCAGCCCGGTGTTGATGCCCACCATGCCGTATTCGAGCGCCTCGGCCACGCGCCACACGCGTCCGATGTCGCGGCTGTAGAAATAGGCGGCCAGGCCGTATTCCGTATCGTTCGCCATGCGGATGACCTCGGCGTCGTCGCTGAAACGGAACAATGGCGCCAGCGGGCCGAAGGTTTCCTCGCGGGCCAGCTTCATCGTGGGCAATGCGTCGGCCAGCACCGTGGGCTCGAAGAACGTATGCCCCAGCGCGTGAGGCTGGCCGCCGGCCAGGATGCGCCCGCCCTGGGCGACGGCGTCCGCGATGTGTTCCCGGACCTTGGCCACTGCGGCCTCGTCGATCAGGGGGCCCTGGGTGACGCCATCCTCCACGCCGTTGCCGACACGCAGCTTGCCGACCGCCTCCACCAGTTTGCGGCTGAACGCGTCGTAGACCGCATCCTGCACATAGAAACGATTGGTGCACACGCAGGTCTGCCCGGCGTTGCGGTATTTGCTGGCGATGGCGCCTTCCACGGCGGCATCCAGGTCGGCGTCGTCGAAGACGATGAAGGGCGCATTGCCACCCAGCTCGAGCGACAGTTTCTTGATCGACGGGGCGCACTGGCGCATCAGCAAACGCCCGACCTCGGTGGAGCCGGTGAAGGACACCTTGCGCACCAGGTCATTGGACGTCATTTCGCCGCCGATGGCGGGGGCGTCGCCGGTCAGGACGGAGAACACGCCCGCCGGCACCCCGGCCTCTTCCGCCAGCACAGCCAGAGCCAACGCGGAAAAGGGCGTCTGTTCCGCGGGCTTGACGACCAGCGGGCATCCCGCCGCCAGCGCGGCGCCGGCCTTGCGGGTGATCATGGAGGACGGGAAATTCCAGGGGGTGATGGCGGCGCACACCCCGATGGGCTCCTTGGTGACGACAATCCGGCGGTCCCGGGCGAACGTGGGGATCACGTCGCCATAGGCACGCTTGCCCTCTTCGGCAAACCACTCCAGAAAGGCGGCGCCGTAGGCGATCTCGCCGCGGGATTCGCTCAGCGGCTTGCCTTGTTCGGCCGTCATGATCAAGGCCAGGTCCTGGGCGTGCGCGGTCATCAGGTCGAACCAGCGCCGCAGAATGGCCGCGCGTTCCTTGGCGGTCATCGCCCGCCAGGCGCCCCAGGCGGCCTGCGCGCCCTCGATCGCCCGGCGGGTCTCCGCCGCGCCCATGCGAGGCACGGCCCCCAGCATTTCGCCCGTCGCCGGATTGGTGACGACAATGGTTTCGGCGGAATCCGCATCGCACCACCGGCCATTGAGATAGGCCTGCTGACGCAGCAGGTCCGGTTTTTTCAGTGCCAGCATACTTGTACCCCAGTTGATCGTTCAATATAATGAACGATGTTTGTTAGAATGAACGAAATGATCATACCGGCCGGCCTCGTCAGGCGTCAATCCGCCGAAAGACCCCGTTTCCGACGCATCCGGACGGGCGCCTCGCGGGCTCATCCCTTTGCCGACGGCCCATGCCATGAGCACCGATAAAATCCTGGCGCCGGCCGTCGCCCGCGCCTCCGCCGTGCTGGATCTTCTGGCCCGGGCAGGCCGGCCCGTCGCCCTGGCCGAACTGGCCAAAACCCTGCAACTGCCCAAAAGCAGCCTGCATGGCCTGTGCGCCACGCTGGAGCAACTGAACCTGATCACGCGACTGGATGGCGGCCAGATGGCGCTGGGGCCGCACGTCATGATGTGGGCCAATGCCTTCATGGCGCGGCTGGACATCACGCAGGAATTTTTCGCGTCATGGGACGACATGCGCGTCCTGCCGGAAGAGACCATCACGCTGTCGGTGCGCGACGGCGCCGAGGTCGTGTACATCGCCTGCCGCAACGGCAAGCATCCCCTCGGCCTGCGGTTCCACCCCGGCATGCGGCTGCCGGCGGTCTATACAGCCACCGGCCTGGCCATGCTCAGCACCCTGCCGGATGCCAGTGTGCGCAAGCTGCTGGACACACTCCCCGGAGGCTGGCCCGCGCCCCTGACCGACCATGGACTGCGCGACACCGCGTCGGCCATCGCCGAACTGCGCCGGATCCGCCAGCGGCGTTATTCGACCGACCGCGAAGCGGTGCGCGACGGCATGTACTGCTTCGGCGCACCGGTCTTCGATTCGCGCCACCCCGAGGCCGTGGCCGGGGTGGCGGTCAGCATCCGCTCACTGGAGGCCAACCCGGCGCTCGAAGCACGCGCCGGGGACGCGATCCGCAAACTGGCCGACCGCCTGTCGGAACGGCTCGGGGCCTGGCGAGAGCGGTGAGGCAAACGCCACCGTTGGTTACAATAACCGGGCAACACACCCGGATATCCAATGGAAATCGTTCTCAATAGTTACAATACCCTGATCGCCTCAGCACTCGTGATGCTCATCGGGCACTGGCTGGTCTTCCGCATCAAATTCCTGTCCGCGTTCAATATCCCCGAGCCCGTGGCCGGGGGTCTGCTGGCGGCGCTCGTCATCACATTGCTGAACGCCGCCACGGGTCTTACGCTCAAACTCGATACCGAACTGCAGACGACCTTCATGTTGATGTTCTTCGCCTCGATCGGCCTGGGTGCGGATTTCACTCGGCTGAAGAAAGGCGGCAAGCCTCTCGTCATGCTGCTGGCGCTGGTCTCTGTTTTCATCGTCGTGCAGAACATCATCGGCGTAAGCCTGGCGGCGCTACTGGGTCTCAAGCCCCTGATCGGCCTGATGGTCGGCTCGATCACGCTCACCGGGGGCCACGGCACCGCGGGAGCCTGGGGCCCGGTTCTGGAAACGCAATACGGCATCGCTGGCGCCACCACGCTGGGAATCGCCACGGCAACGTTCGGTCTGGTGTTCGGCGGACTGATCGGCGGACCGGTGGCGCGCCACCTGGTCCGCAGCCAGCACCGCGAGCCGGTGCGGAACGCGCGGGAGCGCACTGGCATCGAGGCTATTTCCGGCACGCCGCGTCATGAACAAGGCACGGAAAGCGAGGAAGCGAACCGCCTGACGTTCGAGCTCTTCGACCAGCCGCGCCTGATCACGGCCTACGCCGCAATCGAGACTCTGGCCATGTTTGCCGCCTGCTTGACCAGTGCCGACCTGCTCGGACGCTGGACCCAAGGCACGGCGCTCGAACTGCCCACCTTCATCTGGGCGCTGGCCAGCGGCGTGGTGCTCCGCAACGTACTGACCCACATCTTCCGCTTTCAAATGTTCGACCGCGCGATCGATGTGTTCAGCAACGTCTCGCTATCGCTGTTCCTGGCCATCGCGCTGATCAGCCTGCGCTTATGGGAACTGGCCAGCCTGGCCGGTCCGGTGACCGTCATTCTGGCGGCGCAAGTCGTGGTAATGATGCTTTATGCGATTTTCATCACCTATCGCTTCATGGGTTCCGACTACGACGCCGCGGTGGTTGCCGCCGGCCACTGCGGCTTCGGCCTGGGCGCCACACCCACAGCCATCGCCAACATGCAGGCCGTGACCGACCGCTTCGGCCCCTCTTACAAAGCCTACCTGACCGTACCACTAGTCGGCGCGTTTTTTGTGGACCTGATCAACGCCGCCATTCTGCAGATCTTCACCCAGATCCCCTTTCTTCAGTAAGTCTCACGCACCGGCAGCCACGGCCTCGACGAGCCCTCCCCTCAAGGGGGAGGGGCCGAAGGCTGAAAAAAAAAGCCCAAGATCCGAAGATCCTGGGCTAAATCCACCAAAGGAGGAGGGTGGAGGAGACAACCTGGGCATGCCGGTCTGCGAAGAACCTGGGTTCCGAGCCATCGTGACTAGGGGTTTTCCCGCTGCAATCACGTTTCGACATCCGATAAGCAAATTATATAAATAAAACTTGCTGCGATGCAAGATAAATTTATTGTCAATAGACAATACCCAGTGATTAGTCGTATCTGCACAACAACCAAGGGTAAGCACTTAGGCGCCGGACTCAGATCCGGTAGGCCGTGGTCGTCATGACCTTGGACATCAGGCGCATGGCGCCCCGCACCAGGGCGGGCAAAGGCGCCGCGCCGTGATGTTCGGCCGTGGCGCGATGGCCGATCTCGTCGTCGCGCATCTGCGTGACGATCCGCCGCGAGCGCCGGTCATGCTCGGGCAAGGCGCTCAGATGACCGTCCAGGTGCTCCTCGACCTGACGCTCGGTCTCCGCCATGAAGCCCAGATTGTAGGAAATGCCGGCCCGGCTGGCCGCCAGCCCCAGGCCAAAGGACCCGGCATACCACAGCGGGTTGAACAAGCTCGGACGACTGTGCAGTTCGTCCAAGCGCTGCCGGCACCAGGCCAGGTGATCGACTTCCTCTTCGGCCGCCCGCAGCAGCACCCGGCGCACGCCCTCGTCCCGGCACAGCAGCGCCTGCCCCCGGTAGAGGGCCTGGGCGCAGATCTCGCCCACGTGGTTGACCCGCATCAGTCCGGCGGCGTGACGGGATTCGGCGTCGGAGAGCGCCGGATCGTCGGCGGCAGCGGCGGGGCCCGCCGGATTCGCCCGCTCGTGGGCGACGGAACCGTCCAGCACCCGCAGGGCGCGGCCCGCCTCGGTCAGTGCCTTGTCCAGCCAGCCGGTACGACGGCGCCAGGCCGGTGCCACGTCGCGAGGGTCCGATCCATGCATCGCCTGTTCCATGAGAGAAATCCTTGTCAACGATTGAGGAAGCGCCAGACCGGCTTGAGCTCGGCCAGCAGCCAGCATGACGGCAGGACGATGGCCAGGGCGATCAATCCCCTGCCCGACCAGTCCTGGTCGTCCTGGAGATAGGCGTTGCACAGGCGGATGGGCTGATCCAGGTAGATCATGCCCACGATCGCGCTCATCCAGCAGAAATTGCCGAGGAAAAAGAGCTTGATGACCACGTTGGAATGCCGCAGCGAAGCCCCCAGCACCCAGCCGCAGACCGGCAGGCCCAGATACTTGAACGCCGCCACGCGCCAGTCCGTCAGTGCGTCGTCGAGCGCCTTGGGAATCATCCAGCCCGCTCCGACGAGGCTGACCAGCAGCAGGCCTGGAATGCCATATTCATTATAGGACCAGGCCGGCCGGGGCCGCGCGCCGGCCCGCGGCGGATGACCGGCGCGCCAGGCCCGCTCCGCGAACAGGCCCGCCAGCACCAGCAAGGGAATCTGGACCAGCATGTGCAAGCTCATCAGCGCCGTGAGCGGGCCGCTCAACCCCAGAGCCA